>Ga0187823_10000070_pt1 | contig 21491 bp, 12 predicted proteins | sample NC_wetland_sal_i_12_FD_132968 | JGI IMG/M metagenome (GOLD analysis project Ga0187823, IMG submission 132968) | Wetland sediment microbial communities from Neuse River Estuary, North Carolina, USA - SourceSoil_3 | ecosystem: Environmental > Aquatic > Freshwater > Wetlands > Sediment | place...
CGCGAGCTCGACCCCTTCCGCGATGGTCCGGAGCTTGAGCGTCTCCCCCAGCCCGATGATCGCGCGCGCCAGCGCCGTGTGCTCCGGCCCGCCGGCCACGTCGTCCACGAACGGCTTCGCGATCTTGAGGATGTCGATCGGGAAGCGCCGCAGGTAGCCCAGCGACGAATATCCGGTTCCGAAATCGTCGATCGCGAGCTGCACCCCGAGCGCCTTGAGCTCCCGGAGCCGCTCGAGCGCCGCATCGGTCTGCTGCATCAGCACGCTCTCGGTGATCTCGAGGACGACCGCGCGGGCGTCCACGCCCGCCGCGGCGAGCGCCTCGCGGGCGGCGGCCACGATGTCCGAATCGTGGAGCTGGCGGCCCGAGATGTTCACGGAGACCGACAGCTCGAGCCCGGGGTGCGCCGCCCGCCACCGCGCCGCCTCGCCGCAGGCCGTCCGCAGCACCCACGCGCCCAGGTCCACGATCAGCCCCGTTTCCTCGGCGAGCGGGACGAAGTGCTCCGGCCGGAGCAAGCCGTGCCGCGGGTGGTCCCACCGCACCAGCGCCTCCGCCCCGCGCAGGGCGCCGGTCCGGAGGCAGACGATCGGCTGGTAGTGGAGCACGAGCTCCTCGGCGTCGATCGCGCCCCGGAGCGCGGTCTCCAGCTCGAGCCGCTCCCGGATGTCGGTGTACATGTGGGGCTGGTAGGTCGCGCAGCGCCCCTTGCCCCGTCGCTTCGCGGTGTACATGGCGACGTCCGCGTTCCGCAGCAGGTCGTCGGCCGTCTCCTCGCCCTTCGTGGCCGCCACCCCGATGCTCGCGTTTACCTGCATCTCGGCGGCGCCCAGCGTGAAGGGCTGGGCCATCGCGGCCGCGAGGCGGTCCAGCATCGCGGCGTGCCCGTCCGGCCCCGGCGAGTCCTCGACCAGGATCGCGAACTCGTCCCCGCCCAGCCGGGCGACGGTGTCGGTCACCCGGGCGCAGGAGCGGAACCGCTCCGCGGCCGCGATGAGCAGCCGGTCGCCGTCGGCGTGGCCCAGGCTGTCGTTGACCCGCTTGAAGTCGTCCAGGTCGAGGAAGAGCACTGCGATCTCGTGCCCGTGCCGGCGGGCGAGCGTGAGTGCGTGGCTCACCCGGTCGCGGAAGAGCGCGCGGTTCGCGAGGCCGGTGAGCGGGTCATGGAACGCCTGATGGGTCAGCTGGCGCTCCAGCCGCTTCCGCTCGCTCACGTCGCGGGTGTTGAGCACGATGCCGCGCACCGCCGGCTCGTCCAGCAGATTGGTCGCGATCACCTCGGCGTGAAGCACGGCGCCGTCCGGCTGGCGGAAGCGCCACTCCACCGGCGGCGTCACGCCGGGGAGCTGGCCCGCGTCGCGGCAGAAGGTGCGGACCCGGTCGTGGTCGTCCGGGTGCAGCAGGTCGAACAGGCTCCGCTCGGCCAGCGCCGCCGGCTCGTAGCCGAGGACCCGGGACACCGAGGGGCTGACGAAGCGGATCCCGCCGTCGGGCCGGATCACGATGATCACGTCCGAGGAGTGCTGCACCAGCGACCGGAACCGGACCTCGCTCTGCCGCGCGGCGGTCTCCGCGAGGAGGCGGGCGTTCTCCCGCACCGCGAGCACCTGCCGCGCCACGGCGACCACCGTGACCAGCGCCGCGCCGATGGCGAGGCCGCTCAGCGGGTCGGTCCACGGGTCGAGGGACACGGAGAGCAGCAGCCCGTACGTCGCGACCAGCGCGGCGTAGGGCAGCGGGCTCACCGGGTGGGGCCGGGGCCGAAGCTCCCCGGGGGCGGTGGCGCCCCGCACCGGGTGGCGATAGTAGTACTCGGCGCTCGCGATCAGCAGCAGGTAGGCGAGCAGGTAGACCGCGTCGGTCCACGCCGCGCTGCGCTGGTTGGTCTGGAGCAGCACGAGGTCGAAGGTGAGGTCGCCGACGATGCTCACCACCACCCCGCCCAGGAGCAGGTGGAACGCCCGCCGGTTGCCGTCGAGCGGGCCGCGCAGCAGGATCGTCGTGACGCCGAGCAGCACCAGCAGGCTCACGAGCGGATACGCGAACGCGAGGACCGTGGTCACGATCCGGCTGCCTTCGGCCTCCCAGGTCGGGCGGACGGTGAAGTACCAGATGACGACACTGCCGCCGAGCAGGACCATCGCGGCGTCCAGCGCGAACTTCCACCGCTCGAGCCGGGTGCGCCGGGCGAGCGGGAAGCACAGGAGAGCGGCGAGGATGAGGAGACTGTCGAGCAGGTAGAAGGGATCGGCCCACGAGACGGGCGGGTTGGAGCCGAGGGCGGTGAGATAGTAGACCGAGATCGCGTTGCCCAGGAGGACGGACAGGCAGCCGACGGCGAGCAGGCGGAGCGCCGTGCGCACGCCCGGGTCGAGGCCCGCGTTTCGCGAGGCCAGGGCATTGAGGCTCAGGCACGCGGCGTTGAGCGGCATGAACCCGACGTTGCCCATCAGACTCCGGAGCATGGGGCTGCCGGCTCCGCTCCGCTCCCACCAGAGGTAAGCGATTGCGTAGCTGGCGGTTACCGCCGTGGCCGGACCCGGCCACGGCGGCGGCCTGCGGCCGCCGTCGCCGTTCTCCTTGGGATGAGTTGCAGGCTGCGACTGCGGTGCCACGCCACCCGCTTTCCAGAGGAATGCGCGCGACACAGGCAATCCTGATGCCCGTCCCCCCGGACGGAAAGTTTGCCTCGGCCTCCCGATCCCCCATACCTTGGCCACGGGCCAATGGTCCCGGCGTATCCCATGAGCGAGGTCCGATGGCTTCGCAGGCTCCCGCAGACAGCACTTCTCCTCCCGGCGTCCCGTCTCCGGCCATCGAGACCGATCATCTCCGGCGGGAATACGGGGAGGTCGTGGCCGTGAACGACCTCGCCCTCACGGTGGACCGGGGAGTGATCTTCGGTCTGCTGGGGCCCAACGGGGCGGGCAAGAGCACCACCATCAAGATGCTGACGACCTTGCTGCCGCCGACGCGCGGCAGCGCCCGGGTCGCCGGGTTCGACGTCGTTCGGGATGCCGCCGAGGTTCGGCGGCGCATCGGCTACGTTCCCCAACTGCTCTCGGCGGACGGAGGGCTCACCGGCCGGGAGAATCTCACGCTCTCGGCGAAGCTCTACCGCCTTCCCCGGCCGGAGCGGGGCGAGCGCATCCGCGCCGCGCTCGCGTTCATGGAGCTGGAGGCTGCTGCGGACCACCTGGTCCGGACCTACTCGGGCGGGATGATCCGCCGGCTCGAGCTGGCCCAGGCGATGCTGCACCAGCCGCAGGTGCTCTTCCTCGACGAGCCGACCATCGGCCTCGATCCCGTCGCCCGGCTCGCCGTGTGGGAGCGCCTGCGTGACCTCCGGGGACGGGGCGGCATCACGATCCTGCTCACGACGCACGACATGGAAGAGGCGGACGAGCTGTGCGACCACCTCGTCATCATGCACCAGGGCGTCGTCGCGCTCGCGGGGCGGCCGGCGGACCTCAAGGCCCGCGTCGGCGAAGGCGCCACCCTCGACGACGTCTTCATCCGATCCGTCGGCGGGGCCATTGGAGAGGGAGGGAGCTATCGTGACGTACGTCGGCTCCGCAGCACTGCCCGGCGGCTCGGCTAGCCGCGCCCCGGTGCGGGACTTTCTGGGGCAGACGCTCGCGATCGCGGAGGTCGAGGTCCGCAAGCTTGCGCGCGATCCGACCGAGCTCGCCACCCGGGCGGTTCAGCCGGTCCTGTGGCTCCTCGTGTTCGGCCAGGTCTTCGGGCGACTGCACGCCATTCCGACGGGCGACCTGAGCTACATCGAGTTCATGGCGCCGGGCGTGCTGGCGCAGGGCGTCCTGTTCAGCGCCATCTTCTACGGGATCGCGGTCATCTGGGAGCGCGATCTCGGCATCGTCCACAAGCTGCTGGTGAGCCCCGCCGCCCGGGCGACCCTGGTGCTGGGAAAGGCGCTGGCGGCCGGCATCCGCGGGCTGCCGCAGGCCGTCATCATCTTCGTGCTGGCGGCGTTCCTCCACGTGCGGCTCGATTTCAGACCGGCGAGCCTGCTCGGCGTGGCGGCGCTCGTGATGCTCGGCTCGGCCACGTTCTCGACGTTCTCACTGGTCGTGGCGTGCGTGGTCAAGACCCGGGAGCGGTTCATGGGGATCGGGCAGGTGCTCACGATGCCGCTCTTCTTCGCGAGCAACGCGATCTATCCCCTGGAGCTGATGCCCGGCTGGCTGCGGGTGATCGCCCGGGTGAACCCGCTCACGTACCTCGTGGACGGCCTGCGCGCGACGATGATCTCCCACGGGAGCAGCCGCTTCGGGCTCGGTCTCGACTATCTGGTCGGGCTCGGGCTGCTGACCGTGCTCGTGCTGGTCGCGGCCCGCCTCTATCCGGGACTCGCACGGTGAGCGTCGGCCCGGTTACGGCTCGGACCCCGGCGGCGCGCTCTGTCGCGGCCTACGTGACGGGGCTGCTGCTGCTGGCGGCCGTCTACTACGGCGCCGCACGGCTCGGCCTCCGGTATGCCTCGATCGGAGTGAGCGTCTCGCTGGTCTGGCCGCCGACCGGTATCGCGGTGGCGGCGCTCACGCTCCTGGGCTACCGCTACTGGCCCGGTGTCGCGCTCGGCGCCTTTCTCGCCAACCTCGCCACCGCGGTGCCGCTCGGCGCGGCGGCCGGGATCGCGAGCGGGAACGCGCTCGAGGCGCTGGTGGCCGCGTACCTCCTGTGCCGCGCGGCGGGCGGGCGGCCGGACCTCGAGAACCTGGGTCACGTGCGGGCCTTCATCTTCTGGGCGGCGCCGCTCGGCGCGCTGGTGAGCGCGGCCGTCGGCATCACCAGCCTCGTAACGACCGGCGTGCTCGCGGTCTCCGCCGCGCCCGAGGCGGTCGGCGTCTGGTGGGTCGGGGACATGCTGGGCGCGCTGGTCGTGGCACCGGTGGTGCTCGCCTGGACGAGGCGTCCCGCGATACCGGACAGCGCCCATCGCCTCGTCGAGCTCATCGTGCTGTGCCTCGGCACGGTGATCGCCGGAGAGTTCGTCCTCGGCCGGCTCGTGCGCGAGCCCATCCTCGGGCAGATCGAGTATCCCTATCTGCTTTTCCCCTTCGTCATCTGGGGGGCGCTCCGCTTCGGTGCCCGCGGCGCGTCGCTGCTCGGCCTCACGGTGGCGACGGTGGCGGTCTGGCATACCGCGCAGGGAGGGGGGCCGTTCGTCGGCGCCACCGCGGCCGGGACGCTCGTCTCCGTGGCGGTGTACCTCGGCGCCGTGGCGCTCACCGGGCTGATCCTCGCGGCGGCCGTGCAGCGTGAGCGGGGCCAGGCGACCGACGCGCTGCGCCAGAGCGAGGAGCGGCTGCGGCTGGCGCTGGACGCGGCGCGGATGGGCATCTGGTTCTGGTCGGTCGAGACCAACCTGCTCGTCTGGGACGAGCGGCTGCGCCAGCTGTACGGGCTGAGGCCGGAGGAGCCGGTCTCGACCTACGAGGAGTTCCTGGCCCGGGTGCATCCGGATGACCGCGCGCTCGTGACGGACGCCGTTCGGCGTGCGCTCGAGGAAGGTGGAGACCTGGACTACGAATTCCGGATCGTGCTTCCCGACGGCAGCGTGCGGTGGATCACCGATCAGGGACAGGTCGGCCGTGACCGGTCCGGGCGCGTGGCGTACATGACGGGCGTCTGCATGGACACCACCGAGCGCCGGAGGGTGGAAGAGGGCCTGCGGCTCGCGCATCGCATGGAGTCGGTCGGCCGGCTGGCCGGCGGTGTCGCCCACGAGGCGAACAACCAGATGACGGTGGTCCTGGGCGCCGCGCGGCTCGTTCTCGACCGGCCGGACCTGCCGGAGCCGATCCGGGCGGACGTGGAGTTGATCCGCAAGGCGGCCGACCGCACCGCGACCGTCACGGCTCAGCTGCTGGCGTTCAGCCGGCGCCAGCTGCTCAAGCCGGAGGTGCTGGACCTCAATACGGTCGTGTCGGGCTGGGAGCCCGTCCTCCGGCGGGTGATGGGCGAGGATTGCGTGGTGACGTTGCGGCTCGACCCCGAGACGAGCCGCATCAAGGCGGATCCCGGCCAGCTCGAGCAGGTACTGCTCAACCTCGCCCTCAACGCGCGCGACGCGATGCCCGGCGGCGGAAGCCTCATGGTGGAGACCTCGCGGACCGAGCTCACGCCCGCCTACGGCCGGATGAAGACCGGCGTCCTCATCCGGCCCGGGTGGTACGCCGTGCTCGCTGTGAGCGACACGGGGGTCGGCATGGACCAGGTGACCGCCGGGCACATCTTCGAGCCGTTCTTCACGACCAAGCCGCCGGGCCGCGGTACCGGGCTCGGGCTTTCCACCGTGTACGGCATCGTGAAGCAGTCGGACGGCTACGTCTGGGTGTACAGCGAGCCGGGGCAGGGGTCCACGTTCAAGATCTACCTCCCGCTGACCGACGAGGTCGTCTACCCGCCGGCGGCGCCCGTCGCCGCGCTTCCGGCGGCGGGTGCGGCATCGGTGCTGGTGGTGGAGGACGAGCCCCGTGTGCGCGGGATCGCGCGCCGGGCGCTCGAGCAGGCCGGGTACCGGGTCCTGGAGGCCGAGAGCGGTCCCGAGGCGGTCGCGCTGCTGGGGCGTCCGGGCCCGGGCGTCGCTCTGGTGCTGACCGACGTGGTGCTGCCGGGCATGAGCGGCCCGGAGCTGGCCGGTCGCGTGGCCGAGCTGGCTCCCGGGACGCCGGTGCTGCTGACATCCGGCTACCCCGACGGGGAGATCGCCCGGCGGGGGCTGCTGGCGCCCGGAGCCGCCTTCATTCCGAAACCGTTCACGCCGGAGGCGCTCGTCACGGCGGTGCGCCGGGCCATCGCGGCCGACGGCCGCGCGACGCGGGCGGAGGGCTAGGCGGCCGGCCCGAGCTTGTTCTTGAGGGCCAGCGCCCGCGCGAGGTGCCGCCGGAGTACGGGCGTCATCTGGTCGATGTAGGCGCGGATCTGCGGGTTCGGGGTCGAGCGGCGGGCCCGTTCGGCGAAGTCCATGATCGCCTGGTGGGTGATCGTCTCCTTCCCCACGTAGGCCCGGTCGAAGCCGGGTCCCTCGCCCGCTGCGCGGAGCGCGACCATCTCATCGTCCAGCGCGGGGGCGAGCGGGTCGGCGGCGGGAAGCTGGGGCGTGAGGCTCAGCTGCTTCTCGAGTTGCTCTCCCTTCACCCGCAGCGCGTGATGGTCCTGCATCATCGCGGCCGCGAATGCCTTCACCTCCGCGTCGGTCGCTTTCTCGATGGCGAGCGCCGCGGCGGAGCTGTCCGACTGATTGGCTTCATCGAGCATCGCGAGGATGCCGGCGTCGGTGAACGCGGCCGAGGTCTCGACGAAGCCCGCGGTGGCGCTCAACGCTGCGGTGTCGGCCAGGGCCCCGGTCCGCGTCGCCGAGTCCCGCTCCGCGCCATCACCTCTGCCGCTGCAGGCGCAGAACGCGAGCGGCAACGCCAGCGCGAGGGCAAGGACGGGCCGCGTCCCGGTGCGTCGCGACGGGCGTGTCGGCATGTGACCTCCCCGGCAGAGTCGACTCAGGCGACCATCTCAGACTAGGAAGGCCCGCCCGCCGGCGGCGTGACGGCCCTCACCCTCCGCGGGCGGCGGGCCCGCGGCGCCGCCGAGGCGGGTACACCGGACAGCGCCAGCCGCGCCCTGAGCGCCGGCGTGATCCGCTTGCGCACTAGCGCTTCCATCAGGCCGGCCGAACGCGCCTCGGCACCGGGGGCGAGCGGCCGAAGCCCGCCGGCCACGAGCGCGAGCACCGGAACGCCGTCCTCGTAGAGCACGCGGTTCGGGGCCAGAGCGGGTACCCGCTCGCCCGGGGTGATGATGCCGGTGAGGTTGAGCGGGTCCGCCGCGCTCAGGCCCACGAGCCGGCCTGCGCCGGGCTCGCGCCGCACGGCGCGGAGCTGTCCTACCGCCTCGGGCAGGGCGAACTGCTCGCCCGCCATCCCGGCGACGAACCGGCCGCCCCGGATCTCCCCTCGCGCCTCCAGCCGGCGATAGACCAGCAGCAGGTCGCGCCACGGCGGCGCACCCGCTTCCCGCTCGAGCAGCCGGCGGAACATGACCCCGTAGCGGCGGAGGAGCGCGCGGGCGCGGTGCTCGATCGGCGCCGAACGGCTGAAACCCGGAGAAGGGGGGCGCCCCTCCGGACAAGCCGACAGTCCTTCGGGGCACCCCCCTTCATCGGCTTTCAGCCGCCCGGAGGCGCCCGCCAGCAGCGCCCAGCGCCCGGCGCTCTCGATGCCGAACGGCACCGTGCGGTGGCGCCGCGCTGCGGGAGTCAGCGGCTTCCGCTTGGCCGAGGGTGTTATCAGCGCCCGGAGCCCCGCGAAGCCGTCCGACGTCACGAGCCCCGCGGCGGCCAGCTCGCCGAGCGCCTGCTCCACCTGGGTCGCCAGCAGGCCGGAGCCGGCCACCAACTCATGGAAGAACGAAGCGCCCCGTGCGCGGAGCACGGCGAGCACGCGGCGGGAATATTCCGACGCCGCCTCCTGGGGCGTATCCGTCCGCTCGACCTGAAGAGCGGCGTGCTCCCTCAGGAACAGGGCGATCGGCGTCGAGCGGATCGGCCCCGCCGCCCGCGTCCCTTCCGCGGAGAGCCGGCCCCAGCCCACCCGTCCCGTGAGACAGAGTGTGTCGAGCAGCGCGGGGTCGTAGTCCTCGCACCGGGTGGAGAGCACGTCCGATTCCCAGGCGCCGGCGGGAAGCTCGAACCCGTCGAGCTGTTCCAGCACTCCGGCGAGCCCCTCGAGGCCCCCGACCCGCCGGCCGGGCTCCACCCGCTGCCAGGCGAACAGGAACCGCATGAAGTCGGCGGCGCTCACCGGCTCGATCTCCGCGCGAAGCCGGTTCAGCGTGTAGCGGTGGATCCGCGCGAGCAGCCGCCGGTCGCACCACTCGAGCGGCGCCGCGGGGTCGGCGCGCGGGGTGAACCGGCCGCGGAGCACCACGCCCTCGCCCTCGAGCGCGGCCAGCGCCGCCCCCGACTCCCCCGCGCCCACCCCGAGCGGCGCGGCCAGCGCGTCGGCGGTCACGGGTCCGAGAATGCCCAGCCGGCCGCGGAGCAGCTCCTTGACGTCGACTTCGCCGGGACGAACCTCGCCCAGCCGCTCGGTGGCGACCCAGAGCACGGGGCCCGCCGCGCTCACCGTCACCGGCTGGGCGCGGCCCGCGGCCACGAGCGCCGCGAACCAGTCGCCCCAGGAGACCCCGTCCCGGCCCGCGAGGCCCTCCTCCTCGGTGAGGAATCCCGAGGTGAGCAGGGCGTCATGCAGCTCGTCGGGGGTCCGCGCGTCGGGCCAGGCCTCGTCGCGCACCTGCGCGATCGCCGCCGGATCGAGCGCGCCCAGATCGGCGGAGGAGGAGGGCTCGAGGCTCCGGCGCGCATGGACCGCCTGGGTGCGCCGCTCCTCCAGGGGGGCGTCGTCCAGGAACGCGTACGGCTTTGCGTTCAGGATCTCGTGCGCGAGCGGCGAGGGCTCTGGCAGGTCGCGAGCCAGGCAACGGACCCCGCCGCTTTCGATCCGGCGCAACACGCCGACGAGCCCATCGAGGTCCATCACCTCGCGCAGGCAGTCGTCGATCGTCTGGCGGACGAGCGGGTGGTCGGGGATCTCGCGGTCGCCCGCGATGTTCTCGAGGCACGCCGCTGCGTCCGGGAACGCGGCGGCCATCAGGTCGTCGGCCTCCATTCGCTGAAGCTGGGGCGGCACCTTCCGGCCGCCGCGGCTCCGGGGGATCGCGAGCGCGATCGTGGCGTTCCAGCGCCAGCGGGTCCCGAACATGGGCGCGTCGAGCAGCGCCTGGATCAGGATGTCGCGCACCGTATCGGGATGGAGGAACCGGAACACAGTGTCGAGCGGGAACGAGTGCTGCGGTCCGAGCGACAGGAGCAGCCCGTCCTCGGTGGCCGCCGCCTGAAGCTCGAAGTTGAACTGCCGGCAGAAGCGCTTGCGGAGGGCGAGTCCCCAGGCCCGGTTCACCCGGCTTCCGAAGGGCGAGTGGATGACGAGCTGCATGCCGCCCGACTCGTCGAAGAACCGCTCGGTCACGATCGTCTCCTGGGTCGGCAGCGTGCCGAGCAGCCGCCGCGCCTCGGCCAGATAGTCCACCAGCTGCGCCGTCGCGGCGGACGCGCCGGCGGATTCGCCGAGGACTCCCGCGGTCCAGGCCACCGCCCCTTCCCGGTCGGCGAGCCGCGCGTCCAGCTCCCGCCGCAGCTCCGACACGGCCGCCGAGAGCTCGGCGCTCCGCGCCGGCGCCTCACCCAGCCAGAAGGGGAGCCCCGGCGGCTGGCCGCGCGCGTCTTCCACTCGAACCACGCCCTGCTGTACCCGCAGGATGCGCCAGGAGAGGTTGCCCAGCTGGAAGATGTCGCCCGCGGTGCTCTCGACCGCGAAGTCCTCGTTCACCGTGCCGAGGAAGGTCCCCTCGGGCTCGAGCACCACCCGATAGTCGGCGGTGTCGGGGATCGCGCCGCCCGATGTGATGGCGAGGAGCCGCGCGCCCCGGCGCCCGCGGAGCCGCCCGTTCACCGCGTCGTGGTGGATCAGGGCCGCCCGGCGGCCCCGCCGGGTCGAGAATCCGGAGGCGAGCATCCGCACCACGCCGTCGAACTCTTCGCGCTCGAGGCCGCGGTAGGGATACGCGCTCCGGGCGAGGTCGAAGAGGGCGTCGGCCGGCCAGTCCTCGCACGCGGCCTCGGCGACGACCTGCTGCGCCAGCACGTCGAGCGGCTGCTCCCGCAGAACGAGGCGGTCGAGCGTTCCCGCCCCGATGGCCCGCAAGAGCGCCGCGGACTCGACCAGCTCGTCCCGGGACAGCGGGAAGAGGCGCCCCTTTGGCGTGCCCGCCACGGTGTGCCCCGACCGGCCCACCCGCTGGAGGAAGGTCGCGATCCGCCGGGGTGATCCCAACTGGCACACGAGATCCACGTGGCCGATGTCGATCCCCAGCTCGAGCGACGCCGTGGCGACGAGGGCCCGGAGCTTCCCGCCCTTGAGCCGTTCCTCGGCGTCGAGGCGGGTCTCCTTGGCCAGGCTGCCGTGGTGAGCGGTCACCGCGTCCTCGCCCACCCGTTCGGCCAGATGCCGCGCCACCCGCTCGGCGAGCCGGCGCGTGTTCACGAACACGAGCGTGGTCCGGTGGGCCCGGATCAGCTCGGCGAGCCGGTCGTAGATCTCGGTCCATACCTCGCCCGCCATGACCGCCTCGAGCGGAGACCCGGGCAGCTCGAGCGCGAGGTCGAGCGTGCGGCGATGGCCCTCGTCGACGATGGCCGGCGCCGCCGCGGCCCGCTCGCCGACCAGCCACCGGGCCGCCTGCTCGATCGGCTCCACGGTCGCCGACAGCCCGATGCGCTGCACCGGCTGGCGGGCCACGTGCGCCAGCCGCTCCAGGCTCAGCGCGAGGTGGGCGCCGCGCCGCGACTCGAGCACGGCGTGGACCTCGTCCACGATCACCGTGCGCACGGTGCGGAGCATCGCGCGGCTCCGCTCCGCCGTGAGCAGGAGGTAGAGCGACTCGGGCGTGGTGACCAGGATGTGGGGCGGGGACTTGAGCATCGCCGCGCGCTCGGCGGCCGGCGTGTCGCCCGAGCGCACCGCGGCGGTGATGCGGGGCGCGCCGAACCCCATCTCCTCCGCCAGCTGGCGGATCTCCCGCCGGGGCTCGGCCAGGTTCCGGTGCACGTCCGCGCTCAACGCCTTGAGCGGCGAGACGTAGACGACCCGGGTCTCTTCTGGGAGCGGGCCCGAGAGGCCCTCGCGGAGCAGCTCGTCCAGCGCGATGAGAAACGCGGCGAGCGTCTTGCCCGAGCCGGTGGGAGCGGCGATCAGGGTATCCCGACCCGCGCGGATGGCCTCCCAGCCGCGGCGTTGCGGCGGGGTGGGCTGGCCCAGGCGCTCGGCGAACCAGCGCTCGATGACCGGGTGGAATCCGCGGAGGGGCATGGCGGAATATATCCGCTCGCGGATTGCCCCTGGCCGCCGGCGGCAGGTACTGTTCGGCTCCTTCCGAGGAGCCGCGCCGATGTCACCGGACCAGCCGGCCTCTCCGGCCACCTACGCCCGGCGTCTCGGGCTCTTCTCCGGCACCATGGCCGTCATCGGCGGCATCATCGGCGGCGGCATCTTCCGCACGCCCGCGACCGTCGCCGAGCGCGTGGGCTCGCCCGGGCTCATACTCGGCGTGTGGATCGCGGGCGGGGTCGTGGCGCTCGTCGGCGCGCTCTGCTTCGGCGAGCTGGGTCAGCGGCGCCCGAAGGCCGGGGGCGGCTACGTGTACCTGCGGGAGACCTGGGGCCCGCTCGCCGCCTTCCTGTACGGGTGGGCGCTCCTGCTGGTCATCGCCACCGGGGCGATGGCGGCGGTGGCGGTGACGTTCGCCGGCTACGCGCTCGCGCTGGCAGGCCTGCCGGCCCGTTTCACCGTGCCCCTGGCGATCGGCGCCATCGTTTTTCTGAGCGGAGTGAACTGGGTCGGCGTCAGACCCGGAGCCGTCACCCAGAACGTGCTCACCCTGCTCAAACTGGGCGCGCTGGCCGTGTTGATCATCGCGGGCCTCGCCGCCCTGCTGTCCCCGGCCGCACCGCCCGCACCGGCAGTGCCGGCGGTCGGCGAGCGCGGCATCGTCCTGCGCCTGGGGTCCGCGCTGGTGCCCATCCTCTTCACCTACGGAGGGTGGCAGCAGACCAACTTCCTGGCCGAGGAGATCGTCGAGCCGGAGAAGAATCTGCCGCGCGCCCTCGTGCTCGGCGTCGTCGTCGTGGTGGTCGTCTACCTCCTGGCGAACGTCGCGTACCTTGGCGTGCTCGGCCCCTCCGGGCTCGCGGCGAGCAGCGCGCCCGCTGCGGACACCATGCGCATCCTCTTCGGCCCCGGGGGCAGCACGCTCATCGCGGCCGGCATCGCGGTCTCGACGCTGGGATTTCTCGATCTCGTGATTCTGGTGACGCCCCGGGTGCTCCAGGCGATGGCCGCCGACGGCGTGTTCCTGCCCCGCCTGGCCCGGCTGCACCCGGTCTACCGCACTCCCACCGCGGCGATCGCGCTGCTGGGGGCGTGGGCGATCACCCTCGCACTCACGGGGACGTTCGCGCAACTCGTGGACTACGTGACGTTCGCCGACTGGACCTTCTTCGGGCTCACCGTGGCTGGCCTGTTCGTCTATCGCGCGCGCGAGCGCGCCGCCGGGACGGTGGCCCCCGGCTTCCGGGTTCCGGGATATCCCTGGACGCCGGCGCTGTTCGTGGCGGCCGCGGCCTACGTCGTGGTGAGCTCGGTGCTGGCCAGCCTGCGGAACGCCGCGGCGGGGTCGGTGCTGCTGTTGCTGGGGGTTCCGGTGTACCGGTACTGGAGCGGCCGGTCTCGCCGAGCGCGGGCCTGAGTTATCCCGGCCAGCCCCTGGGCCGGGCTTCGGCGAGCAGGATCAGGGTGCGGGTGGCGGTCGCGGCGTCGAGCGTCGCTGGAAGCTCGAGCCGGGGTGGCTCGTCCGGGGGCGTGCCATTCTCGCGTGCGGCGGCCTCGGAGGCCGCCAGCGCGCGCGCCAGCCCCGGCGGAATGGGCGCGCCCTCCGGCGCGGCCCGGAGCACCAGCTGCTCGACCGGCGAGTCGATCGCTTCGCCGGTCGTGGTGGCGGCCTCGACGAGCACGAACCCCGCTGCGGGCACCCAGATCGGTCCGGCGGAGAGCCCGGCGAGGAGCGCGGGGGTCAGGGGAAGGCTTTCTCCCCGCAGCGTGATCACGCCGAAGCCCCGCTCGCCCAGCCGGCGGCGGGGATGGAGCAGGGCGGCGTAGTTCCAGGGCAGAGTGGCTGCGCGGGCCTGAGCGACGGCTGCGTCCAGCATGCCGCGCACGGCGTGCACGACCCCGTCGGGCCCAACGGAGCGGCGTTCGGTCATGGGCCGCCTCCCGCAAATGTCCAGTCGGTGGCCTCAACGTCACGCCCACTGCCCGGCTTGTCAACCAACGAGTGACGCCGCTACGGCTTCCGGGGTGTCGTATCGGGCGGTGGCGTCGTGTCGGACGGCGGCGCCGCGCTGTCCGGCCCGAGCGCCGGCTTGCCGGCCGGGATGGTCGGGTTGGCCCGCGGCGCCCGGTCGATCTCGCTCGCCTTCCGGCGGCTGCACGCAGCGACCACGGCCAGACAGGCAAGGGCGGCAGCCAGCGGGCGCGCGGTTCTCGTCATTCCATGGTCTCCAGCATCTCCGGTTGGATCGATTCCCGGCGCCGCCCGCGCGGCGCATCCGGTCCGGCCGGCGTTGTGAGCCGGCTCACAGCGGCTCCCGCGACCTGCCCGTAAGCTCGCACGGCGCCAGCCGCGCCGCACGCGGAGCTGCAGAGACCGGTGACCTGATGCGCCGCCGGCATCCCCCATCTGCCGCGCCGCCATCGTCTTGGAGCGCTGCCGAATCGTTGCATCGCGGGCCGGGTCGCGGGCATACGCGTTGCAGGCAAGGCGCCAGTCCATCCCCGGTTCATCACCATCGTCACCAGTCGAGCTTCCCCTCGGAGTCACCGCCATGGTCACGTTTCTCAAGAGTCTGCGCCGCCCGGAGGCTGATGAAGCGACCACCGCCGCTCAGCGTGAGCGGTCCGTGGCTCGCGAATACGCCGCGCTCGAGGCGCTCGTCGTCCGGGCCGAAAAGGCCGCCGAGCAGCTCCGGGCAGTGGAAGCGATCTCCGAGACCGGGGCGGCGCTGGAGGCCATGCAGGAGCGCTTCGCCGCGGTCGAGGGTCGCCTGGCCGGCCTGGAGCAGCTCGGCGGGCGGTTCGCCGGGATCGAGGAGCAGGCCGACCGCGCGAGCAAGGCGCAGGCCCGGACCGAGGTGCAGCTGACCCACGCGGCCGACGGGGTCGAGCGGCTCCAGAGCCAGCTCGGTGCCGTGGGCGACAAGGTGGAGACGGCCATCCTGCTCCGGGGGAGCTGGAGAAGTTCCTGAGCCTCGAGGGGCCGATGGCGGCGCTCCGGGGCGAGGCCGACACCCTCCGGACCCAGTTGGCCGACCTGGCCGATAACGTGGCCCGCATGCGGGGGCAGCACGACGACGCCCTCCGGGCCCACCGGCACACGCTCACGCGCCTGGAAGGGTTCGACCAGGAGCACCAGGCCGCCTCCGGCAAGCTCGAGGAGCTGGAGCGCCGGGTCCAGACGGCCGAGCGGTCGCTCGAGCCCGTGGGCCAGGCCGCGGAGTCGATTCCGGGCGTGCAGCACCAGCTGGCCGTGCTCAAGACGCTGGCCGAGCAGGTCGCGCACAAGACGGCGGCCCTCGAGCAGCAGCGCGAAGCGGTGGACCGGGCCGCCACCCAGGTCTCCCAGCTGACCCGGCTCGATCGCGAGCTCGACGTATGGCTCCGCCGCCAGGAGGAGCAGATCCGCCGGTTCGCCGCCATCGAGGCCAAGGTCGCCGAGGTGCAGGCGCTCCAGACCAAGGTGCTCGCCCGGACCGAGGAGCTGCAGGCGTCGCAGCGGCAGGTAGATGAAGGGCAGCAGGCCGCCCGGCAGGCGCTCACCGATCTGCGGGAGCAGATGCGGAACAGCAGCGAGAGCTTCGAGCTGGAGAACCGCGGCCTCCACGCGGTGAGCGAGCGGGTGGCCGATCTCCGGACCGCCGTCAAGGACTGCGAGGCCCGGTTCGCCGTGCTCGATACGGCCAGCCAGGGCGCGGCCGCGGTCCAGGCCCAGGTGCGGGCGCTGGCCGAGCAGGCCGCCGACCTGTCGGCCGAGCTCACCCGCCTCTCCGAGGAGGCCCGGCGCATCGGCTCGATCCGGGAGGAGGCCGAGCGGCTCGATGCCGCGGCGCAGAGCGTGGCGGCTGGGATGCAGCGGATCCGGGAGCTCGAGCCCGAGGTGGGCGAGGTGTCACGCCAGCTCGCCACGCTGAAGGGCACGCGCGAGCTGCTGGCGGACGGGCTGGAGCAGATGCGGCTCGCGTCCGGCGAGATGTCCCGGCTCCGGGAGAGCCACGGCGAGGTCCAGGCCTGGCTTGCCAATGCCGACGTGTGGACCCGCAAGGTGCAGGGTCAGGTGAAGGACCTGAACACGCTCGAGCCCGTGGTCGAACGCCTCCGCGCGGATGTGGACCAGGTGCAGAGCGCCATGGCCGGCATCGAGGCCCGGCGCGCGCTGGTGGACGAGGTGCACCAGCGGCTGGACGGGCTTGGCAATGCGGCGGAGGTACTGGTCGAGCGGACCGAGGCACTTCAGGCGCGGATGGACAACGCGGAGAACCGCTTCGCGCGGCTCGCGCGCCAGGCGGACGACGCCCAGAAGGTCGCCGACACCATGGTGGCGGTCACGACCGCTGTCGGCGACGCCGAGGCGCGCATCGGCTTGGTGGGCGAGTCGGCGCGGGCCCTCGAAGCCCGGAGCGGCCAGCTGGAGGAGATGGAGGAGCGGATCCGCCTGCTGGGCCAGGAGCTGGAGCAGCGGCAGGGCGCGCTCGATCGCGCGACCGAGCACCTGGCCCGCGCCTCCAGCGTGCGCCAGGAGGCGGCCGAAGCCGCGCACCGGCTGGAGGAGCTGTCGCGCGGCATCGCGGCGGGCCTCGAGACCGCCGAGCACCGGACCGGGGCCCTCGATCGCCTGGCCGGCGAGCTGGAGTCACGGGCCACGGCGCTCAAGCCGATCGACCGGCAGCTCACCCGCTTCGAGGCGCTCCTCGCGAACTGGGAATCGGCCCAGGCCGAGGCGGCCCGGGCACTGGAGCAGACGCTTGCGCGCCAGGGCGCGGTGGAGGCGCTCGAGGCCCAGGTGAAGCACATCTTCGAGCTGGCCGACCGCGCCGTGCAGGACATGCAGGCCATCGGCGCCGCCCGGCGTGAGGTCGAGGACACGCGGGCCCTGCTGGAGCAGACGCAGAGCCAGTTCCGGGCGTCGGAGGAAGCGCTGCAGGGCTTCGAGGCGCGCCGGCGTCAGCTGGAGCGCACGGAGCAGCGGCTGGCCAGGGCGGAGGCGCTCGCCATCGACGTGCGCGCCACGGTCGAGACGCTCCAGGCCCAGCGGGCGGTGGTGGACCACGTGATCGAGCGGGCCGGCGCCCTGGGCTTCCAGATGAAGCAGGCGGAGGCGCTCATCGACGCGCTGCGCCGCGAGCGCACGCTTGCGGCCGACGTGAAGGCTGCGGTGGCGGCGGTGCGGGAGGAAGACGAGGGATCGGAGGGCGGCGCCACGGCCTGAGCGCCGCCCGCCCCGTCACATGCGGTCGGGGGCTCCGACGGTGAGCTGCGTGAGCGGCATCTCTTCCTCGACGCTCCGCAGGTAGGCCACCGGGTCGTGCATGTCGCCGCCCGGGGGGAGGAACTCGTACATGTCCCCCAGGTCGTTGCGCAGCCGGTCGGCGTAGAATGCCGGCAGCCGGTCGGTCTCGCCGTGCAGGAAGGCCCACACGTCCCGGTCGGTGTCCAGCAGGCGCCGGATGGTCGTGTGGTACTCGATGCGCCCCCAGCCCTCGGACGACACAGCGCGGACCACGTTCATCCACCGCGGAATGGCTGCGTTGGTGGCCACGAACCGGCGCCAGATCGCCCGCCCCGAGAACGAGTAGCGGCTCAGGTCCACCAGCCGGTCGTAGAACTCGACCCAGCCGTAGTTCGCGGGCCGGACGTTCATCGCGTGGTTGTTGTTCAGGAAATGGAACGGGAACGGCAGGATCCGCCCCGCCCGCTGGTAATCGAGGTTGAGCGGCGCCGCGCGGCCGAAGGCCGAGAGCAGCGAGTAGGCCGGGAACGCCCCGGGCGTGAGGTCGAGGAAGCGCTTGGTGAGCTCGAACGGCTCCGGTCCCTCGTCGCAATCAAGCCCGAGGACGAAGTTGGTCTGCACGTAGGGGACGTAGCGCAGGAGCATGTTCACGTGCTCCGCCACCTGCGTCACCTTGTCCATGCCCGTCCGCCGCGTCCTCGACTTGTTGCCCAGGCTGTACCAGGACTCGATGCCGGGCAGGAGAGCCTGGAACCCGTTGCGCTGGAGCCGCTGGAGGTGCGCCTCCGAGAGGAGCGACAGGCTGCTCTCGGCGATGTGGCGCATTCGGCCGGGCGGGACCGAGCTTTCGATGGCGTTCATGTAATCGTCGAAGCGGACCCCGAAGTTGGGGTCGTGCCAGGCGACGATCGGGTTCTTCATCTTGGTGAGGACGAACGCGAGGTCCCGGCCCAGCGCCTCGAACCCGAGCGGCTGGTAGTCCACCGTGGAGTCGATGCAGAAGCTGCAGGTGTACGGGCAGCCCAGGCTCCCGATCATCGGGACGATCTTGATCGTAGGCGCCTTGGCCAGCGTGGCCGCGATGAACTTCCACCGGGCCTCCACGCTCGGCAGCTCGGCCGGCTGCTGCTTGGCGGCGAGCGCCCGTCCCAGCGGCCGGTGCTGCGCGTGCTCGCGCAACACCTCGTCCACGACCTCCCGGTCGGTGAAGCCGAGCACGTAGTCGAAGAAGCGCCGCGAGTCCTCGGGATAGCAGCGCGCGTGCGGGCCGCCCAGCACGGTGACGGCGCCGCGCTGGCGGAACCGGTGGCTGATCGCGTAGGCCAGATGGGCGGCTTCGGTGAACGCGCCGATGAACAGGACATCGAGGTCGGCGGGAAGCTCCTCGACGAGGTTCTCCCGGCCGGTATAGCAGACGTAGTGGACGCGGTGACCGGCCTCCTCGCACCAGACGCCCAGGACCTGCGGCATGATGCTGGCCAGGTTGGCGTTCATCACCCGGCCGTAGAGGCTGTTCTTACCGGATCGGGCGACCAGGTCCAGGATGCCGACGTTGAGCCGGCGCCTCGGGGTCGCGCGAGTCTTAGTCGAGCCTGGGACCACGAGGCACCTGCCTGCACGAGGGGCGCACTCGAATCGCTGGGTCCCGGAAGTGGGGCGGAGTAATTGGAGTGGGGGCGCTGGTGGTAGTCAAGCGCGCAAACAAATGCTATACTGCAGCGCTACATACCGCAAGGTTATACCGTGTAGCCGAGCGGCCCCAACCGAAAGGTCCCATGGTTCGCCTCGTGGTGCATCAGCTCATGGCGCGGCGCGGAATCTCCGCCTACGCGCTCAGCCGGGGAGCGAAGCTGAGCTACCCCAGCGCCTACCGGCTCTCGCGGCCGGGCGGGCGCTTCGGCCGGCTCCACGCCGACACGCTCGAGCGCCTCTGCACCTTCTTCAATGTGCAACCGGGACAGCTGCTCAAATGGGTGCCGCCGCCGCGGCGGCGCTGAGCGGGCTCGACATCGGCCGGGCAGCCGAAAGGGACCGGCGGTGCGTCGGCCCCTCGCCCAAGTCTATCCGAAACCCCCGCCAATAGCGAATCCGGCGCCTACGGTGCCGCGATCAGTTGTTTGAACCGCGGATTGCCTCCGAGCGGCGCCCAGAACGGGCTCACCCGGAGCGCGGCGCGCGTCACGAAGGGATAGGTGGAATCCCCCAGGACGACGCCGAGGGAATCGACGGCTGCATCGGGACGGCCCAGAATCAGCAACATCTGGGCCCAGTCGGCGGCGCCGTCGGTCCGGAGCCACAGCGTGTCGCCATGCGCGCGCCGTAGCGCCTGGTACCGCGCGTGCTCCCGCACCGCATCCGCCAGCCGGCCCAGCCCCGCGTAACTGTAGCTCAGGTCGTAGTGGAAGGACGCTTGGTCGGGCCGGGCGTGCACCAGCCGCTCGGTGACCACCCGCGCCGAGTCCGAGTAGAGCCGGTTGCGGGCCGCGTCGCCGTGCATGTACGCCCGCGCGGCCCGGGCCGAGTAGTAGTTGACGGAGTCGCCCGGAGAGAAGTCGGCCAGGGAGAGCTGGTCGAGCACATGCTCGTAGTCCGCGGCCAGCGGCCCGGTCCAGTCGAAGCAGGCGACGCACATCTTCTTCACGAATTCCACTCGCCCGATCCGGGTCTCGGCCTGCTGCATCACGGCCCGCGCGCCCGTCACATCGCCCCGCCACGACAGCAGCGTCCGCGCCTTGTCGAAGTAGGCGTGATACTGGTCCGGCGCCAGGGTGATCGCGCGGTCGTAGGCGGCGACCGCCTCCGGATAGCGCCTGGAGAACTCGTAGGCCCGGCCCAGGCCCAGCGCGCGCTCCGGTGAGCGCGGGTCGAGCGCATTCGCCCGCTCCATGTTTGCCAGGGCGGAGTCCGCCTTCCCGCGCCAGAACTGGTTGACGGCGATGGACCCCAGCAGCTCGGCGTTGTTGGGCTGGGTCTTGAGCGCGGTGGCGTATTGCGCCATCGCCCCGGCCTGGTCGTCGTTCGCCTGCTCGACGTAGTCGCCCATGGCGACGTGGGCCTCGGCCGAGCCCGGCGCCAGAGCCAGCGCCCGTTCCGCCGCCGCCTTCGCGGCGGGAAGGTGGGACAGGTTCGTGGGCTCGCGCCGGCTCAGGTACAGGTGCGCCTCCGCCAGGCCCGCCCAGGCGAGGCCGAACCCGGAGTCGTGCGCGATCGCCTGCTCGTACATCTGCCGGGCGATCACCATGGACTGCGGCTCGACGTTGAGCCGGGCCCGCTGCTCGTAGCTTCGGCCGCGGAGATAGGCGTCGTACGCCGGGACGCTCGCCGTCGGGCGGGCGGCCAGCTCCTGCCGCGCGCTGTCGCCCATGGCGACGTCGAGCGCGCCGGCCACCCGGGTCGCGATGTCGGCCTGCACCTGGAACACGTCCGTGATCGAGGCGACGAACGGCTGCTGCCAGCGGGTCCGGGGCGTGTGCCCGGGCTCCACCTCCACCAGCTCCGGGCTCACCTCCACCCGGCTGCTCCCGTCCTTGCCCTTGGCCCAGCGCACCGTGCCGGTCAGCACGTAGTCCACGCCCAGCTCCCGGCCGACGATCTGCACCGGCTTGCCGCTCTTCTTGTACTGGATGGCGCTGCTGCGGGCCGTCACCTCGAGGCCGTTGAGTGCGGCCAGCTTGCCGCGCACCGCATCGCTCACCCCGTCGGCGAAGTACTCGTCGTCCGCGGCCCCCACGTTTTCGAACGGCAGCACCGCGATCCGTTTGGGGCCGGCGCCCGGGTCGCTCTCCTGGTGGGACCGCCGCCAGGCGAAGAGCACGCCCAGGCCGATGAGAAAGCCCAGGCCGAGCGAGACGGCGGCGACCGGGACGCGCCGGCGGTCACCGCCGGCGGGCGGGAGCGCCTCCGTGCGCCGCGGGGCGGCGCCCGGCGCCGAAGCGGCGAGCGTGCCCGACAGCGGCACCGGCGCGGTCACCGCCGTCTGAAGCGACTGGGCGAACTGCCCGGCCGTGGCGAAGCGGTCCGCCGGCGCCCGGGCCAGCGCCCGGGCCACGGCCTGCTCCACCGCGGGCGGAACCGTTTCCCGCACCGCCTGGAGCGGGCGCGGGGTTTCGGTGAAGCGGCGGGTGAGGATGGCCTGCGGGCTCGGGCCGGTGAAGGGCGGCTCGGCCGCGAGCATTTCGTAGAGCACGCAGCCCAGGCTGTAGACGTCGGAGCGGGCATCCACCTGCCGGTCGCCCGCCGCCTGCTCGGGGCTCATGTACGCCGGCGTTCCCACCGCCATGCCGGTTTCGGTGAG
>Ga0187823_10000071_pt1 | contig 21374 bp, 22 predicted proteins | sample NC_wetland_sal_i_12_FD_132968 | JGI IMG/M metagenome (GOLD analysis project Ga0187823, IMG submission 132968) | Wetland sediment microbial communities from Neuse River Estuary, North Carolina, USA - SourceSoil_3 | ecosystem: Environmental > Aquatic > Freshwater > Wetlands > Sediment | place...
ACGATCTTGTCGTCCACGCCCTTCTCGTCGCTCATCTCGAACATGCCCACGGCCTTCACGGGGATCAGGCAGCCGGGGAACGTGGGCTCGTACAGGCAGACGAGCGCGTCCAGCGGATCGCCGTCGAGCCCGAGCGTGCCGCGCAGGTAGCCGTAGTCGGCCGGGTAGGTCGCCGCGCTCATCAGCAGGCGGTCGAACTTGATCCCGCCGAGCTGCTCGTCGTACTCGTACTTGTTGCGCGTGCCCTTGGGGATCTCCACCACGCACACGAGCGGATCGGCCGCCTGCATGCGCCCAAGCTAGCCGCTCGGGCGCTCGCTCGCAGCCAGACGCTCGAGCAGCCCGACCGCGCGCTCGAGCACCCGCTGCTCGGCGGGCGTGAGTTCGGTCTCGATCGCCTTGGCGAGCCACCCCTCGCGGCTGCGCCGGTCGGCGTGGAGGATCGTGCGCCCGCGCTCGGTCAGCTCGATCAGCGTGCGTCGCCCATCGGTCGGATCCGGCCGGCGGGCGATCAGCCCGTCCCCCTCGAGCTCCGCGAGCGTCTGTGTCATCGACTGCGGGCGCACACGCTCGGCGAGCGCAAGGTCGCCGATGCTCGCGACACCCTCGCGGTCCAGGCGCCCCAGCACCGAGCCCTGGGCGAGCGGGAAGCGGTGCTCCGCACGCAGCCTGCGCAGCAGCTGCCCCAGCACGACCCGTAGGTCGCTCGCCAGCACCCCCACATCACTCGAGGCCGAGACCGGCATCCCCTCCCATTGTAGATCAAATTACAAAGGCTAACTGCGCAGTTTACCTGTATATTGTCGGGTTGTGACCGCGACAGCGAGCCTCCCTCCGATCGGCGCCGGGCGCGCCGCAGGGAGCGAGCGCTACAAGTGGATCGCGCTGTCCAACGTGACACTGGGGGTGCTGCTGGCGACGCTCGACGCGTCGATCACCCTGATCGCGATGCCGGACATCTTCCGGGGCATCAAGCTCGACCCGCTTGTGCCGGCGAACAGCTTCTACCTGCTGTGGATGATCCTCGGGTTCCTGGTCGTCTCGAGCGTGCTGATCGTGAGCCTGGGGCGGCTCGGCGACATGTACGGCCGCGTGCGCATCTACAACCTCGGCTTCCTGATCTTCACGGTCGCTTCGCTGCTCCTGACGATCGACTGGATGACGGGCCGCGCGGGCGCGTTGTGGCTGATCGGGTTCCGGATCGTCCAGGGGGTGGGCGCGGCGTGCCTGCTCGCGAACGCGGCCGCGATCATCACCGACGCGTTCCCCGTGAACCAGCGCGGGATGGCGCTCGGCATCAACAACATCGTGGGTGTGAGCGGCATGTTCGTGGGGCTCGTGCTCGGCGGGCTGCTCGCCCCGATCGATTGGCGGATGGTGTTCCTGGTGTCCGTCCCCGTGGGCCTGTTCGGGACCGTGTGGGCGTATCTGAAGCTCGAGGAGCGAAGCCGGCCGCGCCGCGCGCCGATCGACTGGGCGGGCAACCTCACCTTCGCGCTCGGGCTGATCCTGCTGATGGTGTCTGTGACCTACGGCATCCGTCCCTACGGTCAGCACTCGACCGGTTGGGGCAGCCCGCGCGTGATCGCGCTGCTGGCCGCAGGCGCCGCGAGCCTCGTCGCGTTCGCGGTGATCGAGCGGCGCGTGGAGAACCCGATGTTCCGGCTGCCGCTGTTCCGCATCCGCGCGTTCACGTTCGGCACGGCCTCCACGTTCCTCTCTGCCGTCGCGCGCGGCGGCCTGATGTTCATGCTGATCATCTGGCTGCAGGGGATCTGGCTTCCCCAGCACGGCTACGACTTCGCCGAGACGCCGCTGTGGGCCGGCATCTACATGCTGCCGCTCACGCTCGGGATGCTGCTGGTGGGCCCCGTGTCCGGCTATCTGTCAGATCGCTTCGGGGCGCGCCCGTTCGCGACCGCGGGCATGGTGCTCACCGCGCTCGCCTTCGTGTTCCTGCTGCTGCTCCCGATCGACTTCCCCTACCCCCTGTTCGCGCTGGTGCTGCTCCTGACCGGCGCGTCGATGGGCCTGTTCGCCTCTCCGAACCGCGCCGCGGTGATGAACAGCCTGCCCGCGAGCGACCGGGGAGCGGGCGGCGGGATGAACCAGACGTTCCAGAACTCCGCGCAGGTGCTGTCGATCGGGATCTTCTTCACGCTGATGATCGCGGGGCTCGCGAGCACGCTCCCCCACGCGATGACCACCGGCCTGACCGCCCACGGCGTGCCGGCCGCGACCGCGCACCGCGCGGCCTCGCTGCCGCCCGTGTCGATCCTGTTCGCGGCATTCCTCGGCTACAACCCGCTCGCGCACCTGCTCGGGCCGGGCGCGCTGGCGACGCTCGACGCCCATGCTCGTGCGGCCGTGACGGGTCGATCGTTCTTCCCGCACCTGATCTCGGGGCCCTTCCACACGGGCCTGCACGCGGCGTTCCTGTTCGCGATCGCCGCGTGCCTCGCCGCCGCCGCTGCCTCGCTGATGCGCGGCTCGCGTCCGGCCGTGCGGGTGGACACCGCGGACGCCGGCCCGGCCGGGGCTCCGGTTGTGCGCGACACGCGCGAGCCGTCCGCCCGAGCGACGGCGAGCGCACAAGCCAAATCGAACGGTCGCGCGCCATCGGCGCCCCCGCCACGCAGCGCGCGCGCCAGAAGGGAGCAGCATGCGCGTTGAGTGGTACGGGCAGTCGGCGTTCCGGCTGGAGGGCGAGCAGGCCTCCGTCGTGATCGACCCGTTCGCGCACGAGTTCCTCGCCGTCGTGAAGGACCGCGGCATGCAGTTCGACTATCCACCCATCGACGGCGCCGAGGCAGACCTGCTGCTGATCACCCACGAGCACGGCGACCACAACGGCGTCTCCGCCGTCACGCTGCCGGAGGGCGGGCCCGAGGAGCCGCCCCGGATCCTGCGCTCGACCGCAGGGCGGCTGCCGTCGCCGATCGGCGAGGTGCTCGCGGTGGCCTCCGAGCACGACGACCAGGCCGGCACCGTGCGCGGGCCCAACACGATCTTCGCGTTCGATCTCGACGGGGTGCGCGTTTGCCACTTCGGCGACTTCGGGCAGAGCGCGTTGCGCGAGGAGCAGGCCGCTGCGCTCCAGGGCGTCGAGCTGCTGATCGTGCCCGTGGGCGGCGGACCCACGATCGGCGCGGCGGGCGCGAGCGAGGTGGTCGCGCGGCTCGCCCCCCGCTGGGTCGTGCCGATGCACTACCGCACACCGCGGGTGAGCTTCCTGGAGACGGCCGACGAGTTCCTCGCCGGATACGACAGCGTGATCCGCCCCGAGGGCAGCAGCTTCGACACCGCGGCGCTGCCGACCGACGGCGTCACCGTGGTGGTGCCCGCCGCGCCGTAGCGACGATGTGTCCGGGACGCGTGTGAGGCGCGCGCTGTAGGGGGTAGTGGTCCGTTACTTCCCCTGCCACGTCACGGAGGCGCCACATGCGACTCGCACACACCCTGCTCCGCACGATCGTCGGCGCGCTGTTCATCGGCCACGGCACGCAGAAGCTGTTCGGATGGTTCGGCGGCGCGGGCATCGACGGCACCGCGCAGACATTCGAGAACCTCGGGCTGAGACCCGGCCGGAGCCACGCGGTCGCGGCCGGCACCGCCGAGGCCGGGGGCGGGACGTTGTTCGTGCTCGGTGTCGCGAACCCGCTCGCCGCCGCGCTGATCTCGGGCACGATGCTGACCGCGATCCGCCGCGTGCACGCGAGGAACGGACCGTGGGTCACCGACGGCGGCTTCGAGTACAACCTCGTGCTGATCGCCGCCGCGCTCGCGCTCGCGGCGCCGCGCTCCGCCGGCGACGACGCCCGCAGCGAGTGGATGTGGGCACTCGTATCGCTGCTCGCGGGCACCGCCGGAGCGGTCGGCGCCGAGCTGATCGCCCGCCACGAGGAGGAGGCCTCGGAGGTTCACGAGTTTGCGAGCCCGCCCTCCGCGGTACCTGCCTGATCAGACATGGAGTCCACCGCCTCGGATGGCAGGATTGCGCGTCGCGAACGGATCGTCCGACGCGAGGGCGACGTTCGCCGGCGAACCGTGCGCGACGCATACCGTGCCTACGAGATCGGCGACAGGGCTCTGATGGAACGACTGCTCGCGGACGACATGGTCTTCCACAGCCCCGCCGACCCGCTGCTCTTCCGCGACAGCTACTTCGAGCGCTGCTGGCCGAACTCGCGGCGGCTCGCGCGCTTTGACCTGGTGAGGATGGTCGACGACGGCAACGCCGTGATCGTCACCTACGAGTGCACCCGCCTGGACGGCTCCCGGTTCCGCAACACCGAGGTGCTCACGGTGCGCGGCGAGGAGATCACCGAGGTCGAGGTGTACTTCGGCTGGGAGCTGCCGCAGGCGGTGTAGGGGCCGGCGCGCCGCTCGGACCGGCGCCTCGCGAAACGGGGGAAATCACGCGCCTGCGTGCGGAGAACCACGCACGCACCAGACGCGTTCTCTGCCGATGTTCGCCCTCGCTGCTCGCGGGAGTCTGTTCGCGTCAGGCAACCGGACGAAGGGAGCAGTCGTGCGACGGACATTCGAGATAGGGGGCATCCTCGCCGCGGCGATCCTGGTCGCGTTCGGGATCGCATCGATCGTGATCGGCGCGAACGGCCGCGACACGGTGCACAGCAATCTCGCAGAACAGAAGATCGTGGGGACGCCCGACATGACGCCCACGGCAATCAAGGCGGAGGCGGCCAAGTCGGGGCTCGACGTGTCGAGCCTGTCGATCCCCTCGTGCTCGGTGGCCGGCAAGGCGATCACCAGCGGTTCTGACGCGCGCTGCTTCGCCCAGTACATGACGATCCACGCGCTCGAGGCGACCGGCGGCAAGTACTACGCGCAGATGCCGCGCTATGCCACCGCGGACGGCGCCGGCACGAACGACGAAGCAGCCGCGCTGAAGGACAGGGCGGGCCAGCCCGTGCCCAACCCCGCCCGCGAAGTATGGATCCAGGAGACCGCGCTCGCGACCGGTCTGAACACCAGCTATATGGCGAGCCAGGTGTCGGTGTTCGGCATCGCGATGGGCGTCGCGCTCCTGCTCAGCGGACTGGGTTTCGGCGTGCTTGCGATCGGCGGGGCGCTACGCGGCGCCGGCGGCGAGCGGGCCACGGCCACCGGCCCGCGACCGACGACTTCCGCCTCCGTGTCGGGGGCGTAAGCGCCACGGACCACGCGGGTCGCCGGGGGAACGCGATCCGCCCGTGGACGGGGAGTGGCCATACGGTCCGGGTGGAGGAACGCTCCTCGCCCGGGCCGTGGCCCTGCCCCGATTACCGTCGAGCGGGCGTAGCGCTCGCCGGCGCGTAGGTGGCCAGTACAACGCCGGCGCTCGTGGTCGAGCTCTCCAGCAGTCGCAGCTCGGCGCGCGCGCCGGCCGCGAACAGCCGCCGCCCTTCGCCCAGCACCAGCGGGTGGACGATCAGCAGGTACTCGTCGATCAGCGCGGCGGCCATCAGCGACGCGATCAGCTCGCCGCTGCCGAAGATCGTGACCGTCCCCCCCAGCTCGCGCCGGAGGTCAACCACGGCGGATGCCGCGCCTCCCGCGAGCAGGATGGAGTTCGCCCATGGCAGCGGCTCGGCCAGTGTGCACGAGGCCACGTACTTGGTCGCGTTCGTCAGCGCGGCGCTGAACGGGCTGTCGGTGCGCGCGGGCCACACCGCGAAGAAGTCCTCGTAGGTCCGGCGACCGAACAGGAACGCGTTCTCGCCCGCCACCATCCGCTCGCCGATCTTCGCCGCGACCTCGCCGTCGCTGCGCGCTATCGCCCACCCGCCGTGAGCGAAGCCCTCGCGCGTGTCCTCGTCGGGTCTCCCCGGAGCCTGCATCACGCCGTCGAGCGTCACGTGGTTGACAACGAGGATCTTCGCCATTCGATCGGGTCCCGAACCGGAGCCCAGGGACCGTAGTTCTCCGCAGCTGAACGTGCGGCCCACCACGGTGGCCGGGGATGTCGGTGGGGGTGAGTATGGACCACATGGTGGAGGCGGAAAGCAAGCGGGCAACGGGTGTGGAGCGGCACATGCTCTCGGCGTGGTGCATGAGCTGCGGCGCCGCGATCACGCGGCACGAGCCGCTCGTGATCGTCGATCGCGACGGCCCGGCTTCGACAACGCTCGCGCTGCAGGACCACGCGCCGCCGCTCGATGCCGCGATCTACCACCCCGCCTGCTACGAGCGCACCACCGGCCAGCCCGCCGACAGCGGCGCACGGCGAGCCTTCCGGGAGGCCGTGTGCGGCGTCGACGGCAGCGAGGGCAGCTACGCGGCCGTCGCCCAGGCGGCGCGACTCGTGGGTCCCGGCGGCGTTCTCACGGTGCTCGTGGTGACATCGCTGCGCGACGAAGAGGGCCACCTCACCAACGCGGACGAGATGGTCGACCGCGCGACGGCCTTGGCCGACGAGGCGGGTGTGGCGTGCAACGTGGAGGTCGACCCCGCCCGTCCGGTGCACGAGGTGGTGAGCGAATGGGGTCAGGGCCATGACCTGGTCGCGATCGGGGCACCGCCGAAGTCGATGCTCGCAGGCCTGTTGTTCGCGAGCGTCACCGACACGGCCACACGCTCGCTCTCGAAGCCGCTGCTGGTGGCGCGGCCGGTGAGTGCCGCGGACGGCGCGCACCGCGTGTTGGTGGCGAGCGACGGCAGACAGGGGTCCGACGAGCTCGTCGACTTCGCCGATCGTCTCGCCGGCGAGCTGGGGTCGCCGCTGTCTCTGATTCACGCCGAGCATCACCCATCGTCCACGCGTGCGACGCGGATCGAGGCGCAGGCGCGCGCGCTGACGTCGTGCCCGATCGACCAACCCGGAGCGATCGTCGAGCACGGCAGCGCCGACGCCGCGATCATCGCGACGGCGCAGCGACTCGACGCCTCGCTCGTGGTGATGAGCAGCCGGCGCCGGTCGGGCCTCAAGGCCCTCGGCAGCGTGAGCCGCAGGGTGATGCACCACGGTTCCTGCTCGGTGCTGCTGGTACCTCCCGAGCACCTCGACCAGTGGAACAGCGGCGCGCCCGCGGAGGTCGGAGCGCGATGAGCACGCGCCTGTCCCCGCTCGACGCGACGTTCCTCGAGCTCGAGCAGGCCGACGAGAGCGCGCACATGCACATCGGCGCGATCATGGTGTTCGAGCCGACGCCCGAGGGCCGGCCGCCCACCGGAGAGGAGCTCGCCGAGCACCTCTCCACCAGGCTCTCCGCGCTCCCGCGCTACAGCGAACGGCTTTCCGATCCGCACACCGGCGGACTGTCCTGGCCGCGATGGGAGCCCGACCCCGCGTTCGACCTGCTCGCGCACCTGACGCGCGCGGCGCTTCCCCAGCCGGGGGGCGAGCGGGAGCTCGCGGCCTGGGCATCGGAGTTCTTCGCGAAGCGTCTCGATCGCCGGCGTCCGCTGTGGGAGATGGCGATCATCGAGGGCCTGGAGGGAGGGCGCTGGGCGCTCGCACACAAGACCCACCACTGCCTGGTCGACGGCGTGGGCTCCGTCGACGTGGCATACGTGCTGCTGGACACGAGTCCCGACGGTGCGAACCCACTGCTGGCGACGAGCGCACCGGAGCCGAAGCGGGAGGCCGCGGAGATGCCGGGTGCGCACAGCCCGCGGCTCCGGGCGGAGGCGCTCGGCCTCGACACCGCCGTCAACCTCACGCGTGCGGGCCTGCACGGCATGACCCACCCGCTCGACACGCTCGGCGCGGCCCGCGCGGCGGTCGAGCTGGTCGTCAGGGAGGAGCTCAGGGGCGCCCCCCACACGAGCCTCAACGAGCCCATCGGCAGCAGCCGGCGATTCGAGGTCCTGCGCGTGCCGCTCGAGGATCTGAAGACGATCAAGAACGCGCTCGGGGGCACCGTGAACGATGCAGTGCTCGCGATCACCGCCAGCGGGTTGCGGGCGCTGCTCGAGGCACGCGGCGAGGAGCTGCCGCCGGCAGGCCTGCGCGCGATGGTGCCGATGAACACCCGGCCGATCGACGAGCACTTCGCGCTGGGCAACCGGATCTCCTCCTTGTTCATCGATCTTCCGGTGGCCGAGCCCGACCTGCTGGGGCGGCACCACGAGACGGTCGAACGCTCGCGCTCGTTGAAGGACGCGCGACAGGCTCGTGGAAGCACGGCGATGCTCGACGCGGCAGGGCTCGCCCCTCCCGTCCTGCACGCGTCGCTTGCGCGCAGCCTCTACGCGACGCGTCTGTTCAACCTCACGATCACGAACGTGCCAGGCGCGCCACAGACGCTCTACGCATTCGGGGCGCCGATGCGCGAAGTCCACCCGCTCGTGCCGCTCGCGGCCGAACACGCGATCGGCGTGGCAGCGGTCAGCTACGACGGCAACGTCTTCTTCGGCATCGTCGCCGATCCGGGGCGCGTCCCCGACCTGGACGTGGCGGTCGACGCGATGCGCGCCGCGCTCGACCAGCTCCTCAGCGCAGCCCGGGCCACGGCACGCCCGGGACGCTCTCGCGCGCAACCGGCGCGCGGCGCCGCGCACACGGCGGCCCGGTCGCGATACTGAACCGTACGCATGCCCACACACGCAGCCGTCACAAGCGGAGGCACCGCGAGCGGCGCCAAGGCGCACCTCACACCGGTCGAGGTTCCGGTACTCGACCCGCAGCGGTTGCGGAGCGTGCTCACGAGCACCGCGCTCGAGCGCTTCGAGCACACGCTTTCCACGGGCCGCGAGCTGCTGCGCGGTCGCACGTTCTGGAACGTCAACTCCACCGCTGACGGCGGCGGCGTCGCAGAGATGCTGCGGTCGCTCGTGGGCTACGCGCGCGGCGGCGGCGTGGACGCCCGCTGGACCGTGATCGGAGGCGACCCCGACTTCTTCCGGATCACCAAGTGCCTGCACAACCGCCTGCACGGCCACGGCGGACGTGGTGGTCCGCTTGGCGATTCCGAGCACGCGACCTACGCGCGTTGCACCCAGGCCCACGCCGAGCTGCTCGCTGCGCGCGTCTCGCCCACGGACGTCGTGCTGCTCCACGACCCCCAGACCGCCGGGATGATCCCCCGGCTCCTCGACACCGGCGCGACTGTCATCTGGCGCGCGCACATCGGCACCGACTTCCCGAACGACCTCGTCCGGGAAGCGTGGCGGTTCCTGACCCCCTACGTCGCGCAGGCCGCCGCGTGCGTCTTCTCACGGCCGAGCTATGCGTGGGACGGGCTCGATCGATCCAAGGTCGCCGTGATCGCACCTTCGATCGACGCGTTCTCGCCGAAGAACCAGGCGATGTCGTTCACCACGGTGGTCGCCGTGCTGCGGGCGGCGGGTCTTGCGGCCGACGGCAACCGGCCCCGTCCGCGAGCGTCGTTCCAACGCCTCGACGGCAGTGTGGGGCGGGTGCGCAGGCGCGCCCAACTCGTCGAGGGACGACCGCTGCGGCTCGATGTGCCGCTTCTCGCACAGGTCTCGCGTTGGGACCGGCTGAAGGATCCCGTGGGTGTGCTCTCGGCATTCGCCCACCACACCCACTGCGACGGCGAGGAGGCTCACCTGCTGCTGGCGGGTCCCGACGTGACCGCCGTGGCAGACGACCCCGAGGGCAGGGGGGTGTTCGACGAAGTCCAGAGCACCTTGTCGGGGCTGCCGAGCGGCGTCCGCGATCGCGTGCACCTCGCGCTGCTGCCGATGGCCGACGCCGACGAGAACGCGGCAATCGTCAACGCGATTCAGCGACGAGCGGACGTGGTCGCGCAGAAGAGCGTCGCGGAGGGCTTCGGCCTGACCGTCTCGGAGGCGATGTGGAAGGGCCGTCCCGTGGTGGCGTCGGCCGTCGGCGGGATTCGTGACCAGATCGACCACGGGCTGACCGGCGTGCTCGTGGAACCCAGCGATCTCGAGGCGTTCGGTGAGAGCGTCAGCGAGCTGCTCAACGACCCGCATCGCGCGGACCGCATCGGCGAGGCCGCCCAGATGCGCGTGCGCGAGATGTTCCTGGGCCCAAGACACCTCGGGGACTACCTGGACCTGCTGGAGCGCGTCGAAGCGCAAGCGTGAGGCGGGTTCGGCACAGCGCGGCGGCGCGCCGCACTCCTGCGACCCGCCGCCGCTGATCGGGGCCTGGTCCTACTGGATTTTCTGGGTGCCTTCGACCGTGTTCGGGCGGTCGACGACCGTGCCCGTGTTGCGCAGCACCGTGAGCGCTCCGCCGATCGTGTTTGCTTTCACGTCCACGCCGCCGCTGTTTTCGTTGACGGTCAGGGCGCTGCCGAAGGTGTTGCCATCGACCGTCACGCCCCCGGTGCTGCGTTTGATCACCACTTTGCCGGAGAACGTGTTGATGTCACAGCCTTCGCTGCCGATGGTCACGGGGCCCGTCACGCCGGCGATCGACGTGGTGCTGGTCACGTGCGCACCGCACGCGCGGACGGCCTTCGCGCCGGCCGCCACGGTCAGCGAGCCGGAGATCGTCGCACCCTCGTCGTCGACCGCCCCTCCCGCCTTGACCGTCACGTTGCCGCTGACTTTGGCGCCCGCGGCGAGCTCGACCGCTTCCCCGGACTTGACGGTCACGGCTTTGGTGGTGGTACCGGTGATCACTTTGCTGTAGGTCACCTGCGTGGTGCAGGAGTCGCCGGCTTCGTGACCCACGTTGTCAACCGCGGTCCGTTCGACCGTCTTCGCGCCGCCGCTCGACGTGTCGATCGGCACGCTGCCGCTCGGGTCGGAGGCGAGCCCGGACTGGCCGTCGGACGCGGACACCGTCGCGATCATGCCGGCGGTGCCGAACAGCACTTTTTCGGGACATGTGACGCTGATGGACGGCGGGCTCGCGTCGACCTGGACTTCGAGCGTCCCCGGTTTGGAGACGTTGCCCACGTTGTCTTCGACGGTTCCGCTCGCTGTGTGCGACCCGTCCGTGTTGAACGTCACCGGCGAGCTCAGCGACCCTTCGTCCACGCCGCTGCCGGCGCTGCCATCGGACAGCAGCGGGTCCCCGTTGGCGCTGAACGACACGGTGACCGTGTCCTTGTACCAGCCGCCGCCGCCCGCGTAGTCGGGCGCCCGGTCCGCCGTCGCCGTGGGCGCGTTCGGCGCGCTCTCGTCGACCTTCACCGCTGCGGATTCCGCGGACGCTTCGCCTTCGCTGCTTTCGTTGCTCTCGCGCACGCGGTACTTCCACGTGCCTTCGCCCTCGGGGGTGACCGCCGAGAACGTGTACGTCGGCGATGACAGGTTCGCCGCCACGACACTCCAGCCGCCCGAGGCGTTCTCGTGTTCGAGCGTGTACGACGGAGCGGTGGCCGCCTGCGTGCCTTCCCACCCGAGCGTGAACTCGCCGTTCGCGTTCGGGCTGCTGCCGCTCGTCAGGTGCGGCGCGGTGGGCGCAGCGGGCACGACGTTGCGCGCGAGCGTGTAGCCCGCGGGCAGGTAGTGAGCGAGCGGCGACTGCACCATGCCTTCGGCGCTGCCGGGCGCGTCCGCCGTGGGCACCCTCAGTTCGAGGTTGCGCACCTGCACGGAGTGCGGCGAGGACGACGTGCGCGCGTAGGTGGAGTCCTGGACGAGCAGCTCCAGCTTGAGCACGTGGCCCGTCGCCACCTTCCACGCCTGCGGGTGCAGCTGGAAGGTCTGCTTGGTGAAGCCTTCGCCCGGGTTCAGCGGGCGGTAGGTCTGGCGACCGATCAGCTGCTCGGTGCTCGCCGAGGTGTTCACGTCGTACAGACGCGCGATCACCTGGTCGTTTGCGGCGGGCGTCGAGAATTCGCCGATCACGGTTGTCGAGCCCAGCACCGTGAAGCCGCTGCCGGCGGCCGCCGGCAGCTGGTACTCGGCCGCGGACGGGTTGTTCGCCGACGCCTGCGTCGTGCAGACGGTGCCAGAGGTGAACGCCGTCGCGGGCGCGGTTCCGGGCGCCTGGATCGTCTGTTCGGCTTCGCTGGAGAAGCGGACTTCGCCGGGCGAGAGGCTCGCCCAGTTCGCCGCCGTGTATTCGGTGCCGGAGCCGCCGGCGGTCTGCGGGCAGAAGGCCGTGATCGCGGTCGCACCGCCGTGCGCTTCGGCGGGTTCGCCGCCTTCGCCTTTCACGAAGTACCCGAACCACGCGTTCTGCGCGGCCTGGAACTTGGCCGTGTCGCTTGTCGACAGCGTCGTGGCCGAGCGCGGGTTGTGGCCGATGTCCAGGTCGAACAGCTTGATCTGCTCGTTGGGGTAGGCCGCGCGGACCTTGTTGTAGTACTTGACGGTTTCGTCGACCGGGAACAGGTCGTCGTTCCAGCCGTTCTCCATCAGCGAGGGCGCGGGTGCCTCCGAGAGGTCCGCGTAGAAGGGGCTGTGGTACGGCAGCTGTTCTTCCTGCTGCAGCGCCATCGGCAGCCCGTCGTAGGGCCCACCGGTGATGTCGAAGTTGTGCCAGCCGGTGAGGTTGGCTTCGGGGTCGCTTTCGGGTCCGTAGTAGCCGAGCACGGCGCCCGCGTTGTAGAGCGAGGCGTTCCAGTTCTGCTTTTCGATCCCGAAGCGGTGGTCGCCGAGCGCGCCCTTGTACGGCGAGTTGGCGACGTAGTCAAGGGTGCTGCCGTTGGGCATCAGCGCCTGGGAGAGGTCCGTCCACGGGAATTCGGGCGCCGTGGCGGCGATCTTCATCGGTTTGCCGCCGGGGCTTTCCCACGGGATGTATTCGTGGCCCGGCAGTTCGATCCGGTCCCTCAGCGCGCCGAGCTGCAGCGACATGCCGCCGCCGTAGCTGCCGCCCGTGGCGCCGATCTGCTGCGGGTTGATCAGCCCTTCGTCGGCGAGTTTGCCGAGCAGCGTCTGCACGTCGCGCACCTCGTAGGCGCGCGCCATCAGATGGATGTAGCCGTGTTCGCACGGCGCCGGCTTGATCGTGTTCGCGGGTGAGGATGGTTTGCCGCACGAGCTCCCCCAGCCGCGATCGGTGATGCTGAAGACCGCGTAGCCGAGTTTCAGCCAGCGCTGCGCGGTGGCGCTCGACGGCGTGATCTTCGTGCCGCCCCAACCGTGGAAGATCCCCACCACCGGGTAGTTGTTGTCAGAGCCGCTCGCCACGGGGAAGCCCACGGCCACGTCGATCGGAGTGCCGTCGAAGGACGTCACGGTGCTGCCGGCGGAGTTGCCGCACCAGCGCTGCCCCGTGCTCGCCCCGGTCGTCTGTTCGGTGCAGGTCACCGAGCCGAACACCGATGGGATCGCCGCGCTCGCCGCGGACGGGATCACCAGCAGCATCAAACCGACCAGCAGCGCGACCGGAAGCGCGCGCGAACCACGTCCTTGCAGCAGACCAAGCATCAGCTCCATCCCCCTTGTCCGGGCCCATCGGGGCCCGCTCGTGCGCCAGCGGCGCCGCGACCCTCTCTCCGCAGCTGCCTTGTGTCGAACCTATCCGACGCGGCTCGCGGAAGTCAACGGCTCGGCTCGGCGACGGTCGGGCGTGTCGCGAAATCGCGGCGCAGGAGCAGGTAGGCGATCCCGCCTCCGATCAGCGGCACCAGCAGGCCGACCGCCTGGTAGAGGACGACGGCCGCCACCGCCGTGTCGCGATGGACGCCGTAGAGGATGAACATGCCCACCATCCCGCCCACCGTGCCGATCGCGGCGGGCAGCGGGATCGACCCGCCGATCGCCCCGATGATGTACGCCATCACGACGACGCCGAACGTCGGCTGCTGCGGCGCGCGGATCGCCTCGAAGGCGAAGTACAGGACCAGCACGTCGAAGAACAGATACGCCAGCGCGCCGAACACGCTCTTGGCGCCGCGCCGATGGGTCAGGAGCATGCGCGTGTCCCAGACGGCCGTTCCGAGGGTCGCGACGCCGGCGGCGATCCGCGGGTGGCGCGACCTGCGCGCCTCCCCGCCGAGGCGCCGCAGGCGGGCGGCGGCCAGGAGCGCCAACGCGATCCCGACGGCGGCGACACCCGCGGGCAGCGCCGTGAGCAGCTCGTTGCGCTCGCCCGAGAGCACTCCCACCGACAGCGCGAGCCCGAACACGATCAGCACGAGCGCGTCGACGGCGGTGTTCAGGAAGCTCAGGCTGAACTGGCGCTCGGCGATGCTCTGGAGCGGCATCCCAAGCCGGTGGAGCAGCCACGTCCCCGCCCCGACGCTCGACAGCGAGCCACCGGGGATGAACATCCCCGCGCCGAGCTGCGCCCAGGCGACGCGCACGTCCACACGCGCCCCGCTCTCCCGCACGAGCCGGCCCTCCGGATCGACGATCGCCTGCCAGGAGACCACGAACCCCATCTCGGAGAGGATCTCCAGCGCGAACACCACCACCAGCCAGCCCCAGCTCGGGCGTTCGAGGTCTTCGAGCGCTTCGCGGAGGGCGGGGAGCAGCCTGATCGCCAGATAGGCGGCGATCAGGTAGAGGATCAGCCGCACGCCCGCCTGGCGCAGCCAGCGCTCGCCGGCCCGTAGGACGTGGCGACGGCCCGCGGGCTGCTCGGGCGCGCCGGTGCTCTGCTCGCTCTCGGTGTCGGTGTCGTTCTTCATGCGTCGGGGCGGCGGATAACGTCGGGGGCGGATGCTCCTCTATTCGCGCTTCGCCGGGCGCCGGGCGCGCCGGCGCCTGCTCGACACGCCCCCGGCGGCGCGGCGGGCACTGGTCGACGAGGCGAGCGGGCGCGCACTCGAGGCCAACTGGAGCGCGGAGGGCGGCTTCACGATGCCCAACGGTAGGAAGTACCCGTGGCAGTGGTCGTGGGATTCCTGCTTTCACGCGATCGCCTGGAGCGCGCTGGGGGACGCGCGCTGCCGCACCGAGCTGGAGAGCCTGTTCGCGCTACAGCTGCCCGGCGGTTTCCTCCCGCACATGGGTTACCGGCGCGATCCGCGGCGCTCGCTGGAGCTGTGGCACGAGGAGGGACACTCCGACATCACCCAGCCGCCGATGTTCGGCCACGCGCTGGGCGTGCTCGAGGCCAGGGGCTTCCGGGCCGAGCATCTCCACGACCCCGCCCGCGCGGCGCTCCGTTACCTGTTCGAGCAGCGGCGCGACCCTTCGAGCGGCCTGATCCGCATCGTGCATCCATGGGAGAGCGGCCGCGACGACAGCCCCCGGTGGGACGGATGGGAGGCGCGGCCGTTCAACGAGCGGCGCTGGAACCGGCACAAGCGCGATCTCGTCCGCTCGCTGGAGCTGCGCGACGGGGCTGCGTATGCGAACCCCGCGTTCGAGGTCGCACCCGCGGGCTTCAGCGCGATCGTCGCGTTCAACGCCTCCGAGCTCGCCGAGCTGACGGGCGATGCAGAGCTGCGCGCCGCGGCGGATGCTCTCTCTGAGGCGATCGACGCCCGCTGGGCTCCCGCTCAGCGCACCTGGGGCGACGTTCGGCTGAAGGGGGCCGGCGACCGCGGCCTTGCGCCCACGCTCGACGGCCTGCTGCCGGTGCTGGTGAGCGGGAGCACCGACCTGGTGGAGGCGGCGTTTGCGGAGGTGTTCGACGAGCGGCGCTTCTGGAGGCCGTGCGGGCCGTCAGGAGTGGCGGCCGACGACGGGGCATATGCGCCGCGCCGCTACTGGCGCGGCGATGCGTGGCCGCAGGAGATCTACCTCCTGATGGTCGCGGCCCAGCGCCGCGGCCGGGACGAGGATGCGCACAGGCTCGCCGAGCGACTCGTGCAGGGCTGCGTGGGCTCCGCGTTCGCCGAGCGCTGGGACCCGGAGTCGGGCGACGCCCTTGGCGCCGTCCCGCAGGGCTGGGCGGCGCTCGCGAGCGAGGGGGTGCGGGCGCTCGGTCAGGTGTAGTGGCGGCCGCCGTCGAGCAGCACCGACTGGCCGGTCATGTACCCGTTGCGGATCACCGCGGCCACGATGTCGGCGACCTCCTCGCTGCGGCCGAGGCGGCCCACCGGCGTATTCTGCGCGAGCGCCTCGCGGACGCCGGGGGTGTCGGGGATCATGTCGGTTTCGATCAGCGCGGGCGCGACGACGTTCACCGTCACGCCGTGCCCGGCGGTCTCTTTGGCGAGGCTGCGCGCGAGGCCGTTCAGGCCCGACTTCGACGCGGCGTAGTGGGCTCCGACGAGTCCGCCCGTGACAGCGGCGATCGAGGAGATCATCACGATCCGCCCGAAGCCCGCCTCCGCCATCGCGGGCGCGAGCCGGCGCGCGATCCGGAACGGCGAGGTGAGGTTGACGGCGAGCATGCGATCCCAGGCCTCGTCGGTGATGCCCGCCACCCCCGTGGGGTCGGACACGATCCCCGCGTTGGCTACCAGGATCGAGATCGCCCCCAGCTCGGCTTCGGCGCGATCGACGAGCCCGTCGGCGTTGGCGGGTTCGGCCAGGTCGGCCTCGATCGCCACCGCGCGCCCACCCTCGCCGCGCGCCTGCGCGGCGACCTCCTCGGCGGCGTCGCCGTGGGCGCTGTAGTGGACGGCGATGTCGTGACCTTCGGATGCGAGCTGGAGCGCGATCGCGCGGCCGATGCCGCGGCTCGCGCCGGTGACGAGGGCGTTGGGCATGCGACCCACCCTATGTGGTGCAGCGCGCTCGCCGTCGCCGGCGCGCTAACCGTGCGTCGCCTGCAGGTTCCAGGTCCAGGTTCCGCCGTTGACCTGGCGCGGGCTCCCGGGCAGCGAGGTGGAGCCCCACGGCAGTCCCACCGACGTCCCCGTGCCCAACGGCAGCCAGAACGCGGGCTCGTAGGCGCCGGGCTGCGGCGGCGGCGGGCTTTCGCAGCCGCTGAACGTCACCTGGTAGGGAGGGCCGGTCGTGTCCTGGAGGTTGCCCGAGTACGTTTCCGTCAGGTAGTCGACCGACAGCGCGCCGATCGATGCGTCGTTCGCGTATGTCCGCGTCCCGCTCGCAGTGATCTTGCAGCCCCCCGCGTCTTCGCCGTTGTCGCTCCAGGTGACCGCCCCGCTGAACAGGTAGGAGACGACGCCGGCGCCCTCGTACTGGTCGAACGTCAGCCGGGCGTTCGGTGAGCTCCATTCGTCGGTGAGCCGTTCGATCTCCTTGCCGCCCAGCGTGCCGGTCCAGGCGCGCGGGATCACGAAGAAGTTGCGGGGCAGCATCGCCTTGCAGCTGTGCGCGCCCCTGCGGTTGACCTGGTGCTTCGCGTCCGCGCAGATTTCCAGCGTGTAGGAGCCGATCGGGAACGCGATCGGGAGCATCAGCGGGCTCGTGTCGTTGCCGGTGTCGTGCCTGCCGGGACGCAGCGCCGGTACCCCACGCTGCGCGAGCAGCAGTTTGTTGCCTTCGCGGACCAGGTAGACGCGCGTGACGCTAGGGCCGGCGCGCGCGGAGCCGACGTTCTTGGTGGTGTCGTCGACCAGCACCAGCTGCTTCTCCTTCCAGAATGCGTACGGATTGCCCTTGAGTTCCTCCGAGGCGATCACGAGGTGGGGCGCGGGCCTCTTGGCGAGCGCCGGCGCGGCTAGGAGCAGCGCCGCGGCCAGCGCGATCAGCGCGATCAGCGCGGCGCACGATCGCCGGAGAAGAGACCTCGGCATATGTCCCCGGACGTGCACCATGCCCCCCAGCACGCGTCCAACTGTAACGCCGGCGGCGCGACAGGCGCGCGCGGAAGCACGCGCGGCTACGCTCTTCGCCGCGTCAGCCGGCGGTGGCGCCGAGGGCGCGGGCGACGAGCCGGTGCGCGTCGCCGTTGGCGGCCTCGGGGATCCATTCGAACAGCACCGTCCCGATCTGCATCCGGCGGTCGGTGATCTGCGCCTCCAGGGCGAGCAGGCCGGGGCTGCGGATGTGCCGCTCGCCCTCGACATGGCCGATCAGCAGGCGGGAGTCCGAGCGCGCGAGGATGCGCGTGATGCCGAGCTCGTGCGCCCTCACGAGACCTTCGAGAAGGGCCCGGTACTCGGCCTCGGCGGCGGTGGCAACACCGATCGCCTCGGCGTGCTCGGCAAGGCGCGTGCCGTCCTCGGCGTCGATCAGGTAGCCGATCGCCGCTGGTCCAGGTGCGCCTCTGGCACCGCCGTCGGCGTGGAGGATCGAGAAGCCGGGACGGGTTGGCGGGGCGGGTCGCTCGGGCCGGGCATGCGCCTTCGCGAGCGCGCGTCGCTCGGCGTCCTTCGTGGCGCGGCCCTTCCGCCGGGGCTTTCGCTGCCCCTGGGGCCTGGTGGTCGCTCTGGCCATCGCCACGGAGTCTCGCCGAGCGGCGCTCTAACTGCCGCTCGGGGAGGGCGCGATCTCGCCGCGCCCGGCCTGCTGCAGGTCGGCGGGAAGCGGAGCGTGGGCGGCGTGGGCGAGCACCGTCAGGCCTGTGCGCCAGCGGATGATCGCCGCACGCTGCGCGCTCTGGGTGTCCGGCAGGTGATCGAGCTCGTCCTCCGCGATGCCCGCGGTGAGCGCGCTCAGGTAGGCGTCCTCGAGCACGTAGGTTTCGGCATACGGCGCGTTCAGCGCCCGCAGCTGGGGGCTCGGCGGAAGCAGCGCCGCGATCGCCACGGTGTAGCCGGCGAAGCGCCGCTCCAGCGCTCCGATTCTGCGGGCGGCCTCGCCGCGCGAGATCCGGTGGGCGGCGAGCGCATGGAAGGTCGGATCGGCGCCTTCGAGCAGCTTGTTCACGGCGAGCCTGATCGGCTCGACCTCAGCGAGATAGCGCTCGATCTGGGCGCGTTGGGGTGGGCGCGGGGGGACGGGAGTGCTCTGGCCGCACCCGAGCACCGCGGCGGCACAGGCAAAGCCGAGCAGCGCCCCGCCGCCGCGAACGGCGGGGAGGCGCTGCAGGCGGGAACGCGCGCGGCACAGTAGCCGTATTTGCTTTCGCCGCCGCCGCCGCTGCTCGAGGGCGCGGTGGTTTCGGTGGTCGCCGGCGTACTCGTGCTCTGCGCGGGCGTGCTGCCGGTCGTGGTCACGACGGTCCACGTGCCCACGTCCTTGATGCCCTGGCCCTTCGTGTCGCCGGCGCTCTGGTCCTGGGCGAACGTGTAGAGCGGTGTCCCTTTGTAGGTCACCTGCGTGGTGCCGTCGGGGCGTTTGACAACGCCGAGCGCGGCGACCGTGCCGGTGGGGGTGCTGCCGGCGGTGACCGTGAGCGGATGCCAGATCGCCGTGCAGCTCGAGTTCGAGCAGATGAATTTGCCGCCCTGCTCGCCGCTGAGGTGATAGAGCGTCATCCCTCGGGGATCGACGAGGATCGTGCCGAGCGGGCTCGTGCCGGTCTTCACCACCGCGGCCGAGGCGGCGGCGGTGGTCGACGCGGGCGCCTGCGTGGACGCGTTGGTGGTGCTGCTGCTCGAGCTGCTGCCGCACGCCGCGATGAGGAGCGACGCGGCGAGCGCGGGAACGGCGAGCTTGAGGGTGTTACGCACTGTTTCACTTCCGATCTCTGCTGCATTGCGGGAGAGGTGCTGCCTATCCATCAAGACCCCGACCGGGCGCGTTCCTTCCTGGGGGCGCTCGACCGCAACGCGCGCAGAGCGTCCGCGCGCGCCGGGCTCAGGGGGTCAGACGTTGACGTCGAAGCCGAGGTCGACGTCGCTGGCGGCCCGGCCGCCACGGATGCCCCAGTTGGTCCGGGGCGCGTCGCGCAACAGGATCGAGACGTGGTCCGCGGGTATGCCCAGCGGCTCGAGGCTCTCGACGATCTCGCGGTACAGCGCTCGCTTGGCGTCGATCGAGCGGCCCTCGAAGGCGTCGATGCTGATCTGGGTGAAGCGCTCGGGCTGGTCGATCCCGGGCGGCACCGCGAACCGGTGCGGCGCATGGGCGATCAGCCGCACGTGCCGGTCGCTCGCCGGGATCCGGAACGCGCGCCGCAGCGCGTCATGGACGGCGTCGATCAGCGCGACCTCCTCGTCCTCGGAGGCCTCCCGGCGGGTCTCGATCAGGACGTGGGGCACGCGGCGACTGTATCGAGCCGTTGGGGTGCGATCGCTGCGGTCGGTTATTGTCGGCCGGGGGGCCGGTCTGCTTGCGGCCGCCAGGTTTGCCACCCCAAGGGAAGGATGGACTAGGAATGGCCTCAGCAAACATCGAGCTGTTCGTCGCGGCGTTCGACAACGAGAACGAGGCGGGCGAAGCGCTCAGGGATTTCAAGACGATGGACCTGGAAGGCTCGATCGAGCTGATCGACGCGGCGGCCATCGTGCACCGTGCGGACGGCAAGGTCCACTTCGAGGAGACGGCGGACCCGAGCGGGAAGAAGTGGGCGAAACGCGGTGCGATCGCGGGGGGCCTCGTCGGGCTCATCTTCCCGCCGAGCATCATCGCCAGCGCGGCCGTGGGCGGTGCGGCGGGCGGCATCTGGGGCAAGGTGCGCGACAAGGGGATCCCCGACGAGGAACTGCGCGCACTCGGCGAGAGCATCCCCGTGGGAAGCTCGGCGATCATCGCCGTGGCCGAAGACCGCGTGGTGGAGCGCCTCGAGCGCGGCATCCAGGGCTACGAGAAGATCGCCCACCACGCGCTCAACGCGGATGCATCGGCCGAGATCATCGCCGAGATGGAGTCCGGGCCGGACTCGGCCGAGACCGCCGGCTGAAAGGGCGCCACGAGCGACGAGATGTCCTCGGCCGGGAGCCGACCGGCGACGGGCCGGCGGCGCGATCTCTACGGTTCGCCGGCTTCTCGTCCGGCCTGTTCGCTCAGGCGAGCGAGTTCCTCTTCGCTGAAGCCTTCGTCGTCCTTGAGCGTTTCGCGGGCGCGGTCGAGGTCGTCTGCCCGGACGTAGATGTCCCGGGCGGCCGCGGCGCCAAGTCGAATGCCGCCCGAGGCCACGCGCGAGGAGTGCTCGATGCCTGCCTCTGAGAGGCGCTCGGCGACCATTTCCGCCTCCGCCTCGTTCTCGACCGTGGTGAGTACCTCGAGCTCCTCGGACATGTCTGGAGGGTACCGGTGCGGGCCGGTTCGGTGTATGCACGGCCCTCGCGCAATCGGGGCGCCCGGCTCTGAACCGGGCGTGGTGGCGCCCATACGGCGCGAGAGCCCGCCGTTGCGGGCCCCGGCTGCGCTTGGTTCGTCCCGATTGCGCTCAAATCGTCACCACGATCGCTCGCACGCGCCCGTGACGCCGGGGTCTGCGCGTGCGCCCTAATCGTCCGGCGCCTGGACTGTGATCGCCTGCACAGCCGCGGCCCGCGCGAGGCGCCTGTCGGTCGTCAGCAGCGTCTCTCCGGCGGAGATCGCAAGCGCGGCATACAGCGCGTCACCGGCCGAGAAGCTGTCACGGAGCCTCCAGGCAGCATCGAGCAGGGTCGCCGTGGGGACATAGACGAGCGGCAGCGCGCGCAGCCGGATGGGCGTCGGCGACCGCGTACGAGACGCCTGCCGCGCGCAACAGCGGCACATCTGGCAGGTCATCTCCGATGCACGCACATTCGGCGGGCGCGATCCCGAGCCGCGCGATGAGCCGCGAGAACGCCGACCACTTGTCGCGCGCCCCCTGCACGAGATGCGCGACGCCGAGCTCGCGGCAGCGGCGC
>Ga0187823_10000072_pt1 | contig 21172 bp, 22 predicted proteins | sample NC_wetland_sal_i_12_FD_132968 | JGI IMG/M metagenome (GOLD analysis project Ga0187823, IMG submission 132968) | Wetland sediment microbial communities from Neuse River Estuary, North Carolina, USA - SourceSoil_3 | ecosystem: Environmental > Aquatic > Freshwater > Wetlands > Sediment | place...
AACAGGAGATAGAAGCTGCTGTGGCTGATGGAGTGCTCGCTGGGCATCGCGAGCGCCAGGAGCGCGGTCAGGATGACGATGCCGCTGCCGAGCAGCCCGAATTGCACCAGGTCGGCTGGGATCACGGCCTTGTTATGGACGGCCGCTCGGCGCAGCAGCGACTTCAGCGCCGAGTCGTCCTCGACGGGAGGCGTCGGCTGCGTGAGCATCGGATCACTCCCAGTCCCAGCTGCACAGGACACACCACGCGACGACCGGCTGCTCGGGATGGCGCACGCCACCGAAGATGATCGGGTCCGTCCCGACCAGCGAGAGCGCCGCAACGCCAGCCGCGGCCGGGGCCGCTATGAGGGCACCCAAGGTCATTGCCCAGACGCGCGCGATGCTGCCGAGCGTGAGTGCCAGCCGCTGGTCCCTCTCGCGCAGTTCGCGAGGGGGCGGCACCAGGCGAGGTATCGGGTCGCCTATCCGGTAGTCCTCGGGGAGCTGGTGGCCGATCCACGCGAGTTGAGGGTTGACCCCGACGGCGTCCAGGGCAGCGAGATGCTCCAGTTGGTCGGGCGGGATTGGCAGGTCGCCGGCATACTCGTCGGCGGTTGGATCATCGAGGTGGTTGACGAACAGCCACTTTCCGTGATCCGTTTCGGCAACTGAGCGTTCAGTCGGGAGGCTGGTGGCGCCCAGCACCGCCAGCGTGTAGCCAGCTTCGCGGGCTGGTGCAAGCATCCGCTCGTCGGCCAGCTTCCATAGGGCTCGCTCAACTTCGACGCCCATCCGGGGCGCGGGCAGCAGTGGAATAGCCATTCTCCGTACCTCCTATTCCGCTGTGGGACTTGGTTTTAGCGCGATACCCGGGGCCGCGCAAGCCCTAACAGCGATAACGTGATGTTGACAAAGCCACGGTCGCGTAGGCGCCGTAATTGAGCAACCTGCAACGCGCTATCAGTCGCCCGACGTCTCGGGCGCTTGTCCCTCGACGCGCACTAGCACGTCGAGGCCAAGCTGATGACGGTCGGGGAAGCACAGGCGGCCGTCGACCCCAACCATCTTGAAGTACGCGATCGAGCTGGATGCGTAGGTTGGAGCCTTCAGCAGCGCGGTGATCGCGACCTCGCTGCCGGGCTCGGTCTCCGGGACATCAACGAACCGCGTGGAGGTGATTAGTCCGGGTCCTGTCAGCGGCCCTTGCCGTTCGAGTTTCCGTTCGTGCCAGGGAACGCTGCCGGTGTTCTTGATGCGCCACGTCTTCTCGAACACCTCGCCGGGCTCCATCAGGCTGCCGTGAGGAATGGTGTCCGAGAGGAACGTCGTAGCGTCCCCAGGTATCGCCCGGTGAAGGCGGGGACGTTTCCCGCCGGCGCGCCGCCGTTCGTCCTCGGGCGCATGCGTAGCGATCTCGAACAGCGATAGCAGTAGCCCGTCGGCGTGGAAGGTGTCCTCGTAGAACTGGACGAGAGCGCGGCTCGGTTTGCCACCCCCCTCGACGCGCGATATGTGGCTGGCGCTACACCCGAAGGCTTCTGCGACCTGCTTACCGCTCCAGCCGTTGACGCTGCGCGTCTTCTGCATGGTCCAGCCGAGGAGCGTCTTGGGCTGGCGTGGAATCAGATGGGGCTTTTGCTGTGGGCGAGGCATGCCTGAACGATTGCAGTTCCGTCAATTACGCGGGGGCCGCGGAGACTGGGGGCGTGGGTAGTAATCACCCTCCATCCTGGGAGCGCCTTGCCTTCTGGCTCGTCGCGTCGGTGATCGGCCTCCAGCTGCTGGCCGACGTCCTACCTCGGGTGGTGCTGCCGATCGTGGTGTTGGGCGGCGTGTTCGTGGTCGTCCGGCTGGTTCTTTTCCACACCCGCAGATGGTGAGTGCATTGTCAATAACACACTCGACAAATTGTGGAGAGGTAGCGCACAATGATGGGTTACGTTTTTAGTGTTCTCAGTGCGCGTGACCGTTAGTAGATAGGTGAGAAGAAGGGGGTCACGCCACCGTGTCAAGAAGCAAGAAGCAAGTAAGGAAGTCCGGGAGGGCACCCGATCGGATCCGGATTGAGCGGGTTCAGCGCGAGCAGATCGACTGGGACAAGTTCGCCTGGGCGCTGCTCCAATACTGCCGTTCGGTTCTGGAGGCCGAAGCCGAACAGGACGCCAACAAACCGGATGACCGATGAGCCGGACCGAGTTGGCTTGGTTTGAGCTGCGGTTCCCGCACGACCTCACGGTCGATGCGGTGATCGCGTTCCTGTCCGCCTTGTCGGGCGCCGCGTACGACGCGAGGTTCATCCTGGACCTGTCGGCAACGTCCAACGGGATCCGGCATCGCCTGGCAGTGAGCCAGCGCTCGGCGGAGCAGGTGCTCGCACACCTTCGCGCAGCCGCTCCGAGCCTTACCGCCAGCACGATCGATGCCCCCGACCGTGTGCAGGGCCGTCGCTGGATGTGGCAGCTGGCTCCGACCATAGGCGCGCTGCGCGCCACCGAACCAGCGGCAACGAGCGCAGCGCTGCTGGCGAGCTTGTATCCACTGGACGCTGCCGAGCACATCTCATTGCGCTGGCACCTGCGCTCCGGCGCCCGCCCACGCCTTGACGTCGCCAGCGAGGCACCCCGTCAGGGGCAGACGATGGCGCTGCGCCAGAAACACACTCACGCCGGTCTGAGCGCCTACAGCGTGCTGAGCGTCCGGGCCGGTGAGCGTCGCCGAGCTTGGCAGCTGATCCAGCGCGTCGGCGCGGTGCTGCGTAGCGTCGCAACGCCGCACGGCCGGCTTGTGTCCGACCCCTTCTGGTTAGGGCACGTGTACCGCGCCCTGGCCCAGCGTGGCCGCTATTTCAGCGTGGCCGAACTGGCCACGATTCTCGGGTGGCCAATCGACGGACCGGACCTCCCCGGTCTAGAGCTAGGTGCAAGCCGTCGCCTGGTACCGGCCGCTCAACTGGCCGAAGCTGGGCGCGTCCTCGGAACCAGCAACTTCGCAGGAATCGAGCGCACCGTCGCGATCTCGCCGACGGCGTCCACCCGCGGCCTGCATATCTTGGGCCCAACCGGCACCGGGAAGACCTCGATCATCAAGAACTTGGTCGGAGATTCACTGCGAGCGGGCGGGGGTCTCGCGGTCGTCGAGACCAACGGCGACCTCATTCAAGACATCCTGGACTTGATCCCGCCGAACCGGATCAACGATGTAGTGCTGCTCGACCCGACGGACGAGAACTTCGCTGTCGGTTTCAACCCATTTGCCGGCGCAGGCGATCCGGCGCTCGTCGCCGACCAGATCGGAGAGCTGTTTCAGCGGCTCTGGCAACGCTACTGGGGGCCCCGTACCGCCCAGCTCGCACACATGGGGCTCCTCACGCTCGCGCAGCGACCGGGGTCCACCCTGGTCGACCTGCCTCGCGTGTTTCTCGACAAAGGCTTCCGCCGCCAGGTCGTCGCTCAACTCGATGACCCCGTCGGGCTGGCACCGGACTGGGCCTGGTTTGAACGACTCCAGGAACGCGACCAAGCCGCCGTCATCGCCCCGCTGATGAACAAGGTGCGCCAGTTCACGGCCCGCAAAGCCATCCGTCCGATCATCGGCCAATCGGACCCAGCCACTTCGATCCAGCGCATCGTGGCCGAGGGGAAGGTGCTTCTGGTCCATATCCCCAAGGGCCTCATCGGCAGCGACACCGCTCAGCTACTGGGCTGTCTGGTCCTGACGAGCCTTTGGCAAGCCGCAAGCGAACGAGCTCGGCTAGCAGTCACGGACCGGGCCCCGTTCAACCTCTACGTCGACGAGGTTCAGGACTTCGCCGCCTCCCCGATCCCATGGGAGGAAGTCTTCGCGCAAGGTCGCAAGTACGCCCTGGCAGTTTCAGTCGCCCACCAGAACCTTGACCAGCTGCCGCGAGAGCTGCGCGAGGTGATCCTCGCCAACGCCCGCAGCAAGGTGGTCTTCAGCCTCAGCGCGAGCGACGCCGCCACGATGGAGCGCGAGTTCGCCCCCGCGCTGAAAGCCTCTGACCTCCAGTCCCTGGACCCCTACACCATCGCTGCACGCGTGGCTCTAGATGACGGCAGCACCTCCCGCCCGGTGACGCTCCAGACACCGTCGCCCCCGACACCGCTCGGGTCACGCGAAGCTGTACGCGCCGCCTCGCGCGCCAACTACGGCCGACCGAGGGGCGAGGTCGAGCGGACGTTGCGCCAAGCAGCCGCGGGCGGTGTCGGGTCGGGCCGCGCGATCGGCCGCGCTCCCCGGAGGCCCTCGTGAGTCGGTCAGTCGCTCGGTCACTCGCGTCGAGTGCAGACCCCAACAGGGCGCGTCGAGGCGGGCCATTCTCAGTGCCCTCGCCACTGACTATGTACGCACAAGCGAGTGGCAGATGAGACGGTCCGTAACGACGAACGGTCTGGCCGCGCTAGAGCGCCAGCTCTCCGAGCGTGACTGGCAGATACTCCGTTACGTCAGCGACCTGCGCTTTGTCAGCGGTCGGCAGATCGCCCGGCTGTGCTTCCCCGATGCGGGCGATATGGCAAGCCGTCAAGCCCGCCAAGCCTGCCTGAGACTGACCCGCCTGGACGTCCTCGCCCGACTACCGCGTCCCGTCGGCGGCGCCCGAGCCGGCTCGGCGGGCTATGTCTACTACGTCGGCCTCGTGGGACAGCGCCTTGCGATACGCCGTCGCTGGAAACCAGCGCACCGGGTACGCCGCCCCCGCGAGCCGGGCACGCTGTTCCAAGCGCACACGCTGCTAGTCGCTGAGCTGCACGTGCTGATCCGAGAAGCCGACCGAACCGACAGGCTCGAGCTACTACAGCTGGCTGGAGAGCCCTCCTGTCACCGCATCTACAGGGGTGTCAATGGCCAGCAAAAGTTGCTCAAGCCGGACAGCTACCTGCGGGTCGGGGCGGGAGCCTTCGAGGATAGCTACTTCGTCGAGGTGGACCGCGGCAGCGAGGGGAGTTGGGCAATTGCCCAGCAGCTGGGGCGGTATATCGCAGCGCGCGAGGGGGGCCTAGAGCAGGGCGAGCACGGAGCCTTCCCGCGGGTCGTGTGGCTGACAGAGCGGCCGGAGCGGGTCGCAGCCATCGAGGAGTGCGTCGCGAAGCTCAGGATCGATGAGCAGCCGCTGTTCGTGGTGCTCGCGTTCGAGGACGCGGTGCGCTATTTCGCCGAAACCGCACGCGCACCTCCCTAGACATATATATCTCAGAATGGTGTAAACTTAACAATATTCACTCAAATTATCCTGAAAGGGGGTGCAATGAAACAAACAAGTACTGAAAGAACCTCGTCCGACACGCCGCGAACCGTGGCTCAAGCCCGGGCATTCGCCTACCTGCGGGTTTCCTCCGAGGGCCAGGTCAACACCGGCTACAGCCGGGACGGCCTATCGATCGACGCTCAGCGCGAGGCGATCGAGCAGAAGGCCGACCAGCTCGGGGCCTCCGTCGAGCGGGTCTTCGTCGACCCCGGCAAGAGCGCGTTCGTGGACCTGCACCGGCGCACAGAGTTCCTCGAACTGCTCGACGAGCTCGCCCGCCGCAACCGCACCGAGACTGAACGCATCGACTGGGTGATCGTCTACTCATCGAGCAGATGGGCGCGCTCGGTGGAGGACCACTTCCGGACCTCGAACATGGTCCGCGCGGCCGGCGCCCGACTCGTATCGGTGACCGAGCCGATGATCGGCGAGAACACTCCCGAGTCGTTCTTTATGGAGGGCATGTTCGCCCTCAACAATCAGTACGAGTCGATGAAGACCGGGCGCAACGTCAGCACCGGCATCTACCAGAAGGCCAAGGGCGGCGGCACATACGGCGGGCGACGACTCGGCTACATCCGATCCGTCGAGCAACTCCCCGACGGGCGCACCATCGGCTGTGTCGTACCGGACCCCGAGCGCAGCTCATACGTGACCTATGCCTTCAAGGCGTACGCGTCGGGCGAATGCTCGATCCCCCAGCTGTGTGACGAGCTCTACCAACTTGGACTGCGCAGCTTCCCGAGCCGTCGCTATGAGCCGGGGAAGGTTGGAACCTCAGCGATGCAGCGGATGCTCAGAAATCCGTTCTACGCGGGGCTCATCGTCTACAAGAAAGGAACGCCCGACGAGCAGGCGTTCACCGGCCGGCACCAGGCCCTAACAACACCGGAGATCTTCAAGCAGGTCCAAAGCCTGCTCGACGAGAAGCGGGTGGCCTGCGAGCGACCCCAGATCCACCGACCGTTCCTGTCGGGATCGGTGTTCTGCAGCAGCTGCAAGCAGCGCCTGTCCTACGGCGTCTCCACTGGGCGCAACGGCAGCAAGTACGCCTATTACTTCTGCAGCTCGCGCATCAACGGCACGAGTTGTAGCCAGCGCACCAACATGCGGCCGGACGCGATCGACAAGGCGATCGAGGACGAGTACCTCACGCGTCCGGTGCAGCTGACGATCGAGGACGCGCAACGCCGCATCGACGCGATCGAAGCACTGGTCAAGGTCAGCCAGCACGCCGTTGCGACCGTGAAGGCCGCAAAGACTGAGCTGATCGCCAACCTCCGCACACAGCAGACACGGCTGATCCGTCTGCACGCCGAAGAGGGCGATGCCTTCTCGCCCGACGCGTTCCGAGCTGAGCGCGCCCGCATGCAGGCCGATATCGAAGCCGCAGAACTCTCGCTCGCCGAGACCGAGTCCAAGCTCGCCTTCGACGCGAGCCTGTTGCGGATGGCGTTGGAGCTGGCCACAGGCGTAGGCGACCTGTACGCCAAAGCCGACAAGGCCATGAAACGAAGGATCAACCAGGCGTTCTTCAAGAAGCTACTGGTGACCCCGGAATGGGACGACGAGACAGGCGAGACAGTCGTGCGAGTCGTGGACGCCGAGCTAACAGAGCCCTACCAAGAGGTCCTCTCAGCCGGATTCGTTCGGGACGTCGAGCACGCTACTGCCAGCTTGAAAAGCGCAGCAAGAACGGAGGACGGCTCCGAGCCGCCCTCCGCACGTGCTGTTTCGATCATCGTCAAACTGGCGGAGAGGGAGGGATTCGAACCCTCGAACGAGGTTGACCCCCGTTACGCGATTTCCAGTCGCGCCCGTTCAACCGCTCCGGCACCTCTCCAGGAACGTACGCCGCACTGTACGACGCGAGCCCGCGGGACGCGGGCAGCCGGATGCACCGCTGCCCCGCTCGTTGCTAGGCTCCGCGCATGCTGCTCGCGACAGACGAAGCGTTCGTCAAGACGTTCGGCCTGATCGTCACGTTCGGGGGGATCGGCGTGATCGTGAACGTCATCCTGATCTACATCGCCGTGCAGATCCGCGGCGAGCACCGCCAGAACAAGGAATACCTGGCGAGCCGCAAACCGCCCGGGACCTGACGCCCTGGTATCGCGCGCCCGGGTCATGCGTCCCGGTCCGCCCGGGCGCACGCTCCGAGAGCCTGCCCATCAGCTGCATCATCGACGGGGCACCGCCCGGCGAGTGCGACCGTGAGCCGGTCGCCGGCCGTCATCAAGGTCGGCAGCGGTGCGCCGCGGCCGCCGACGCCTGCAGTCTCCGTGCTCGAGCGCGGTTGAAACACTTGACATATATCGGTGTGATGTAAACTCTTTGGGCAGATCCGAGTTGCCCGACAAGAGAGGAGTTCGCGCCGCATGTCAGCAGCCCCCACCCCCGCGCCGGCCCCGGCCACAGCCGAGCCGTCCGCGCCCGGCAGGGAGCCTGACCGGGACCCCGCGCCCGCGACGCCCAGCGCGCCCGCGGCCGCGGCCGCCGTGTCCTGGCGCGACCCGAAGCGCTTCGCGTGGCTGCTCGGCCTGATCGTGCCGACGCTGCCGTTCATCACCTGGGGGCTCGTGGAAGCGACCGGCGTCGGGGCGTTCTGGTTCTACGGCCCCGTGCTCGTGTTCGGCGTGTTCCCGCTGCTCGACCTGGTGGTGGGCCTCGATCGCCGCAACCCTCCCGACGAGGTGATCAAGTCGCTCGAGGAGGACCGCTACTACCGCTGGTGCACGTACCTGTACCTACCCATCCAGTACGCCGGTCTCGTGTTCGCGTGCTGGCTGTGGGCGTACGGCGGCCTCTCCACGATCGACAGCATCGGCCTCGCCGTGACGGTGGCGATGGTGAGCGGTGTCGCGATCAACACAGCGCACGAGCTGGGGCACAAGCGCGCCAGCAGTGAGCGCTGGCTCAGCAAGGTGGCGCTCGCCCAGAGCGGCTACGGCCACTTCTTCATCGAGCACAACCGCGGTCACCACGTGCGCGTGGCGACCCCCGAGGACCCCGCCAGCTCGCGCCTGGGCGAGAGCTTCTACGCGTTCCTGCCGCGAACGGTGCTCGGCAGCCTCCGTTCTGCGTGGGAGCTCGAGCGCATCCGGCTGGAGCGGCTGCACAGCTCGCCGTGGACGCCGCGCAACGACATCCTGGGCGCGTGGGCGATGACGCTCACGCTGTACGTGGCGCTGGTGGCGGGCTTCGGCTGGGTCGTGTTCCCGTTCCTGCTGATCCAGTCGGTGCTGGGCTTCTGCCTCCTCGAGGTGGTCAACTACCTCGAGCACTACGGGCTGCTGCGCGGCAGACGCGATGACGGCCGCTACGAGCGCACGCGTCCGGAGCACAGCTGGAACAGCAACAACGTCGCGTCCAACGTGCTCCTGTACCACCTCCAGCGTCATTCCGACCATCACGCCAACCCGCTCCGCCGCTATCAGGCGCTCCGCCACATGGAGGAGGCACCGCAGCTTCCGACGGGCTATGCGGGGATGATCGTGCTCGCTGTGATCCCGCCGCTGTGGCGCCGCGTGATGGACCCGAAGGTGCTCGCGCACTACGGGGGCGACCTCGATCGTGCCAACGTCAACCCCCGGCTCGGGGCGCGTTCGCGCACTCGCCTGAGCGCGCTCGCATGAGCAGATTTCGCTGTCCCGGGTGCGGTTACGTCTACGACGAGCAGCGCGGACACCCGCGCGAGGGGTTCCCCGCGGGAACGCCGTGGACGCAGGTGCCAGACGATTGGGCATGCCCCGACTGCGGCGTTCGCGATAAGGTCGATTTCGAGCCGGACGACTGAGCGTGCCAACTGAGGCGGCCGACTCGATCACGATGACGCCTCCTGCCCGGGATCGCCTGCCCTATTCCATCGCCGCGCGCGAGCTGCTGCGCAACACGCTGCTGGACGCCGCGTGCGATGAACTCGTCGATCGTCGCTGGGTCGACATCACGATGGCCGACATCGCGCGCGCGGCGGGCGTGAGCCGCCAGACGCTCTACAAGGAGTTCGGGTCGCGCGACGAGTTCTCCCAGGCGCTGGTGATGCGTGAGACCGACCGCTTCCTCAACGCGGTCGCGGAGGCCGTCAACGCGAACATCACCGCGCCGGCGGTGGCGCTGTCGGCCGCGTTCGACGTGTTCCTGACGGCCGCCGCGGAGAACCCGCTCGTCCGCACGATCGTCTCCGGCGACGGCGCGGAGGGCCTGCTGCTGCTGTTCACCACCCACGGCCAGCCGCTCGTGGAGGCCGCGACCGCGCGCCTGACCGAGATGATCCTCGAGGCGTGGCCGATCGTTCCGTCCGCCAACGCCGAGCTGCTGAGCGAGGTGCTCGTGCGGCTGGCGATCAGCTACGCCGCGCTGCCGAAAGGCCCGGCCAGCATGGGAGCCGAGCACGTCGCGGCGCTGCTGCGCCCGTACGTCGATCAGATGTTGCTGTTGCAGGGGCCGCGCGCCACAGAGGCACGCGGCGAGCGCAGCGCCTAGCTCGGCTGCTGCTGCTGCTGCTGCCGCGCCTGCTCGGCGTGTGCCGCTTCGCGCGCGCGCCGGTACTCGTTGACGACGATGTCGGTGAGCTCCTCGACCGACGTCTCCGACGTCGGCTTGTCGAGCGCGATCGCACCGTCCTGGATCATGCTCACCCGGTCGCACGCCTGCAGCACGTGGACGTAGTTGTGCAGGATCATGATGATCGACACGCGACCCTCGTCCTTCAGTCGCGCGACGAGATCGAGGATCTGGGCGCCCTCTTTCGCGCCCATCGCCGCGAGCGGCTCGTCGAGCAGGAGGATGTCCGCATCCGAGCTCACGCTGCGGGCGACCGCGATCGCCTGGCGCTGCCCACCCGACAGGCGCGCCACCGCCACGTCGATGCGCGGGATGTTGATACCGATCTCATCGAGGGCGACGCGTGCTTCGCGCTTCATCTGCCGGTTGGCGAGCAGCGGCACGGGGCGGTGGACACGCTCCTTGCGCAGGAACAGGTTGTGGTAGACGGACAGTTCGTCGATCAGCGCTAGGTCCTGGTAGACGGTCTCGATGCCGCGCCTGCGCGCGTCGTCGACGTTTCTAGGTTCGTAGGGCTCCCCCTGCAGGAACATCTTGCCGGCGTCCGGTCTCTGGAACCCGCAGATGATCTTGATCAGCGTGGACTTGCCTGCGCCGTTGTCGCCGAGCAGGCCGAGCACCTCACCCTTTTTGAGGTGGAGGTTGACGTCCTTCAGCGCGGTCACGGGACCGAAGCGCTTGGCGATGTGTTCCACGCGCAGCACGTCGTCGGGCGCCGACGTGGGGCCCACGACTTTCGGTCCGCCCGCGTCAGCCACTGCCCGTGTGCCCCCTGCGCACGCGACCGACATACACGTTGGCCGCCATCGCGATGATCACCGCAAGGCCGGTGTAGAACAGCAGGTAGTTGGCCTGCACCCCCTGCAGGATCAGCCCATCCTTGAGGATGCCCAGGAAGAGCGCTCCGATCAGCGCACCCACGACCGTCCCCGAGCCCCCCGTCAGCAGCGTGCCGCCGATCACGGCCGCGGCGACCGCCAGGAACAGGATTTCGTTCGGCCCGGCGGGGTTCGGCTGGACCGTCTGGGAGCGGATCGCCTCGAACACGCCGACGAGGCCGGCCGTCAGCGCGCACAACATGTAGTTGCGGATCACGACCAGGTTCACGCGCACGCCGGCCTCTGCCGCGCCCAGCTTGTTCGAGCCGACTGCCACGGTGTGCAGACCCCAGCGTGTGAACGTGAGGACGACCTGTAACAGCGCGACGATCCCGATCGCCCAGATCAGCTCGGAGTAGGTCCCCGCGCCGAACACTTTGCCGAACGTGCCCACAGGGATCTGCCCGCCCGGCGTGGCCACCGGCGTGCCTTTCGAGATGATCAGCGACAGGCCCTCGAACGTGAACAGCGTGCCGAGCGTGGCCACGAACGAGTTGATGCCGATCACCGCCACGAAGATCCCGTTGACGGCGCCCACCACCATCGACAGGAGAAGTGCCCCGATCAGCGCTAGGCCGAGGGGCAGGCCCAGCGACGTGTTCAGCTTGTAGTAGATGATCGGCGCGAACAGATACATCGCGGCGATCGACAGGTCGATCTCGCCGAGGATCATCACGAACACCTCGCCCGCGGCGAGGATCGCCAGCGGCGCGAAGTACGGCATGATCGTTTCGAAGTTGCCGCCCGTGAAGAACGTGCTGGTGTTCGCGGAGAAGTAGACCGCGACGATGATCGTGATGAGGATGATGCTGCCCTCGCGCAGCGCGATGATGCGAGAGCCGACCTGGCGCCAGAGGGCCCGGCGCGGCTGCGCCGGGCCTCCGGAGCCACCGGGGCTGGTCGAGGCGGGGTCCTGTGTTGCGCTCGCCACGATCGCTCCCGTCCGGGGTCAGGACTTGACGACGACGGGCGTGGAGGTGGTGCCCTCGAACCTCGACTTCGTCAGGTACGGGGTGACGGTTTCCGGGGTCACGAACTTGAGCCCGGTGTTGGCTTCGAACGGTCCCGTCTGGGTGCCCGACACCTTGTAGAGGAACAGCTGCAGTGCCGGGACGAACCCCTGCAGGTACGGCTGCTGGTCGATCGTGAATTCGAGGTAGCCGGCTTTGATCAGGTTCTGCGTCTGTTCTGTCAGGTCGAAGCCGCCCGCGTGGACCTTGCCCTTCAGGCCGAGCTTCTGCATGACTTTCGCGAGGCTTTCGGTGGAGCCGCCGTCGACGGCATACATCCCCTTCACCCCGGTGTGGCTCTTGTAGAAGGCTTCGATCGCGGGCTGCTCTTCGGAGACGTTCGCGCCGGTGGCGACCGTGTGCGTGGTGATCCCCTTCGCTTTCAGCACTTTGTCGACGCCTTCGATGCGCGGCTGCAGGTTGGCCGAGCCGGGCGTGGCGATGAACAGCCCCACTTCGCCGGAGGTGATCTTTTCCAGGATACGTTCACCCATCTTTTCGCCGGCCAGTTTCAGGTCCTGCCCGACGTACGCCAGGCGCGCGTTGCCTTCGGCGTCGGCGTTGTACGCGATCACCGGGATGCCCGCTTCGAGCGCCTTTTCGGTCGGCGCATTGAACGCGTGCAGATCGATCAATGCCACCGCGATGCCGTCCGCTTTCGAGGCAATGGCGGTGTTCATCGCGTTGACCATCTGGCTCACGTTGCTGTTTTCCGAGCCCGTCCACTGGTAGGTGCAGCCCAGCAGCTTGCAGGCGTCGGCGATCCCGTACTGGGTGGGGGTGAAGAAGGGGTTCGTCGTGACGTGGTTGACGAACACGAATTTGTAGCCCGGGTGCGAGCCGAAGATTTCGTCGGAGCTCCCTCCGCTCGAGGCGCTCGAACCGCACGCGGCGAGGATCGTGCTGACCGAGCCCGCCGCGACCCCCGTCATGGCGGTGCGGCGCAGGAACGCGCGCCGGTCGAAGCCACCTCCCTCGCTCAGCGCCTCGATCTGATCGGGCAGCTCCAGCGTCTCCTGAACCTGGTCGTTGTCTGACATAGGTCCTCCTCTCCTACGCCGCTTGAGGGTGTTCAACGTTTGCAACATCAGACACTACCCCTTTGTCGGACGATCCTGCAGCGCGACGTCTGCGGAGTTGCTACCACCGCAGGCGGGCTTCGCAAACACGGAGAAACTTCGCCTGCGCCGCCGCTCGCCGGGCGGAGCGCGACCCGACGCGGCGGACGTAATACGCTCGGGCCGTGTCCGCTGATCCGGGATCGCAAGAACCCCACGACGAGGACGCGCCGGCGGAGCTCGTCTCGGGCCCGGAGCCGTTCGGCCCCGTCGAGCTGGTGCGCTGGCGCAAACCGGACGGCCGCTCGCTGCTGCTCTTCACGGAGCGTCCCGAGCAGCGCCGCGAGGAGCGCGGCGGGTGACCGAGCTGCGCTTCAACGAGCTGCGCGGCGAGGTGGTCGACTACGCGATCCACCGCCAGGAGCGCACGTTCCTTCCCGCCCGCGACCATTGCCCGCTGGATCCCACGCCGCCGGGGGCGCCCGCCACCGAGATCCCGTTCCCGTCGTTCGAGATCGCGGTGTTCGACAACCGCTTCCCCGCGTTCGAGTCGCCCCACGGCGCGGCCGAGGTGGTCGTCTACACGGACGACCACGACGCGTCGTTCGCCTCGCTCCCGGGGCGCCGCGCGCGAGCGCTGATGTGGGTCTGGCGCCAGCGCTACGCGGAGCTCGGCGCGCGCGAGGACATCGAGTACGTGTACATCTTCGAGAACCGCGGCGTGGAGGTGGGCGTGACGCTGCACCACCCGCACGGGCAGATCTACGGCTACCCCTTCCTGCCTCCGATAGCCCAGCGCGAGCACGAGGCGGACGAGCGGCTGGGCGGCTGCGCGCCGTGCACGCTGCTCGCGCGCGAGCTCGCCGACGCGGCACGGGTCGTGCACGAGAGCGCCTCGACGGTCACGTACGTGCCCTACGCGGCGCGCTGGGCCTACGAGGCACACGTGGTGATGCGCGAGCACCGCGCGAGCCTGCTCGAGTGCGAGCCCGCCGAGCTCGACGACCTCGCCGCCTCGCTGCAGGCGCTGACACGCGGCTACGACGCGCTGTTCGACCGGCCCTTCCCCTATGTGATGGCCGTGCACCAGGCCCCCACCGGCGGGGGCGAGGGGATCGCCGGAGCCGGGCACCTGCACGTCGAGTTCTACCCGCCGCTGCGCACCGCCGAGAAGCTGAAGTACCTGGCGGGCTCCGAGCAGGGCGCGGGCACGTTCATCTCGGACACGCTCCCCGAGGAGTCCGCCGCGGAGCTGCGAGCCGCGATCGACCGCGCGCCGATGCGAGGCGAGGGTGGCTCCTGACAGCGCAGCCGCGTTCGCGCCCGGTCGCGTCAACCTGATCGGTGAGCACACCGACTACAACCTCGGGCTGGCGCTGCCGTTCGCGATCGCCGAGGGGATCACAGCGACGGCGCACGTGCTTCCCGCCGGTGACCACGTTGTGGCGATCGCGGACGACCTCGGCGAGCGTGACGAGTTCGACCCGGTCGCGCCCGCGCCGGCGCACGGCTGGCGCGCGTTCGCGCGCGGCGTGGTGGCGGAGCTCGGCCTTGCCGGAGTGAGCGTGCCGCCGGCGCGGGTGAGCTTCGGCGGCAGCGTGCGCCCGGGCGCGGGGATGTCCTCTTCGGCGGCGCTCGAGGTCGCGCTGACGATGTCGCTGCTCGCGCTCGCTGATGAGACGCTCGAGCGGACCGCAATCGCGAAGCTGTGCTCGCGCGTGGAGAACGAATGGGTCGGCGCCAACACCGGGCTGCTCGATCAGCTCGCCTCGCTGTACGGGGCGCCGGACACGGCCCTGCGGATCGACTTCGCGGTGCTGTCGACCGACCCCGTCCCGCTCGAGCTGCACGGATGGCGCCTGGCGACACTCGACTCGCGCGAGCGCCACGTTCACGCGAGCTCCGGCTACAACGAGCGCCGTGCCGAGTGCATGCGGGCCTGCGAGCTGCTCGGCGTCCACTCCCTGCGGGAAGCCGACGCAAGCGCCACCGCCGAGCTGCCCGAGCCGCTCGCACGGCGGGTGCGCCACGTGCTGACCGAGAACGCGCGCGTGGAGGAGGCGGTGGGTGCGCTGCGCGGCGGAGAACTGCGCGCGCTCGCCGCCCTGCTGGACGCTTCGCACGCGAGCCTGCGCAACGACTACGAGATCAGCACGCCCGCGGTGGAGGCGGCCCGCGATCGGATGCTCGAGGCGGGTGCCGCGGGCGCGCGGCTGATCGGCGGCGGCTTCGGCGGCAGCGTGCTGGGGCTGTTCCCGCCCGAGCGCCCGCCGCCGGCGGACGCGCACGAGGTGCGTCCCGGCGCGGGCGCCCATCTGCTTCCAGCCTGAGAGACGCTCACAGGCGCGCGGCCAGCAGGCCGGCGGCGGTGAGCACGAGCGCGACCGACAGCGCCGCGAGGGCGCCGTCGAGCGGTGCGAGCATCGTTGCCAGCGTGACCGGCTCGCGCGAGCCGTCGCTGCGGGTGCGCTCGCCGCTGACCGCAACCGTGCGGCGGCGCAGCTCGCGCGCCGGCGTGCTCAGGCGGCGCTGCGCCACGCTCAGCGCGAACGCGCCCGCCGCCACGAGCAGGCCCGGGTACGCGATCCGCTCGGCGTTGACGAAGTAGCCCGTGAACGCCGGGAACGCTCCCCAGCCGAGCGCGAACCACAGGTCCGAGTGCAGGCGCCCGCCCATCAGCTCGAGGTTGTACGCGGGCACGAACGCGCCGCCGAGCAGTACGAGCGGCGCGAGCCAGGGCGTCACCACGATCGACCCCGCCACGCCGATCGCGAGCGCCGCCAAGAGGGTCACCACCGCGAGCGCCGACAACGTCCGGTCCCCCAGCCCGGTCTGGAGCGGGTGCCCGTGACGCTCGTCGAGGGCGTGCGCGGCGATCCCCACCGCGAGCGCGAACGCAACCAGGCCCCACGCGACGCGATTCGCATAGACGTGTGGCGCCGCGGCGGCCCCGAACGCGAAGTAGCTGAGGTGCCAGGCGGTGTACGGCGGATGCAGGAGCGTCGCAAGGTCGCCGACGCGGCCAGCCCCGAGTGCGTAGAACGCGGGACGCGGCGCGCGTGCGGGCGCACCGCTCATCGCATCGGAGACGAGATCCGCGTCTCGCGCGCGCGTGCACCGGAGATCACGACACCGCCACCGAGGCTCATGCGCCGCACGCGCACGTCGACCATGCCCGCGGCGCGCCAGTCGTCCAGCTGCCGCTCGAGCGGGTGCGCGGCGTAATAGCCGCGGATGCTCGGCCCGAGGAAACGGCCCACGGTGCGCCACTGCGGCGCGAACAGGCCGCCCAGGAGCGGCAGCCCCACGGCGGTGTACACGCGCCACGCGGCGCGTGCGAGCAGGTTGGGCGGCACGCCGAACTCGAGCATCGCCATGCGCCCCCCGGGACGTACCACCCGCGCGAGCTCGGCGACGGTGGCGCGGGGATCGTCGACGTAGCGCAGCAGGTACGTGAACGTGAGCGCGTCGAAGCTCGCGTCGGGGAACGGCAGCTGCTCGGCCTGTCCCTGCACCAGCTGCACGTCCTCCGGCCCGAGGCCCGCGAACCGCACCCGCGCCGCGGCGAGCATCTGCGGGCTCTGGTCGATCCCCACGAGCGACACGCGCGCGCGGCGCCGCAGCTCCTCGCTCACGAGGCCCGTTCCGCATGCCACGTCGAGCACGCGCATCCCGTCTCGCGGATCGATCTCCTCCACGAGCGTGCGCCGCCAGCGCGGGTCCTGGCCGAAGCTCAGCCAGGCCGACAGCGAGTCGTAGCGCTCGGGTAGCCCCGAGAACAGGTCGAGCGCGTGCAGCTTCCGCGCGGATCGCGGTTCGGTGGACTCGGCGCTACCCGCGCCGCTGGCTGCGGAGCTGCTCATCGTCGCCTGATCTGAAAGGCTAGCCAGCGCGACGCATGCGAGCGCAACCACAGCGAGAGCGAGATGCGATGACAGCAGACGCAGCAGCATCTGACGGGCGCCGGGTGATGGTGATCACGGGCGCGGGCAGCGGCATCGGCGCGGCCGCCGCGAGACTGCTCGCGCGCGAGGACGGCGCGCGGGTCGTGCTGATCGGCCGCCGCACGGAGCCGCTCGAGCAGGTGGCACGCGCGATCGGGGAGACGCGCGCCGAACCGCTCGCGCTCGACCTGCTCGACGAGGATGCGCCGGCGCGCGTGCGCGACCACGTGCTCGAGCACCATGGCCGGCTGGATCTGCTCGTCAACAATGCGGGCGCCGCCTGGCGCGCTCCCTTCGCCGACGGCGGCTACGCCAACGTGAGGCGCACGATGGAGATCAACTTCGACGCCCAGGTGCGGCTCACCGAGGCGCTGCTCCCGCTGCTGCGCGCGAGCGCGCCGAGCGCGATCGTCAACGTGGCCTCGACCGCCGGGCGCGTCGCGCGGGCGGGCACCGGCGCGTACAGCGCATCGAAGTTCGCGCTCGCCGGGTGGTCGGACTCGCTGTGGGCGGAGGAGCTGCCGCACGGCGTGCACGTGGGCCTCGTGCTGCCGGGCTTCATCGTCACGGAGGGCTTCCCGCAGAGCGAGCTCGCCGCCAAACCGCTCACCCGTCGCATGCTCTCGACCCCGGAGCACGTGGCCGAGGCGATCCGCGACGCCGGGCTGGGACGGCGGCCCGAGCGATACGTCCCGCGCCCCTACGCGATCGCCGCAGCGCTGCGCGTCCTCGCCCCGGGACTCGCGAGGCGGCTGCTGAGCAGCGGTGGCGCGGCGGCCATGACGACCACCACCGGAGCCGACCTCGCCGAGCGCGCGCCCCAGACCGCCGATCGCTGAGCCGGCACTTGGCTGAGTCGATCGACGGTCTCGCCCTCGTCACCGGCGCGACCGGCTTCGTCGGCGCGAAGCTCGCGGCCGCGCTGTTGGACAGAGGAGTCGGCGTGCGGGTGCTGACACGCGACCCCGCGCGCGTGGGAGGGCTTGCGGCGCGGGGAGCGCAGCCGCATCGCGGCGACGTGACAGACCCCGCGAGCCTGAGGGGCGCCGGTGCGGGCGTGAGCGTCGCCTACTACCTCGTGCATGCGATGGCTGGAGGCGGCGACTTCGCCGAGCGCGAGCTGGCCGGCGCGCGGAGCTTCGCCGAGATGGCTCGTCGCGAGGGCGTGGAGCGGGTGGTCTACCTCGGCGGCCTCGGCGATGCATCCACCTCTACGCATCTTCAGAGCCGTCATCGCACGGCGCTCACCCTGCGCGAGAGCGGCCCGCCGCTGACGTACTTCCGAGCGGCGATGGTGGTCGGTGCGCGCAGCGAGTCCTACCGGACGCTTCGTCACCTGGTCAAACGTCTGCCCGTGATGATCGCGCCCGCGTGGCTGAAGACGCCGACCCAGCCGATCGCCATCTCGGACGTGATCGACTATCTGGTGCAGGCTCCCGCGCTGCTCGAGTCCGCTGGGCGCGAGGTCCAGATCGGCGGCCCCGACGTGCTCTCCTACGGCGCGATGCTCGATCGCATGGCGCTGGCGATGGGTATCCGGCCGCGGCCCAAGATCCCCGTTCCGTGGATCACGCCGGGCCTGTCCTCGTTGTGGCTCGGCCTCGTCACGCCCGTGGACACCAACGTCGCTCGGCCGCTCGTGGAGGGCCTACGCACGCCGACCGTGGTCACCGATCCCGCAGCGGCGGCCTGCTTCCCGGTCATCCCGGTCGGCTTCGACGAGGCGCTGCGGGCAGCGCTCGAGGAAGAACGAGTCGCCGGGGCAACGACGCCGGACGGGCCCGCCGCGTGAGCGTCGCCGTCGTGCTCTTCACGCGCGACCTGCGCGTCCGCGACAACGACGCGCTCGCTGCCGCAGGACGCGCCCACGACACCGTGGTGCCCGCGTTCGTGCTCGACTCGGCGCTCCTGAAGAGCTCGTGCGCGACACCCAACCGGCTGGCGTTCCTGCTCGAGAGCCTCGACGATCTGCACGACTCGCTTGCACAGCGCGGCGCGCGCCTGATCGTCCGCCGCGGGGAGATCGTGCACGAGACGATGGCCCTGGTGGAAGCGCACGACGCGTCCGGGATCCACATGAGCGCCGACTGCACCCCGTACGCGGTCGAGCGCGAGCGCCGGCTGCGTGAGGCATGCGACCGCGCGCGGGTGGCGCTGCACGTGCACGACGGGGTGACGGCCGTGGCGCCGGGCGCGCTCACCCCCGCGAACGGCGATCACTACCGCGTGTTCACCCCCTACTGGCGCGTGTGGCGCGGCCCGGCGCTCGCGGGCAGCCGGCCGGCGCCTGCGCCGCGGCGGATCGCCATCCCCGATGGCGCGCCCCGCACGGCGATCCCCGCACTACGCGATCTGACCGCGGGGCGGCCGTCACCCGACCGGCCCCGCGGCGGGGAGGGCGCGGCGCGCGGCGCGCTGGACGCCTTCCTGAAGCGGGGCGACCTCGAGGCGTACCCGGCGCTGCACGATGACCTGGCGGCCGCGCGCACCTCGCACCTCAGCCCGTACCTGCACTTCGGGTGCATCTCGCCACGCACGCTGATCGCGCGCGCCGGCGACCGTCCCGGCGCGGAGGATCTGGTGCGCCAGCTCTGCTGGCGCGACTTCCACCACCAGGTGCTCGCGGCGAGGCCCGATCTCCCGCGCGCGGACTACCGCCCGCGCGGAGACCGCTGGCGCCGGGACGAGCGCGCAGCGACGGCGTGGCGGGAGGGCATGACGGGCTACCCGATCGTCGATGCGGGAATGCGCCAGCTGCGGCGCGAGGGGTTCATGCACAACCGGGCACGGATGATCGTGGCGTCGTTCCTGACCAAGACCATGTACCTCGACTGGCGGCTCGGCGCGGCGCACTTCGCGCGGCTGCTGTGCGACGCGGACGTCGCCAACAACGTCGGCAACTGGCAGTGGGTCGCGGGCACCGGCAACGACACGCGCCCGGGCCGCGTGCTCAATCCGCTGCGCCAGGCGGCCCGGTTCGACCCGAGCGGCGACTACGTGCGGCGCTACGTCCCCGAGCTGGCCGGCGTCGACGGCCGCGCGGTGCACGAGCCGTGGCTGCTGGCACCCGCGCGCCGCCGCGAGCTGTCCTACCCGGCGCCGATCGTGGATCACGAGCGCGCCGCGCAGGCGCTGCGCCGGCGCCGCGCGCGCTAGTCGTCGAAGTCGCCTGCGAACAGCGCGAAGGTGGCGCCCTGCGGGTCGAGCAGCTGGGCGATCGCCCCCACTCCGATGTCGAGCGGGTCGTGCATCTTGACGGCGCCGAGCTCGATGGCGCGCGCGAGCGCTGCCGCGATGTCGGCGCAGCCGAAGTACACGAGCCAGTAGGGCGCGGCCTCGCCGGGCCCGAGGGCGCGCACCCCGCCGGCGTGCGCCGGGCCGTGCTCGAGCGAAAGGTACGGCTCGGGTGAGCCCTCGAACGGCTCGGCGCGCCAACCGAACAGCTCGGTGTAGAAGCCTGCCGCCCCGTCCACGTCGGACGTGCGCAGCTCGTTCCAGGTCGGCGCGCCGGGCGCGTTCACGAGACCCGCGCCGTGGTGAGCGCGCGGCTCCCACAGCTCGAAGTAGGCGCCCTGCGGATCCTGCACGACGGCCATCCGGCCCACGTCGAACACGTCGAAGGCGGGAGCGTGCGCGCTCGCGCCGAGCTCGACCGCGCGCTCGAGAGCGGCGTCGGCGCTCGCGACCGACACGAACGAGTTCCACATCGGCGGGGCGCCGGCGGCGCGCTGGCGCTCCGGCTGCGGGGCGATCGCGGCGACGTGCCGGCCGCCGAGGCTCATCATCGAGTACACGACACCGTCACCCACGGGCCGGTTCTCGGCCTGCCAGCCGAACAGCTCCATGTAGAAGTCCCTGGCCGCGGGTTGGTCGGCGGCGGCGAGTTCGGTCCAGCAGAACGTCCCCGGCGTGTATGCGTCGCGCTCGGCCACGGCGCGACCCTAGCGGCCGCCGCGCGCCGGCGCGCCGCGCCGCTACGGTTGGCCGATGCCCGTCGAGGTGCAGATCCGCGGCGAGGAGATCCGGCTCCGCCAGCTTCTCAAGCTGGCCGGCGTCGTCGCGGCGGGCGGCGAAGCCAAGGCGCTGCTCGATGCCGAGCAGGTACTCGTGAACGGTGAGCGCGAGACGCGGCGCGGGCGCAAGCTGCACGCCGGCGACCGCGTCCGCGTCGGCGAGGACGAGCTCGTAGTTACCACCTAGATTTCGGCGACGATGGCCGGCTTGCGAGTCGGCGCCGGGCTCCCGCCGAGCGGCTCCGAGGTCACCATCAGCGCTCTCACGCCCTTGACGCTCCCGGGCACGCCGACGGTGGCAGTGCCGTTGCGGCTCACCGTGAACAACGCGTCAGTGGGAGCAGGGGCGCCCGTGCGTTTGATCCACAGCTCGTAGACGCGCCCAGGCGCCGTGGCGGGCATGTGCGTAAGCGTGAGCTGGGCGTGGGCGCCGGTGACGCTGACGATCCCGGTCGCTCCCG
>Ga0187823_10000073_pt1 | contig 21113 bp, 14 predicted proteins | sample NC_wetland_sal_i_12_FD_132968 | JGI IMG/M metagenome (GOLD analysis project Ga0187823, IMG submission 132968) | Wetland sediment microbial communities from Neuse River Estuary, North Carolina, USA - SourceSoil_3 | ecosystem: Environmental > Aquatic > Freshwater > Wetlands > Sediment | place...
CGGGTCGAGGCGCGCGGCGCTGAGCGGCGAGGGATCGCCGCCCAGGCCTTCGCCCGGGTCGGCGCCCACGGCCGACCCGCGGCTGGCTCAGTACTTCGATCCGAACTCGAGCAGCCAGTTCGTGGGCGTGGTGTTGAGCAGGTCGACAAGGAACTTGCCGGCGGAGAGATACTGCGGCCAGCTGATCGAGAACTGGTGCCACAGGTTGGCCTCGGTGGAGGCGCTGCTGTGGTACGCCAGGTAGTCGCCGCTGCCGTCGGACGCGCCGATGCCAAGCGCGCCATACTTGGCGACCGAGTCGTAGGCGGCGGCCTTGTCGGTGGCCGGCTCGACGGTGTGCAGGTAGAACCGGGCCTTGAGCGTGTTGGCGAGCGCCGTCCACTTGGCCAGGTCGCCCCCGTAGACCACGTCCTCGCCCAGCGGCGCGGCCGTGGTCGTGGCGAGAAAGACGATCGCCGTATCGAGCTTGGCCTGCACCGCGGCATACACCTGCTGCTGCGGGTCGAGCGCCGGCGCGCTGATGGTTGAATCCACCGCCTGGGTGTACGGGATATCGCCCCAGACGTCGGCCGTCTGACCGACGAGCCACGCCTCCAGCACGTACGCGACGCCGGCATAGGCCGTGTCGGCGCTGGCCAGCGCGGTGTGCTCGATGCGCCGGAGATCGAGCAGCCCGCCCCGGGTGTAGGTGTCCTGCCAATCGAGGAAGTAGTCGTCGTCGCCGACGATGTACTGTCCCAGCGCCAGGTACTGCTTGTTGGTGCCGGAGCACTGCTGCATCCAGATGCAGACCGTGCGGGCCAGGTGGCCCTCCGACTGGAAGGCGAGGTTCGTCTCCGCCGAGACGAGCAGATTCGCGTTGTTGGCGACCGTCGGCCGGTTCGGGTTGTCCGAGAGCTTCGGCCCGGTCAGGAAGTCGCTGCAGGCGCCCGTGCCGATTCCCAGGCCGAGCGCGAGTGCGATCGCGGTGAAGCGCTTGCGCATATCGGGATCCTCGTGGTCGGAGTCGGGGTCAGCGATTCAGGGTGACGGTGAAGACGAACGAGCGGTTCTGGGGGCTGTTGAACCAGTCGATGTTCCTGGCACCGGTCTCGGCGCCCGCCAGATTGGTTTCCGGATCCACGCCCGTGTACTTCGTCCACACGAAGAGATTGCGCCCCGAAGCCCTGAGGTCCACGCTGCTCAATCCGAGGCTCCTGGTCACGAACCCGCCGGTGAGTGAGTAGCCCACCGAGATCTCGCGGAGCTTGGTGAAGCCCGCGTCCTCGTAGAACGGCGCGCCGAGGAAGGTGAACGTGCTGTAATAGTTCTGGAACCAGCCCTCGTCCAGCACGACCGGCGTCCCGGCTCCCGGGCCCGCCACGGGGCCGGGCAGGAAGTTCTGCCCGATCGTGACGGTCTGGTACCGCAGGTTGCCGGATTCCGCCGACGTGCCCAGCGAGTTGAGGGCCCCGCGCGTGCCGTTGTACACCACGCCGCCGTGACGGATGTCCACCAGCGCGGAGAGCGAGAGGCGCCCGATCCGCACGCTGCTGCGGATGCTGCCGGTCCACTTCGGGTTCGGGTCGCCGACGATGCGGCTGTTGGGATCGAGCAGCGGATAGCCGGCACTCGAGTGATTGCCGGCGATCCCGGTGTTCCCCGCGTCGCCGTTGGAGTTGGAGTAGGTGCCGTCGTTGATGAACAGGGCCTGCTGCTGGTTCTGCTGCGCGCTGCAGAGCCCGTCCACGCTCACAGGGTTTCCGCCGCCGTCGAAGATCGTGAGGCCGCGGCCGCAGCGGATGTAGTCGAAGTCCCGGAACACGCCGATCGGCTGGCCCACCTGGGCGGTCCCGATGGCGAAGCCGCCCGCGCCGCCGTAGCTGATGAAGAACGAGGTATCGGCGGTGCCGAGGTTGAGCACCTTGTTGCGGTTAGTGGCGAACTGGAAGCCCAGGTCCCACGCGAAGTTCTTGTGGGTGATCGGCCGGATATTGAGCGACCACTCGGTGCCCGAGTTCCGGATCTGGCCCACATTGGCGGCCTGATTGATGAAGCCGGTGCTGGCGGCCACCGGGACGGTGAGGATCACGTCCTTCGAGGTGCGCCGGTACCAGGTGAAGCTGAAGTCGGCCAGATCCTTGAACAGCCCGAGATCGACGCCCGCCTCGAACTCGCGGGTCCGCTCCGGCTTGAGCTGGCCGGCTTTGGTGGTATCGCTGAACAGACCGCCGAAGCCGTTCTGGGACGCCGTGAGAATGCCGCCCCACCCGTCCTGGTAGAGCCCGCCGCTCAGGAACGTGAAGGCGGTCAGGTACGGCTGGGGCTGGGTGCCCACTTCGCCGTAGGCCGCGCGGAGCTTGCCGTAGCTGAGCAGGCCGCCCTCGCCGGTGGCCTTGGTGAACTGCCACGCAGCGCTCGCGCTCGGGAACCATGCGTGCTGGGTGTTGATCCCGAAGCTCGAGGCGCCGTCGTAGCGGAGCCCGCCCTTCAGGTAAACCTGATCCCACATGTCGAACGTGGCCTGCGCGAAGTACCCCGCGATCCGCAGCTTGGTCTCGTTGTCGATCGGCGGGAGCTGGCTCGCCGTGTTGGTGAGCGTGTACGGTTGGGGCGCCAGGAGCGCGTTGCCCACGCCGCCGAGCTGCCGCACGCTGCGGGTGTTGAGGTTCTGCCCCAGAGTGAACGTGCCGCCGAAGCTCGGTCCCGCCTTGTAGGTGACGGTGCCGGTCAGATTATGGTCGATCTGGGCGTTCGTGAGGTCGACCTTCACCACCTGGCCCAGTGGGTCGGGCGTGTTGGACGAGGTCTGGGGCTCGCCCTGCAACCGGCTGTCTCCCGAATAATCGACGCCCAGGCTGTAGGCGAAGCGGAGCCAGGTGGCCGGCGTCCAGTCCAGGCTCAGGTTGCCGAACACCCGGTCGGCATACGCGGTGCTGAGCGGCACGTTGGCCGTGAAGAACGGGTTGTCGTACCCCCGGCCGAGGTTGAACGAGGTAGACGACGGGTTGGGGAACCGGTAGGAGCGCTGAAGCCCGTTGTTCGGGTCGAGATACTGGCTGTTGTCGAAGGTCGGGGTGGTGCGCCAGGCACCGAGCGTCATCCCGCTGAAGTTCGACCCTTTTTGCAGGAAGCTGCCCGCGGTGCTCGCGTAGGCGACGTTGGCCCCGAGCTTCAGGTTGCTGAACACCTGCTGGGTGCCGTTCACCCGCACCGAGACTCGCTGGAAGTGGTTGTTGGGCCCCGCAAAGGTGCCCCGGTCATAGGCATAGCCGCCGGACACGAAGAATGTGGTCCGGTCGTTCCCGCCGGAGATGGTGAGGTTGTTGTCGCTGTTCCAGCCGGTGACGAACACGGAGCGGGCCTGATCGAACGTGGGAGTGCCGGCCGGGATCAGGGGGCCCCAGCTGTCCGACGTGGCCTCGCAATCCACCAGGGCCGGGTCGGTGCTCGGGACGCAGGGGTCCGCGGTTGGCGCGCCGGTCGTCGGGTCCTCGTCACCCAGGCCGTACTTGTTCTGGAGCGCCGGGAACCGGTGGACGTCGCTGAATCCGATTGACGAGCGGAGGGAGTACGAGGTGGCGCCCGGCCGCCCCTTCTTCGTCGTGATCAGCACGACACCCTGGCCCGCGCGCGCTCCGTAGATGGAGCCGGCCGCGGCGCCCTTCAGGATCTCGACCGACTCGATGTCGTCGGGGTTGATGTCGATGGCGCGGTTCGGGGCCGAGGTGCCCTGCTGCCCGGCGAAGCCGGTGCCGTCGAACTGGGAGGTCGGGGTGGTCGAGTTGTCGATCGGCATGCCGTCGACCACGAAGAGCGGGTCGCCCGTGCCGCCCAGGGTGTTGGCGCCGCGGATGCGGATGGAGGTCGAGGCGCCGGGGTCGCCGGAGGTGGAGATGACCTCGACGTTGGGCGCCTTGGCCGCGAGCGCGCTGACGAGGTTGGTCTCGTTGCTCCGCACGATGAGCGAGGAATCCACGTTGTTCCGGACGTTGCCGAGCTTTTCGACCTCCGTTTCCGTGCCGGCGCCCGTGACCACGAGCTCGCCCAGCTGGAGCGGGTTCGGCGCCAGGGCGAAGTCGAAGCTCTGATCGCCGGTCAGCGTGATGTCCCGGGTCTCCGGCTTGTAGCCGATGGCGCGGATGGAGAGCGTCACCGTCTGACCCTGGGCGCGGTTCGCCGGGACGAGCACGCTGTAGCGGCCGTCCGGCCGAGTGGTCGCGCCCAAGCCGAGGCTGGGGATCGCGACGGTGGCCCCGGGGAGCGGGGAGCCGTCCTCCCGGGTCACCGTGCCGCTGATCGTGGCCGGGGCCTGGGCGAGCGCCGCCGCCGGCGAACAAGCGACCGCCAGCGCGACGAGAATCCGACGAGGCACGAGTTGCATTCGGACTCCTTGGGTACGGAGGGGAACGAACGTCCGCCCGACTCGTGTCGGGCACGAAGGGAAGCGACCAGCCCGGGGTCACGCCGCGTCGTGCGCAGGAAGCGCCCGCCGCCGGGGGTGGCGGCGCGTCGCGTGTGGGGGAATTGTGGATGTTGCTGCGACATCCGCCGGCGGTGGCGGCGGGCTAATGACGATACGGTTTCTATGCGGATGCGTCAATAGTGCTGTATGTATGTCAGCAGCGGGGTGGCGAGGAGCATGCCGCACCGCTAGAATAGCCGCCGCTCGGGGGTCTCGGACCGCCCGCGATCCCGAATCCCCTCAACAGGATCGCGCATGCCCGCTTCATACGACCTGATCGTCATCGGTGGTGGCCACAACGGACTCGTGACCGCCGCCTACGCGGCCCGCGCGGGCCTCAAGGTCCTCGTGCTGGAGCGCCGGGAGATCCTGGGCGGGGCCTGTACGACGGAGGAGCTGTGGCCCGGCTTCAAGGTGTCCACGGCGGCGTACGTGAACAGCCTGCTCCGGCCCGAGATCATCCGGGACCTCGAGCTCAAGCGCCATGGCTTCGTCATGCTGCCCCGCAATCCGTCGTCCTTCACGCCCTTCCCCGACGGTCGGTATCTCCTGCTGGGCCCGGACAAGGAGCAGACGCACCGGGAGGTGTCCAAGTTCTCCGCCCGGGACGCGGAAGCCCTGCCGCAGTACGAGGCGATGCTCGAGCGGGTGGCCTCGTTCCTGGAGCCGACCCTGATCCAGACGCCGCCGACCCCGTGGTCGCTCGCTCCCGGCAATCTGGTCCGGCTCGCCAAGCTCGGGCTCGGGTTTGCCCGGCTGGGCAAGGACGCGGTTCGCGCCGTGGAAGTGCTGACCGGCGCCGCCCGGCCGATCCTGGACCGCTGGTTCGAGTCGGAGCAGCTGAAGGTGACGCTCGCCACCGACGCGATCATCGGCGCCTTCGCCTCGCCGTCCATGCCGGGCACCGCGTACGTGCTGTTCCACCACGTGATGGGAGAGTGCGACGGCGCCCGCGGTGTGTGGGGCTACGTGCGCGGCGGCATGGGCGGGGTCAGTAACGCGATCGCGGCCGCCGCGCGGGAGAAGGGCGCGGAGATCCGCACCGGCGCCCCGGTGGCCCGGGTGCTCACCCGGGAAGGCGCCGCGTACGGAGTGGCCCTGGCCGACGGGACCGAGTTTCTCGCCCCCCGGATCGCCTCGGGCGTGGATGCGCACGTCACCTTCCTCCAGCTGGTCGATCCCACGGAGCTGCCCGGCGACTTCGTGGCGGACGTCCGGGCCATCGACTACGCCAGCGCAAGCCTCAAGATCAACCTGGCGCTGAGCGCGGTGCCCAACTTCTCGGCGCTCCCCGGCGCCCAGCCCGGGCCCCAGCACCGGGGCACGATCCACCTCTGCCCCACGTTGGACTACATCGAGGAAGCCTACGACGACGCGAAGCATGGGCGGGCGGCGCGGAACCCGATCGTGGAGGCCACGATTCCCTCGGTGCTCGACGACACCGTGGCTCCCAAGGGCATGCACGTCATGTCCATGTTCACCCAGTACTTCCCCTACGACGTGCGGGAGGGATCGGTGGACTACTGGAAGGAGCGCTACGCCGATCGGTGCATCGAGATCATGGACGAGTACGCGCCGGGCTTCAAACAATCGGTCGTGCACCGGCAGGTCCTGAGCCCGCGGGACCTCGAGGCCCGCTTCGGGCTCACCGGCGGGAACATCATGCAGGGCGCGATGTCGCTCTCCAGTCTCTCCTTCATGCGCCCCGTGGCGGGTTACGCCGACTACCGGACGCCGATCCGGGGCCTCTACCTCTGCGGCGCCGCGACCCATCCGGGCGGCGGCGTCATGGGTGCGTGCGGCTACAACGCCGCGCGCGAAATCCTCCGGGACGCCGGGAAGCGGCTCCCCACGGTGGCCTGACCCGGTGGCGCTCGAGCGGACCCTTCCCCGCGATGCATACTTCTCCGACGCCGTCTGGTGGCTGGAGAAGGAGCGGATCTTCGCCCACGACTGGGTCTGCGCGGGTCGGGAGGAGCAGCTCTCCGCTGCCGGCGACTACCTGGTGCTCGACGTGGCCGGCGAGAGCGTGCTGGTCGTCCGCACCAAGACGGGCACGTTGCGGGCATTCTACAATACCTGCCGCCACCGGGGCTGCCGGCTGGTGCTCGAGGCGCCGGAAGCGCGCCGGGATGCCGCGGAAGGGCCGGCCGGGCGCTTCACGAGCGGCATCCGTTGCCCCTACCACTCGTGGACCTATTCGCTGGACGGCGAGCTCCGCACGGCGCCGTTCCTGGAGGAGGAGGACGGATTCCGCCGGGAGGACTTCCCGCTCTGGCCGGTCGGGCTGGAAACCTGGGGCGGTTTCTTCTTCCTGAATCTCTCGCCGCTCGAAGCGGCGGCCGACGGCCGAACCCTGCTCCGCCAGCTCGGCCCGGTGCCCGGGCGCCTTGGCCGCTACCCGCTGGCGGACCTCCGCAGCGCCCGCCGTCTCCTCTACGACGTGCGCGCCAACTGGAAGGTCCTGCTGGAGAATTACAACGAGTGCTACCACTGCGCCGGCGTGCACCCGGAGCTCTGCAAGGTCGTGCCGGCCTTCAGGCAGAAGGGCGGGGCCGACCTCGACTGGGACCGCGGCGTGCCGCACCGGGAGGGCGCGTGGACGTTCACCCATTCCGGCACCACGACCCGAACACCGTTCCCCGGCCTGAGCGAGGACGAGAAGGTCCTTCACAAGGGGGAGCTGGTCTACCCCAATTTCCTGCTGTCGCTGTCGGCGGACCATGTGGCGGCGTTCATGCTCCGGGCGGACGGCCCCGGGCGGACGACCGTCGTGTGCGACTTCCTGTTCCACCCCGATGAAATGGCCCGACCCGGCTTCGACCCGTCGGACGCCGTGGAGTTCTGGGACCTCGTGAACCGCCAGGATTGGACCATCTGCGAGGGCGTGCAGGACGGCATGCGGTCGCGGGTGTTCACGCACGGCTACTACGCGCCGATGGAGAGCTGGAGCCTCGACATCCGCCGCTACGTGCGCGAGCGCCTGGGCGATCTCCCGCCCGGCTGATGCGCCGCGATTTCGAGTACGCGGTCCTCGGCCTGGGCGGGCTCGGCAGCGCCGCCGCGTACTGGCTCTCCCGGCGCGCGGGCGCCGACGTGCTGGGGCTCGAGCAGTTCGAGCTGGGCCACGTCCGGGGCGAATCCCAGGACCATTCCCGCATCATCCGGCTCTCCTACCATACGCCGGCCTACGTCGAGCTCGCCAAGGGCGCCTACGCGGCGTGGGAGGCGCTGGAGCGGGAGAGCAGAGAGCAGGTCGTGCTCCGCACCGGCGGACTCGATCTGGCGCCGCGGGTGAGCGCGATCCCGCTCCACACCTACAGCGACAGCATGCGGGCCGCGGGCGTTCCGTTCGAGCACCTCGACGCCGGCGAGATCACCCGCCGCTGGCCCCAGTTCCGCCTCACCGACGACATCCACGGGCTGTATCAGGAGCAGAGCGGCATCGCCATGGCCGCGCGGGCCAACGCGGCTCACCAGCGGCTGGCGCGGGAGCACGGCGCGACGCTCCGGGACCGCACGCCGGTGACCCGGATCCGCACGGCGCACGGCGAAGTGGACGTCGAGGCAGGCGGTGTAACCTACCGGGCCCGGCGCCTGGCCATCGCCGCCGGCCCGTGGTCCAACGACGCCCTCGGGCATCTGGGCGTCCGGTTGCCGCTGGAGGTGACGCAGGAACAGGTCACCTACTTCGCGAGCCCGCGGAAGCTGGATTTTCTGCCCGACCGCTTCCCCGTCTGGATCTGGATGGACGACCCCTGCTACTACGGCTTCCCTGTCTTCGGGGAGGACGGGCCGAAGGCAGCGCAGGACGCGGGCGGGAAGCCGGTGACGGCGGACACTCGAAGCTTCGAGCCCGACGCCGAGAACTCCCGGGGAGTCCGGGAGTTCCTCGCGCAGTACTTGCCCGGCGCGCTCGGGCCGGAGATCTACACCAAGACCTGCCTCTACACGCTGACGCCCGATCGCGACTTCGTCATCGACGCCGTCCCCGGGGCCGAAGGCGTCTTTGCGGCAATCGGGGCGGGACACGCATTCAAGTTCGCGTCGCTGATCGGCCGGACCCTCGCGGAGCTGGCCATCGACGGGCGGGCGGAGGCCGACCTCGCACCGTTCGCGATCGAGCGGCCGATCCTGAGGGAGAAGGCGCCGCGGAAGTCCTACATGGTGTGAGAGGTAAGAGGTGAGAGGTAAGAGGTAAGAGGTGAGAGGTGAGAGGTGAGAGGTGAGAGGGGTGCTCCGTCCCTCTTACCTCTCACCTCTTACCCTTTCCTCCATCCGCCTTCCCTTTCCCCCCGCGTACACCACCACCCCCGCGCCGAGCAGCAGGCCCGAAAGGCCCACGATCTTCACTACTGCAAGCAGCTTGTTCGGCTCGTCCGGCGGCGGGAGGACGGAGAGGCCGATCGTCGCCAGCGTGGTGGCGAGCCCCAGGGCCGCCAGCCCGACGGCGACGGGCCGGCCGCCGGGAACCCGGAACACGCCGGGCCCCGCCGGCACCGACTGCAGCCGGATCATCGCGCCGAACAGAAAGACGTAAGGCACGAAGTAGGTGATCACGCCCATGCTGACCAGGACGTCGTACGCCCCCTTCACGTTCGTTCCCGCCTGCCCCAGAAAGATGAACAGCGCCCCCAGCGCGGCTTGCACCAGGATGGCCACGTGCGGCGTGTCCCACCGCGGGTGCAGGCGGCCGAAGGCTGGGGGGAGGAACCGGTCCAGCCCGGCCACGAACGGGATGCGCGCGCTCGCCGCGAACCAGGCGCCGACGGCGCCCAGATTGCTGAGCGTAATGAGCAGCGCTGCACCCGGGATGAGGCCGGGCACGCCCAGCCGGTCGGCGCCGCGGACGATCGCCTGCATGATGCCCTCGAGCCCGTTCACCTCGCCCTGCGGGAGCGTGACGAGGATGGCCACCGTGCCGAGGATGTAGCCGGTGGTGACCAGAACGCCCGCCACGAGCAGCGCGCGGGGCAGGTTGCGCCGGGCGTTCTTGATCTCGTCGCCCATGAACGAGGCCGACTCCGACCCGCCCAGCGCGAACACGATGGTAGACCAGAACACCATGTCCTTGACGCTCGCGTGCGGCACGAGGGCCGGCGCGGAGAACGACGTCGCCGAGCCGAACCGGCTCAGGGCCACCGCCGCCATCCCCAGGAGCAGCGCGATCGGCAGCCAGGTACCGATCGCGCCGACGTTGTGCAGCCAGCGCCCGATCCTGAGGCCCGCAAGATTGACCCCGGTCGCGAGCGCGAGGCCCGCCAGCGAGAACCAGATGAAATAGGCGGGGCTGCTCCCGAGTCCCGCCCATCGCGCGCCGCCCAGGAAGAGGGCGTTGCCGGCGGTGAAGTAGAGAATCGAGGGGTAGTACGGCAGGTTGCAGGTCCAGTAGGCCCAGCCGGTCATGAAGCCGGCGAAGTCGCCGAAGGCTCGCTTGCTCCACAGGTAGAGCCCGCCCTCCCCCGGATGGCGCGACGACAGCTCGACGACCGAGAGCGCGAGCGGCACGTAGAACGCGAGCCAGGCGACCAGCCAGATGGTGACCGCGCTCGGGCCGGCGGTGGCCGCCGTAGCGATCCACCGCAGGCTGATTCCAGTGACGATGTAGAAGAGAACGAGGTCGCCGAAGCCGATCGCCCGGCGAGGAGCGGTCACCTCACCACTCGGTCCGATGCCCGAGCGCCCGCAGAACCTCCTGATCGAACGCGGCCGACAGGCCTTCCCTCCGCGAGTACGGGCCGGGCGTGTAGCTCCGGGACCGCACGCCGGCCTGGCTCAGCTCGCACACGTGCCAGTCCTGGCGGTTCGTCTGGTCCCAGAACTCGACGCCGTCGTCCGGGTTAAACGCTGGATTTCGGAGCGTCTCGGGATGGAAGAGCCACTCGCACGTGACGAGCGTGTGCCCTGCGTCCTTCGGCCAGATCGTGTGGTACATCACGTAATCGGGGTGCAGGCTCAGGAGCACGTTCGGGAAGAGCGAGTAGTAGTAGACTCGCTTGAGATCCTCCTGCGGCAGATCGCCCACCATCGCGCCGCAGGTCCGGCCCGTCAGCGTGAGGCTCTCGCTCGAGTCCACGATGTCCATGTAGCCGCCGAGGAATGGCCCGGTGTAGAGGTCGTTCTCGCCGCTCGTGGGCGGCGACAGCTTCACCAGCGCCGGATGCACCAGCGGGCAGTGGTAGCACTCTGAGTAGTTCTGCACGACGAACTTCCAGTTGCAGGCCAGCTCGTAGTCGATCCGGCGGTAGGCTGTGAGAGAGGGCAGGTTGAACCGGCTGAACCGGCCGATTAGGGGGGCGTACGCCTCCTCGAACGGCTCGGGATCCTCGGCCAGGCTGATGAAGATGAAGCCCTCCCACGTCGCGACCGCGACGCGATGAAGCGGCCAGTCGGCCTTGTCGAAGGCCTCGATGGTGTCGGCCGAGGGGGCGCCGACCAGTTGCCCGTCGAGCGCGTAGGTCCACGCGTGATAGGGGCACTGAATCGTGCCGGCAAACTGCCCCGTGGCCGCTTCACAGAGCCGCGTGCCGCGATGACGGCAGACGTTGTAGTAGGCCCGGACCCGGCTCTCCCGGTCGCGCAGGACGATGACGCTCTCGGCGCCGATCTGCTGGAGGAAGTACTGCCCCGGCCGGGCGACGCGGTCCTCACGCCCGACGCAGAGCCACCGCTGGAGGAAGATCTTCTCGGTCTCCTCGGCGAAGATTTCCGGGGAGGTGAAGTATCGGCCGGGGAGCGTGTGCGCGCCGAGGAGGGCGACATCCGTGCGCTTGACGAAAATGGACACGAAACGGCCCCGCGGGCATGAGGAAAAGGAAATATGCCGAGCGGGGCCGCGAGCGGGAAGCGGTCAGTCCAGCGTGATCTCGCCCTCGACCACGATCGGGGCGCCTGCCCCCGAAACCTCGAGGGTGATCTTGGCCGGGAGCGCGCGCCGGCCGGCGAGCGCTCCCCCGCGGAGCCCCGCTTCTACCCGCTTCTCCACTTCGCGCTGGGCCGTGACGCCAAAGCTCTTGAGCAGCTGGCGCAGCGATCGGTTAAACGCCTCTTCATTCATCAGGGCGTGTCTCCTCCGAGCTTGATCCGCTCGATCCGCCGGCCCTGCTGGCGTGGGTTGTAGATGCTGAGCGTCACCACGCTGCCGGGCTTCTGGTCCCGGAGCGTGGCGTCGAGGTCTGCCTTGGTCTTCACCGGCTTGCCCTCGACCGAGAGGATGATGTCCGGCCCGCCCCGCTCCTCGTCCGCGAGGTAGTCCCAGGCGGGGCCGCCGGGTGTGACGTCGCTCACCAGGAGGCCGCGGGCGTCGGCGGGGAGCTGGAGCTCCTGCGCGACGGCCGGAGTGACCGGCTGGACGCTGATGCCCATCCGGCGCGCCACCAGGCCGCCGCCGCTCGCCGCCGGGTTGTCGCTGTCCCCGCCGCCCGCACTCGCGTCCGCCACCTGGGGCGTGTCCTGCAGCGGCTGGAGCTTCACCGAGAGCGTCTTGCGGACGCCGCCCTTGCGGGCGACTTCCACCTGGACCACGTCGCCCGGCTGCTTGAACCCGACCTCCTGCTGGAGCTGGCCCACGTACTCGACCGGCTTTCCGTTGATCGCGATGATGATGTCGCCCGGCACCATACCGGCCTTGCGGGCCGGCGAGTCGTCGTTGGGGATGTCCTTCACCACGACACCGCGGATCTCCGGCAGCCCGACGTACTGGGCGTCGTTGAGTGACACGTCCGCGATCGCGATGCCCAGGGCGGCCCGATGCACCTTCCCGTCCACGATCAACTGGTTCATCACCGTGTGGGCCAGATTGATAGGGATCGCGAAGCCGTACCCCGAATAGAAGCCGGTCTCGCTCGCGATCGCCGAGTTGATGCCGATCACCTCGCCCCGCACGTTGACCAGCGGGCCGCCCGAGTTGCCGGGGTTGATGGCGGCATCCGTCTGGATGAAGTCCTGGATGCTGCCCGCGCCGCGGCCCGGCAGGCCGTTGAGCGCGCGTCCCTTGGCGCTCACGATGCCCGAGGTGACCGTGAAGGTGAGGCCCTCGCCGAGCGGGTTGCCGATGGCCAGCACCCAGCTGCCGACATGGGCGTCGTCGCTGTTGCCGAGCGCCACGGGGGGAAGCCCCTTGGCATCCACCTTGAGCACGGCCACGTCGGTGTTGGGATCGGTCCCGACGATCTTGGCTTTGAACTCCCGCCGGTCGAGCAGCCGCACGATGACGGTCTCGGCCCCCTCGACGACGTGGTTGTTGGTCAGGATGTAGCCGTCGGCGGAGACGATGAACCCGGACCCGCTGCCCTGTTCCAGCTCGGGCCGGTTGGGTCCGAAGCGGGGAAAGAACCGCTCCATCCCCGGCGGCAGCCGCCGCTGGCTCGGCCGCTCCGTGCGCTGCGAGCGGATGTACACCACGCTGGGCCGCACGTGATCGGCCACGGCGGAGAAGGCGTCGCTCAGCTCCACGAGCGGCTTGGCGGCGGGAATCGAGGGCGCCTGCACCGGGGGGATCGCCACGGCCAGGTGGCTCTCCTGGGCGGATGACCGGTTGGGGAGGTCGAGCAGGCCGGCAAAGAGGAGGCCGAGGGCAAAGGCCAACGCCACCAGGCCGCCGAATTTGAGCCAGTTCAGCGAACGCGAAGACATCTCGAGGTCCTTAAGGTGATCTACTCCGTAAAATACTCTGGTTGACGCGCAAGAGTTTCGGGCAGGGGGAATGGAAAGGGCGGGAGGGGGTGTCCCCCCTCCCGCCCGGCCCCGGACGCCGGGTTACTTCTTCCCCTCGTCCACGATCTCGTAGTCGGCCTCGACCACGTCTTCCTTGGCGCCCGGTTCCGGCGCCTGCTCCGGCTGCGGCCCGGCCCCTGCGCCCTGGCCGCCCTGCGCCGCCTGATAGAGCGACGCGCCCGCGGCGGAGTAGGCCGCGTTGAGCTCGTCCAGCGCCGTCCGGATCCCGGCGGCATCGCCGGTGCGGAGGGCCGCCTTGCCGGCCTCGACGCCCGCATCCAGTCTCGACTTCACGTCGGGCGTCAGCCGGTCCACCCACTCCTTGCTGTCCTTTTCGACCTTGTAGACCAGGCCGTCGAGCTGGTTCCGGCCCTCGATCTCCTCGCGCCGCTGCTTGTCCTCTGCGGCGTGGGACTCGGCCTGCTTGACCATCTTGTCGATCTCGCTGTCGCTCAGGCCGCTCGACGCCTCGATCCGGATCTTCTGCTCCTTGCCCGTGGTCTTGTCCTTGGCCGAGACGTGCAGGATGCCGTTGGCGTCGATGTCGAATGTGACCTCCACCTGCGGCATGCCGCGCGGAGCCGGCGGAATCCCGGTGAGCTGGAACTTGCCGATCGTCCGGTTGTCGACCGCCATCTGGCGCTCGCCCTGAAGCACGTGAATCTCGACCGTGGTCTGGTTGTCCTCGGCCGTGGAGAAGACCTCCGACTTCTTGGTCGGGATGGTCGTGTTCCGCTGGATCAGGACGGTCGTGACACCGCCCAGGGTCTCGATGCCGAGGGAAAGCGGGGTCACGTCCAGCAGCAGCACGTCCTTCACCTCGCCGCCCAGCACGCCGCCCTGGATCGCGGCGCCGATGGCCACGACCTCGTCCGGGTTCACCGAGCGGTTCGGCTCCTTCCCGAAGAAGCTCTTCACGATCTCCTGGATCTTCGGAATGCGGGTCGAGCCGCCCACCAGGATCACCTCGTCGATGTCCGACGGCTTGAGGCCGGCGTCCTTGAGCGCCTGCTCCATCGGCGGGATGGTCCGCTTGACCAGGTCGTCCACCAGCTGCTCGAACTTCGCCCGGGTCAGTGTGTAGTTCAGGTGCTTCGGCCCCGACTGGTCCGCCGTGATGAACGGCAGGTTCACGTCGGTCTGCTGGGTGCTCGACAGCTCCATCTTGGCCTTCTCCGCCGCCTCCTTGAGCCGCTGCAGGGCCATGGGGTCCTTGGAGAGATCGATGCCCTGGTCCTTCTTGAACTCCGCCACGAGCCAGTCGATGACCCGCTGGTCGAAGTCGTCACCGCCGAGGTGCGTGTCGCCGTTGGTGCTCTTCACCTCGAAAACGCCCTCGGCCAGCTCGAGGACCGAGATGTCGTACGTGCCGCCGCCCAGGTCGTAGACCGCGACCTTCTCTTCCTTCTTCTTGTCCAGGCCGTACGCCAGCGCCGACGCGGTGGGCTCGTTGATGATTCGGACGACATCGAGGCCCGCGATCTTGCCCGCGTCCTTCGTGGCCTGGCGCTGGGCGTCATTGAAGTAGGCCGGGACCGTGATGACCGCCTTCTCGACCGGGTGGCCGAGGTAGTCCTCCGCGGTCTGCTTCATTTTCTGAAGGATCATGGCCGAGATCTCGGGCGGCGTATACGTCTTGCCGGCGATCTCGACGGCCGCCAACCCGCCCGGCCCCTGGACGACCTTGTAGGGAATCCGCTTGGCCTCCTCCGTAACCTCGTTGAGCCGGCGGCCCATGAACCGCTTGATCGAGAAGATGGTCTGCTTGGGATTGGTCACCGCCTGCCGCTTCGCCACCTGGCCAACCAGCCGCTCGCCGTCCTTCGTGAACGCCACCACCGAGGGCGTCGTCCGCCCGCCTTCCGCGTTGGGGATGACGACCGGGTCGCCCCCCTCCATAACGGCGACGACCGAGTTGGTCGTGCCCAGGTCGATACCGATGATCTTCGACGCCATGATCCGTGCGCTCCGTTTCCTTGGGATATTCTAGCACCCGCCGTGGCGCCGGGTGGCGTACGGCGAGCGAGTCTAACGGCGTGAAAGCAAACGGCGTACCGGGCCAAGCTGCCCTTTTGGCAGCAAAATGGCAGACTGGGGCAGGTCTGGGGGAACGGGTGCCCTCAGTCGCGCCGCTCGAGCAGGCGGGTCCAGTGCTGGACCAGTGTCAGGGGGGCCGCGGCCCCCGGCTCGGGGCCGAGGATGAGGAAGCGCTTGCCGTCGGGGGCGACGTCGTAGATCGTCGCCGACTGGGCGAGCGGGTCCCGCCGGACGCGCGGAGCGAAGAGCGGCACCGGGGCGGAGAGCTGGAGCGCGCTGCCCGGACGGACTCCGACCGCCATGATAGTTCCGTCCGCGCCCATGTAGAACAATTCGCGTCCGTCGGCCCGCCAGCGGGGACTGCCGCCGCCCGCCGTTGAGACCCGGACCGGCGTGCCTTCGCCCGGGTAGGGGCGCACGTAGACCTCGTCGGTGCCGGTCTCGTCCGACTGGTACGCGATCCAGCGGCCGTCCGGCGACAGCCGTCCCTCGCGCTGGTTGGCGTTCCAGGCCAGAAGGGGGCTCGCGGTCCCGGTGGCGACGTCGTACCGCCAGATGTCCTGGCTCCCGGTGCTGTCCGCCGGCAGCGCCGTCAGGAGTATGCTCTTGCCGTCGGCCGACCAGTCGGTGGGCGTGATCGCTGTCGGGGCCTCGAAGAGCCGCTGCTCGGTCCCGGCCGGGCTGGCGACCCAGAGGTCCCGCGTGATCCCGCCGATCCGGCCCCGCGCGGCCACGGCGGTGTCGCCGGGCGCCCAGACCGGGAACGACAGGTACCGATCGTCGCCGGGCGCGAGGCGGCTCACGACCTTGCGGCTGTCATCGTAGACGAGCAGCCCGAAGCCGCCGAGGGCGACCCGCGTCCCATCATGCGAGATCGCGAGCGTCCAGTACGGCCCGGGCGGCAGCGAATCCAGCCGTTTCCCGCTCCGGTCCATCCAGATGGCGTACTGCTCCTCCCGGGCGGCGTGGTAGACGAGCCGCCCCCCCTCCGACACGGAGTAACTCGACAGGTTGCCGGGGTGGGTGATGTTCTGCGCGACCGGGTAGAGCGGCCCGGTGAGCCGATGGTTCAGCAGATCGAGCCGCTGGGCGTACAGGTTCTGTCCCTCGTCGGTAAACGCGCCGCCGATGCGGAACAGTGCGAACCCGTCGGAGTACTCCGCGTCGCCGCCCACTCTGCGGAGCAGCCACTGCTTCCCGGACGACAGGTCGCCGAGGTAGATCCCTTTCACCGCCTCGAGCGAAAAGAGGAAGTACCGGCCGTCGGGCAGGAAGAAGGGGCGGCGGTGTGACCGGCGGAGCGAGTCGAGCCGGGTGACCGGCACAGGCGTGCCGCCGGATACGGACACCCGGTAAATCGGCCCCGTCGCTGCGGCAAAGAGGATCGCCCCGTGCGCGCCCCAGCTCCCGCCCAGGTCCGCCCCGCCCGGCACCCGGGCGACGGCGTGCACCGGGCCGCCGTCCGCGCCGACGATCTTGATCGTGCCGTCGGCGAAGAAGCCGATCTGGGTTCCATCCGGCGACCAGAACGGGTGCCCCGCGCCCTCGGTGCCGTCGAGGGCCACGGCGTCCGCCTGGTCCAGGGGGCGCACCCAGAGGCGCGGCCGGGCGCCGCGGGTGACGAACGCGATGCGGGAGCCGTCGGGGGCCAGCGCGAAGTCCGGGGTCTGGAACTCCTCGTGCGGCGGCGGCGAGATCGAGGAAACGACGAAGGGCTCCGCGTCGGGTCCCGCCGCGGCCCGGCCCCCGAGAAACGCGCCCACGACCGCGGCGAGCGCGGCCCCGATGACCGCCAGCCTTGCCCGGCGCCGGCCCGCGGCGGCAGGCGGGCGGGTCCACGCCAGGGTCGCAGCCGGGCCCGACGTCGCGGTTCCCGCCAGCGCGGCGCTGAACTCGAGGGCGGTCGCGAACCGGTCGGCCGGCAGCTTCTCCAGGGCGCGGAGCACCGCGGCCTCGACGTACGGCGGAATCGTGCGCCGGCGCGGGCAGAGCGGGGCCGGGGATTCGGTCATGGCCTTGGCGAACACGGCCTGGGCGTTGGGTCCGGTGAAGGGCGGCTCGCCGACGAGCATCTCGTACACCACGCAGGCGAGCGAGTAGACGTCGCTGCGCGGAGTGAGGTCCCGCTCGCCGGCGGCTTGCTCCGGGCTCATATACTGGGGAGTGCCGAGCGAGATCCCGGTCTGGGTCATGCGGCTGCCGCGCGCCGCGCTGACGACGAGCCCGATGCCGAAGTCGGACACCAGCGCCTGCCCGTCCTGGAGCAGGATGTTCTCGGGTTTGACGTCGCGGTGGATGACGCCCTGCCGATGCGCGTAGGCGAGGGCGCCCGCGGCTTCCTGCGCGATCCGCACCGCTTCGTCGACCGGCAGCTGCTTCTCCCGGTCCAGCCGGGCCCGGAGCGACTCGCCGTCGATGAACGGCATGACATAGAACAGGAGCCCGTCCGCCTGGCCCGAGTCGAAGAGCGGCAGGATGTTGGGATGCTGGAGGCGGGCGGTGAGGCGGATCTCGTTCAGGAAGCGCTCGGCCCCGAGCACCGCGCCGAGCTCCGGGTGCAGCACCTTGAGCGCCACCTGGCGGTCGTGGCGAAGGTCGCGGGCCAGGTAGACCGTGGCCATGCCGCCGCGTCCGAGCTCGCGCTCGAGGCGGTAATTGTCGACTACGGCCCGCTGGAGCCGGTCTCGGACGTCGTCGGACATGGGCGCGAATTATACTATTGAACCATGTTCCCCTACCGCGACGACAATCCGACGCTGCGCACCCCGGTCGTCACGATCGGGGTCATCGCCTTGAACACCGCGGTCTGGGTGCTGGTCCAGGGGATGGGTGCGGACCCCGCCCTCACCCGCTCCGTCTGCGAGCTGGGCCTCATCCCCGGCGAGCTCCTGCACCGGATTCCGGCGGGCACCGCCGTCCCCCTCGGCCCGGGCGCGAGCTGCGTGGTCGGCTACGGCGCGACGTGGCTCACCCCCCTGAGTTCGATGTTCCTGCACGGGAGCTGGTTCCACCTGATCGGTAACATGTGGTTCCTGTGGCTCTTCGGGAACAACATCGAGGATTCCATGGGGCGGGCTCGGTACGCCCTGTTCTACCTGCTCTCCGGACTGGGCGCGGCGGCCACCCAGACGCTGCTGAGCCCCAGCAGCGCCGTCCCCATGGTCGGCGCCTCCGGCGCCATCAGCGGCGTCATGGGCGCCTACGTGATCCTCTACCCCACCGTGCAGGTGCATATCCTGGTGGTGCTCGTGGTCTTCATCACCCGCATCGTGGTGCCTGCGTATCTCATGCTCGGCTACTGGTTCCTGCTCCAGCTGCTGCAGGGGACGGCGACCCTCGGATCGACGGGCGGCGTGGCGTTCTGGGCCCACGTCGGCGGCTTCATCGCCGGGGCGGGCCTGATCTTCCTGTTCCGCGATCCGGAGCTGGTGGCGGAGCACCGGCGGCTCGCGCAGATGTATCTGCGCCGCTGATGGGTGCCCGCCCGCTGCCCGCGTGGCTGGGTCCGGGGGCGGCGGCCGCGCGGGGCGTGGGGCGCTTTCTCGACTACACGCTGCTCAGACCCGAAGCGACACGGGAGGACATCATGCGGCTCTGCGACGCCGCGGCCGCCGCGGGGGTCCGCGCGGTCTGCGTCAACGGCGCGTGGGTCACGCAGTGCTCCCGGCGGCTCCGGGGCGCCGGCGTTCTGGTGGCGGCGGTGGTGGACTTCCCCCTGGGCGCGGCGAGCGGCGCGGCGAAGGCGGCCCAGGCGGCGATCGCGGTGGCCGACGGCGCGGCCGAACTCGACATGGTCATCCCGCTCGGCGCGGCGAAGGCGGGCGACTGGACCGCCGTCACCGAGGACGTGGCCCAGGTCGCGAGCGCGGCCGGCGCCGCGCTGGTGAAGGCGATCATCGAGAGCGCGATCCTGACTCCGGAAGAGATTACCCGGGCGTGCCAGGCGGCCGTCGCGGGCGGCGCGGGGTTCGTGAAGACGTCGACCGGCTTCCACCCGTCGGGCGGGGCGACCGTCGCCGCCGTCAGGCTCATGCGGGCCGCCGTGGACCCCGGCATCGGGGTGAAGGCCTCGGGCGGCATCCGCACGTCCGGGCAGGCGCTGGCCATGCTCGGCGCGGGGGCGAGTCGCATCGGGCTCTCGAGCCTCGGTGGTCTCCAGGCGATCGTCGGACCGGATGCGCCCCCCCTCGTGGAGCTGCTGCGGCGGCCGGGAGTGGACTCGTGAGCGACCTCGTCTACCTGGACGGCGAGATTCAGCCCCGGAACCGCGCAACCATCTCCATCGATGACCGTGGCTTTCTCTTTGGCGACGCCGTCTACGAAGTGATCCGGGTGGTGCGGGGCCGGTTCATCGAGCCTGCGCGGCACCTGCGGCGGCTCGCGCGGAGCCTGCGGGAGGTCGGACTGCCCGCGCCCGCGCTCGATCTCCTCGGCGTGGCCACGGACCTGATCCGCCGGAACGATCTGGGCGGGCGGGAGGCGACGGTCTACGCCCAGGTGAGCCGCGGCGCGGCGCCGCGCCAGCACGCGTTTCCGCCCAGCGGCACGCCGCCGACCGTGCTGGTGACCGCGATGCCGTTCACGCCCAGGACCGATCTCATTGCCAGCGGCGTGGCCGTCATCACGCTGCCGGATGTCCGCTGGTCCCGTTGCGACATCAAGTCGGTGAACCTCCTGCCCAACGTGCTCGCGGCCCAGCGGGCCGCGGAGGCCGGCGCGTTCGAGGCCATCCTCGTGCGGGACGGAGTCGTGACCGAGGCGACGCGCAGCAACGTCCTGGCGGTCGTGGGCGGCGTCGTGCGTACGCACCCGACCGGGCCGCTCATCCTCCCGGGCGTGACCCGGGAGGTCGTGCTGGAGCTGGCTTCGGGGGCGGGCATTCCGGTGCGGGAGGAGGAGCTCGGCGCGGACGAGCTGTTCGCCGCGGAGGAGGTGCTCCTGACGGGTACGACGGCGGACGTGACGCCCGTGGTCACGGTGGACGGGCGCGCCGTGGGCGGGGGACGGCCGGGCCCGGTCGGTCGGCGTCTGGGGGCGTTGCTGGCGGAGCGGATCGGGGTCGCGCCGGGAGTGCCGTAACGCTGCGGCGCCGGGTCAGACCGCGGCCCGGATCACCACGTCGCGCCCGAGCAGCTTGGCCAGCACGTCCGACTTCCGCTCGGCCCCCCAACACTCGAGGGAGAGGTCCGCCCCGGCGATCCGGGGTGCGACCTCGATCACGAGCCCCTCGGGCCGGAGGGCCGCCGTTACCTGGTCCACGTTGGACGTGTGCCCGCGGTCCAACCCGTCCGCCACGCGGAGCAGCGCGCTGACCCGCCGGACGACGGCCTGATCCTCGGGTGCCAGCGCTGCGAACTCCGGGTGCTTGCGGCTGGGGCCCTTCTTGCGATGGTAGCGGCTGGCCAGCGCCACCAGCGCGCGGTCGCGGGCCGAGAGATCCAGGCGGTCCGCGTGGCTGATGAGCTGGAAGCTGTGCTTGTGGTGCTTCCGGTAGCTCACGAGCTGGCCGACGTCGTGGAGCAGACCGGCCGCCTCGAGGATCGGCCACTCCGCCTCGCCCGCGCCCAGCGTCTGAGCGAGCTGGTCGAAGAGCTGGCGGGCCAGCATGCGCACGTGCTCCACGTGCCGGCGGTCGCCCTGGCAGCGCTCGACGAACTCCCGCATGAGGCGAAGCGGGTCCGGCGCGTCCGGCGCCGCGTCTCCTCCCGCCATCTCGAGCAGCAGGCCTTCCCGCAGCCCGAACGCGCTCACCGTCAGGGTCCGGGCGTCCACCAGCGCCAGCAGCTCGGCGGTGACGGCCAGCCCGGCGAGAATGATGTCGGCGCGCTGCGGATTCAGCCCGGCCACGAGCCGACGCTGCTCGGGTGTCTTGGCCGACAGCCACTCCAGCAGCGTCTCCACTTCGGCGGTGGCGACG
>Ga0187823_10000074_pt1 | contig 20967 bp, 18 predicted proteins | sample NC_wetland_sal_i_12_FD_132968 | JGI IMG/M metagenome (GOLD analysis project Ga0187823, IMG submission 132968) | Wetland sediment microbial communities from Neuse River Estuary, North Carolina, USA - SourceSoil_3 | ecosystem: Environmental > Aquatic > Freshwater > Wetlands > Sediment | place...
CCCGTCCAGATTACGCCCGCCGACTCAGTCTCCGAAGGAAATCCCGATGGCTTTGGCCATCCGCACCATCTGGCCGTTGGGATCCACGGTTTTGAGCTGCCCGATGGCCTGGGCAATTTCCACGGACTCGATGCGCGAATTGCGCAAACATACCATCCGGCCGAATCCGCCGGCTGCGATCAGGTCGACGGCGGCCACGCCGAAGCGGGTAGCCAGGATGCGGTCGAACGCAGTAGGCGAACCACCGCGCTGGATGTGCCCCAGCACGCTGATCCGCACCTCCTTGTTGGAGCTGGAGGCGAGGATATTCCCAATCAGGTTGCCCACCGAACCCGCTCGCCGCTTTTCCTTAAACGCCAAGGGAAGCTTTATGCCTTCGGCCACCACGACGATGGTGAAGCGCTTGCCATAGCTCTCGCGCTTTTTGACGAAAGCGCAGACATTTTCGACGGTGAAGGGGATCTCGGGAATCAGGATGACGTGGGCACCGCCTGCGATGCCGGCTTCGAGCGCGATCCAACCGGTGTCGCGTCCCATGACTTCGACGACCATGATGCGGTGGTGCGATTCAGCGGTGGTATGGATTTTGTCCACCGCGTCGGTGGCGGTGGTGAGCGCGGTGTCGAAGCCAAACGTGACTTCCGTGGCCGAGATGTCATTGTCGATGGTTTTGGGCACGCCCACAATCTTCATGCCTCTCTGGAAAAGTTCCAAGGCAATGGTTTGCGAGCCTTCTCCTCCGATGCTGATCACTGCATCCATGCCCAGCTTGCGGGAATTGGCGATGACTTCCTCGGAAATATCGCGAATGACTTCCTGGCCGTTTTCGATGGTGCAGAATTTGAACGGATTGCCGCGGTTGGTCGTGCCCAGAATGGTCCCGCCGCGAGGCAGGATCCCGCTCACGTGCTTCAGCGTAAGCTCGTAGGACTTCTCCGGCCAGATCAATCCATCGAAGCCATCCGGGATGCCGATGACTTTCCAGTTGTATTTCAGGAAGGCGCACTTGACCGCGGCGCGGATGACGGCGTTGAGGCCGGGGGCGTCGCCCCCACCGGTACAGATCCCAATGCAGCGGATGTCGTTCATTGCACAGTGATCGTCACGGTATTGCTGTCGATACCATTCAGACTGGCAAAAATGTGAGCGATCTGACCCGAGGTGCCGGTATTCGCGGTCGCGCTTCCGCTGCCCTGGTTCACGCTTACCGCGGTCGTGTTGTCATTGTTCCAGGTGACCTGACTGGTGATGTCCTGGAGCTGGCTGCTTCCGGAAAATGTTCCCTTCGCGGTCAATGTGAAGGTCGAGCCGGCACTTGGAGTCAGGGTTGAAGCTGTAACCGCGATCGAGAGCAATGGGCCAGTGTTTACCGTGATCGTGGAAGTGCCGGTGATGGTGCCGGAAGTGGCGGTGATGGTTGCGGTTCCTGGAGGGTTGGCCAGAGTCGCGGCTGCTTTGACTAAACCACCGCTGCTGACCGTCGCCACGGTTGGATCGGAAGTGGTCCAGTCAACGCTTCCGGTCAGATCCTTGGTGCTGTTGTCGGCAGCGTATGTGCCAGTCGCGGACAACTGCCGGCTCTGCCCTTCAATGAGGGATACCGACGACGGCGTTACGGCCACCGAGGTCAGCGTAGGATTGACAAAAAAGCCCTTACAACTGGCCGCCAGGGCGAGCAGGGACAGCGCTGCCAACGTAGCCAAAATACGGAGGTTCCGCTTACAAGAAAGCATGGTAAAAAAATTCCGGCAGACGTACTTTGGTGGCACTGTCCGCTTGAAGTGGCTACCCGGAATTGTAGCAGAGAAGGTTTTGGCCGAAACCGGCGGGTGTACTTCTGTGTGCACTAAGGTCTGGGCCGGACGTCCGTTACCGCAGACCGAAAAGTTCGCCGGCTTCAGGACCCGCCGGGGACGAGATTCCGCCTACCCGGCAGCCGCCGGGGTCTGCTAACCTGAAGCTTACGTCAGCAAGACCAAGCCCCGAAGTCAAGTTCAAACCGCGAATGAAATTCCCCTCTCTTTTAGGCGCTGGATTTATCTCAATATGCCTTTCTGCCGCTGTTTTCTGCCAGACCGGCACGGCTCCCGCAGTCTCGAACAAAACACCGCCGGCCCCGGTTCGCGCGGCCGTACCCGCTCCCAGACTGTGCGCCGCCTGCGTCCGGGCCAATATGGAATTTCTCGCTTCGGACGCGCTGCGCGGCCGCGGCAGCGGCACCGCGGACGAACTGGTAGCTGCGACCTACGTGGCCTCGCGACTGCGGGCGTACGGCGTCACCCCGGCCGGCGACGACGGGGGTTATCTCCAGCGGGCGACGCTGCAACAGGCAAAATTCACCGCGCCGCCGCAACTGACATTTCAGAAATCCGGCGCCGCAGGAGAAGCCGGCGGCCAGAGAGTTATCTGGACTTGCGGCCAGGAGTTCGCCGCGCTTGAGATCGCGCAAACCCATTTCTCCGGCCCGCTGCACGTGATCAACGAAGACGAAGACGATCCGCAGGCCGCGGGCGCCATCGTCCTGATTCTGGGCAACGACCGGAGGCGGCAGCGGGACAGGGCCTCGTCGTTGGGCTCGCAGGGAGCCGTAGCCGCCATCATCGCGGCTAACGCGGAACGCGCCGCCCATTTTCAGCAGCCCGCCAGGAAGCTGCCCGCGCTGCCGGTGAAAATCGAAGGCCAGGATGCTTCCGGCCTCGAAAGCGATTCCAACCTGCTGGAGGCCAGTCCGGAAGCGGCCGCCACCCTCAAAGGTCTTCCGGAAAATACAACCCTGACGTTCGATGGCCCCACGACCAGCGAAAAACGCTACACCTGGAATGCGGTCGGCCTGCTGCGCGGCCGCGACCCGCGCCTGCAGCAGACCGCAGTGTTGCTCTCGGCCCATCTTGATCACCTGGGAATTGGGCCGGCGGTGAATGGAGATGACATCTACAACGGCGCCGATGACGACGCTTCCGGCACCACCGCGGTGCTCGAACTGGCGCGCGTCCTCGGAAGCGGGCCGAAACCGCGACGCACCGTAATCTTCGCCCTGTTCGGCAGCGAAGAAACCGGCGGGCAGGGATCAACTTACTTTCTCGAGCATCCACCGGTACCGCTGCAGCAGATTGCAGTCAACCTCGAATTCGAAATGCTGGGACGCGCCGATGCCGCAGTCGGCTCGGACACGGTGTGGCTGACCGGGTGGGAGCGCTCGAATCTCGGCCCGGTGCTGGCCGCTCGCGGAGCCAAACTGATCGGAGACCCTCATCCGGAACAGAATTTTTTCGAGCGCTCGGACAATTACGTCCTGGCAAAAAAAGGCGTGGTCGCCCAGACGGTTTCGAGCTACGGGTTGCACAGCGACTACCACCAGCCCAGCGACGACCTGGCCCACATCGATTTCAAGCACATGGATGCAGCCATAGGATCGCTGCTGCGTCCGGTCAGATGGCTGGTGAATTCGTCGTTCACACCGCGGTGGAATGAGGGAGGAAAACCCTGAAGCGGCATCGGGCGTCAGACCTCGGCCCTCGGCTAAACCTCAAGGGGCGTCGAACTCGGCCAGGACAACGCGCCGACGAGAGTTTGAAGGTTTATTGGAAGTGGAAGTCTGAGGACGATGCCAGGACTGACGTCCGAGGTCTGACGTCCGACGTACGCCTTGCTAGTTCGTTCTTTTCGCCTTCGCGATTCGCTCGTCGATGGGTTTGCGGCCGGCGAAACCTTCGCTGATGTCGTGCCAGTGCGTGATTCCCTTTTCGCCCAGCTTCCAGCACAGCAGCACGGTGCGGCCTTCGACCTCGCAGGGGAAGTCGAGCAGTCCGATATCGAGATCTTTTACCTGGACTCCGGTGGCGTCGATCTCGGCCAGAGTGTCTTTTACGCGCTGGATGGTCTTCTCCCGCTCGGCTTTGCGCCGCGCCACCTGCACGATGTTCACCAGCAAGCCTCCGCTGAGGAAGACGCGGTGGGCAAGGTCCTGCAGTTCGGCGTCGACGGCTTCAATCAGTTTTTTGCCATCAATGGCAGTGCGCAGGAGCGATTCCAGGACAGGCAGAAGGCTTTGGGCCTCTTCGAGGGTAAAACTACGGTCGGCCATAGGGGTATGCCATCATTCTAATGCATTGGCATTCTAAAAATCTCCACATTAAGGGTGGTCAAGGGATGCCTAACGGGCCGAACCCCATTGGCGCAGGCGGAGTTTCAGGCTCAGAGGTGAAGACAGATGTGCCGGTCAGGGCGTGCGGCCTTGCGATGGATCGGCGCTGAACGCCGTGTCTACATCCACGTGCAGGTGCCGGGCGGCATCGATTCCCGGGGGATAGCAACTTCCATCGGAGCTGTAGTTGGCCGGGCACGCGGCCGCAACGTCCGGCCGCTTCGGAGATTGAGCAAACTGCCATCCCTCGGCGAACTCGATGCCACTCTGGGCCGGACTCGGCGCGGGCCTCGGAAACGCGCATCCGGGCGACGGCGGGCAGCCGTCGTTCGCGACCCAAAACGCGATCTTCCTTCCCGCCGCGTTCTGACGGATATCTTCCGCGGTGATGACGCCGCCATCCTCTTTGGCCGCGATGCCGGAGCAGTAAACGCCGGCGCGGAAGGCGGCCGCAGCGATGCCGTCGACCCAGGCGTAGATGTAGGCCTTCTGCTCGGGCAGCATGCGGCCGCCCTCTTCCTGATCGAGGAAGATGATCGTTCCTGCAGGAAAACCTTCGCGGCGCGCAGAGGCGACCGCTGCCTCGGCATCGGATCTGCCCAGCCGGGCCGCGTTCGCAACGGTTTTCAGGCCGGCGTAGAGCCGTCCGTTGAAGAGCACGAGAAATCCGAATCCCGCGGATTGCAGGGTCTGCCGTTTCCCGGCCCAGCTGTTGGTCTTCTCTCCCGGAGGATGGTTCAGCCAGAAACCGGTGTAGGCAAAGGTCTGCCGCAGTTGCTCGAGCACCTGGTCTCCGGGATAGTCGTTGCGGTCGAAACCGAGATAAGCAGAAGCACGCCCGAACTGCGCACTTTGCTGTGCCAGGCTCGCGCCCGGGCAGAGCAGCACGCTCCATGTAACCAGGGCGAGCGGGATTCCAAGGCGGCGCATGCTCACGATGGTACCGGTTCCGGCGCCGGGAATCGAACTCGGTGTGAGTAGCGCCGGCGTCCCGCCGGCTGTCTGGCGGGCGTCCCGCCCGCCCCATCGGGCCGGCCGGAGTCCGGCGCTACCAAAAAAAGCGGCTGGGAAATATTCCTCCCAGCCGGCGGGTAGAGGCGCACCACAAGAAGCTATTGCGGCAGCATTACGGAGTCGATTACATGAATGACTCCGTTCGAGGCGGCAATGTCGGTCTGCACGACTTTTGCGTTGTCCACCATCACCGCTCCGTTTTGCTGGGTGATGGTCACGCTCTTGCCATTCACGGTTTTGGCGGTGCTCAGGTTCATCACATCTTTCGCCATGACTCTTCCGGGAACGACGTGATAGGTAAGAATCGCGACCAGCTTTTCTTTGTTTTCAGGCTTGAGCAATTCCTCGACCGTGCCCGCGGGCAGCTTGGCAAAGGCTTCGTCGGTGGGCGCGAAAACCGTGAACGGACCGGGCCCTTTCAGGGTGTCCACCAGTCCCGCAGCCTGCAACGCTGCCGCCAGAGTCTTGAAGTCGCCGGCCGCAACCGCGGTATCCACGATGTCTTTCTTCGCCGCGGCAAACACGCTGGTGGTCACCGACAGCAGCATGGTGAACGCCATGAGTAGATAAGTGATTTTCATTTTTATTTCTCCTTCGATTTTGAAACCTTCGATGAATTGAGTATGAGGAATATTCATTTGACAGTGGAGACAATACGCGCCCCGGGAGCAGTTAGTTTTCCTGCAGAGATAAGAACAGTCCGGCTTATGTACTGAGGAGAAATGTGCCGCTCGACTGCCGGGAAATTGCCTCTTCGGATGATCGATGGAGGACGGGCGTCCTCGCCCGTCGAGTACGGGCCGCTGCCGGACGGGCGAGGACGCCCGTCCTCCACCAAGCGTTTTAGCCGCCGATGTGGACCATAGTCCGCGATGCGGGCACGAAATCCGGTTCACCGATATGGTGGCGCTCTTCTTTTTTCTGGACCACGCCGCGGATGAATTCCGCCAACTTATCATCCGAAGCTCCGCGGCGCATCTGGCCGTGCAGGTCGTGGTCCCAGACAGAGAACAGGCAGGTGCGGATCTTGCCGTCGGAGGTAATGCGGATGCGGCTGCAGTGTCCGCAGAAGGGATGGGATACCGGCGCGATGATGCCGATTTCTCCCAGGCCGTCGTCAAAGCGATAGCGGCGGGCGGTTTCGCTGCGGGCATGCGGAATTTCCACCAGGGGCCGGTATTCGCCCATGCGGCGCACGATTTCCTCGAGCGGGACCACGGTATTGGGCGACCAGACCCGGTCTTCTTCGAGCGGCATGAATTCGATGAAGCGGACGACCACACCTTCTTCACGGGCGAACATGCCGAAGGGAATAATCTGGTCTTCGTTGAAGCCGCGCATCAGCACGCAATTCACTTTCACCGGCCACAAGCCGGCGCGGCGGGATGCCCGGATGCCGGCCAGCACGTTGTCGTATCCGTCGGGCACACGGGTAATGCGGGCAAAACGATCGGGATCGACCGCGTCCATGCTCACGGTCACGCGGCGCAAGCCGGCCTGCTTGAGCGGTTGGACCATCTCGGCCAGGAGGTGGCCGTTGGTGGTCAGCGCGATGTCGAGTTCGTCTCCCTTGGTGGTGCGCAGTTTTGCCAATTCGCGAACGAAATCGATCACGCCTTTGCGCAGCAGCGGCTCGCCGCCGGTGATGCGGACCTTTTCGACTCCCAGCCCAACCAGCACCCGCGCCATGCGCAGGTAGTCGGCAAAGGGCAGATCGCCGTAGAGCGCGCCTTCATTCCCGGTGCGGCAGTAAACACACTTGTAGTTGCAGCGATCGGTGACCGAGATTCGCAGATCGGTGATGGCGCGGCCGAATTTGTCGGTTAAGAGCATTCAGCACTCAGCACTCAGCACTCAGCATTCAGCGAACCAATGACATGGTCAGCGCCCGCGCACCGGCCGGAGCGGCTGAGTGCCGAGTGCTGAAGGCTGAGTGCTTGCGAAAGGGACAGACAGGCGGGAAAATCCCCGGCAGCTGTTTCCTTTCCAATGGCTTCTCGCGAAGCCGGGAGGCGCGGGCGTTTCCACCTGCACCCTCGGGGTTGGATTTCTTTTACAAACTTTGCCGGCCATGGCGATCTTTGCGGTGAAAGCTTTTAATCGCAAAGGGCACTAAGGCTTGCGCAAAGGGCGCAAAGAAAACCGTCCCTCGCCGCCGCAGCCAGGATATGCCGGAAGGCTGGGGCGGTCGGAAACTCGACTTCATTATAGATGCACGCCGCGAACCGAAGAGGCAAATTAACGTGGGTTCGCCAGCGCTTTGCCGATGGCCTTCTCCGCCAGCGGCGCCATGATCTTGAAGCCAGCGGAGTTGGGATGCAGGCCGTCGTCGGCCAGGTCTTGCTTGAGCAGGCCTTTGTCATCCACCATGGCGGTGAAGTAGTCCAGATATACGAACCCGTGGGCAGCGCAATACTCCTTCAGCCAGCGATTAAGGGCCAGGATTTTCTCGGGAGAACGCTGCGCGAAAAAGTCCTGCGACTTGGGCGTGTAGTTGTGCACCGGCAGCACGGAGGAAAACACCACCGCGATGTGATTGGCCCGCGCCAGCTCCGCCATGGAGGCATAGTCGGCTTCGATGTCCTCGAGGCGCATGGGGCCGGTGTTCCCGGCAATATCGTTGGTTCCCGCGAGAATAACCACCACCTTGGGATGCAGGTCAATTACATCCTGACGGAAGCGCACCAGCATCTGCGGCGTGGTTTGCCCGCCGATGCCGCGGTTAAGGTAGGGCTTGCCCGGGAAAGAGTCTTCGAGCTTCCAGATGTCGGTAATGGAATCGCCAAAGAAGACGACGCGGTTTTCGCCGGGCGCGGGTGGCTTGAGGGCGGCGTTGGCCTCGCGGTATCGGGCGAGCTGGCCGTAGTCGTCGGTGAAGACGGCAATGCGTCTGGCCCGGTATTGGTCGAGACCGGCAAAGCCGGTCGAGGGGATCGAGGGCGCGGGTTCCTGGGGGGCGGGTTGCTGAGCCACGGCGCCCAGAGCCAGCAGCACGATGGCCGTACAGGAGGTAACAAAGTGCGATCTCGGATGCATGGTTTCCTCGCGAGACAGGATAGCGCAACTCGGAAGCACAAAGCAGCTCGAGCTGCGTTCGACAAGACAGCCCGGGTGGCTGGGTCCAAATGCTGCTCACATGCCGTCGTAATTGGGGCCGCCGCCGCCCTCGGGCGGCACCCAGGTGATGATCTGGTACGGATCGGCGATGTCGCAGGTCTTGCAGTGCACGCAATTCGACGGATTGAGGCTGATGCGCTTGCCGTTCGGCTGGGTGGCATCCTCCACCATCTCGTAAACATTGGCGGGGCAGAAATTCTGGCACGGGTTGCCGAATTCCTTTATGCAGCGCGTGTTGCAGACGTCCGTATCGTGAATGACCAGATGCGCCGGCTGGTCCTCTTCATGTTTCGTGCCGGAGTGATAGAGGTCAGTCAGCTTGTCGAAAGTCAGCTTGCCATCGCCCTTGGCCGGACCCAACAGGTGGGCCTCATCGCCGCCATCCGCGGCCAGTTCGCCGAGTTTCTTCAGATGCAGGTAGCCCGCGGTCGAGGGATAGCGGTTGCGCAGGCCGCGTCCGCCGGTAAACTGCTGCAGGCCGGCATTGATCATGCCGCGCCAGAAGCCATGCTCGAAGCCTTGATGAAAGTTGCGGACTCTCCAGAGCTCGTCTTTGATCCAGCTGGATTCCACTCGCCGCTGATAATCGCTTAACGAGGCCGCGGAGAAATCGTCTTTCTTCAAGGCTTCAAATGCGGTCTCGGCGGCCAGCATGCCGCTCTTGATGGCGAGATGAATACCTTTCAGGCGCTGCGAGTTCAGGAATCCGGCGGAGTCGCCGAGGATCATCCATCCATTACCGGCCACGGGCGGAATCGACCACCAGCCGCCGTAAGGCAGGCTCTTGGCCCCGTAACGGATCATCTTGCCCCCGTCGAGAAGTTTGGCCACCAGCGGATGCTTTTTGAATTCCTGCAAGACGCGCTGCGGATCGAGCCGCGGATCGGGATAGTCGAGGCCGACCACAAACCCGAGCGAGACCACGTTGTCTTTTCCACCATAAATCCAGGCGCCGCCGTATTCTTTGGTGGTCAGCGGCCAGCCCATGGTGTAGATCACTTCGCCGGGAGCAATGCGGCCGGCGGGAACTTCCCAGAGTTCCTTGATGCCCTGGCCGTAGGTTTGCGGGTTGCGGTCGCGATCCAGGGCAAAACGCGCGATCAGCTGCTTGGTGAGCGAGCCCCGAGTCCCTTCGGCGAGAATTACCACTTTAGCCTGCAGGTCATAGCCCGGTTCGAAATTGGACTTCGGCTGGTTCTGCTTGTCGACACCCTTGTCGTCGGTGCGGACGCCAGAGACCCGGTCGCCTTCGAGCAGCAATTCCGAGCCGGCAAATCCCGTGAAAATGGTGATGCCGGTTTCTTCCACTTTCCCGCCGAGCCACTTCACAAACCGGTTCAGCGAGATGACGTAGTTTCCATGATCGCGCAGCGGCGGCGGGGTGATGGGAAACTTGAATTTGCCTTTTTGCGTGAGAAAGTAAACTGCCTCCTTGCTGACTTCGGAATCGAGCGGAGCTTCTTTCTCGAATCCGGGAAGCAGTTCGCGCATGGACCGAGGATCGAGCAACGCCCCGGAGAGGCAGTGCTGGCCGATCTCGCGAGCCTTCTCGAGAACGTAGATATTTTCCTTGCTGAGTTGCGAGCCGGGATTCCCCGCGTTGTGCTGATCGATCAGTTGCGAAAGCCGCAGCGCACAAGCCATCCCCGCCGGGCCGCCGCCGACAATCACGACGTCGGCAGGCATCTGGGGGCGTTCGATGTTAGGGAGCGGCTTGCGGAAAACTAGCATATTAAAAAGAGGGCCACGGATTTACACCGATTTCCACGGATAGACTCTATTGATTTTATCCGTGGAAACCCGCGTAATCCGTGGCGGATTTCATCCTCCAGCCTTTGCCTTCTTCACTTCTTCAATCAGCGGCGGCACGATATCGAACAGATTCCCGACTACGGCGTAGTCGGCGATCTCGAAAATCGGCGCTTCGGAATCTTTATTGATCGCGATAATAGTGCGCGCGCCCTTCATGCCGACGATATGCTGGATGGCGCCGCTGATGCCCAGCGCAAGGTATAGCTTGGGAGCAACCGTTTGTCCGGACGATCCGATCTGGCGGTCCATGGGGAGCCATCCCGAGTCACAGATGGGGCGCGACGCCGCCAACTCGCCACCGAGAGCTTCGGCTAGTTGCCTGGCGAGTTCGATGTTTTTCTGTTCTTTGATCCCGCGGCCAACCGACACGATGATTTCGGCCTGCGTCAGGTCGACCGCCTGCTTGGCTTCCTTGAATATTTCCTGCGGCTGGTTGCGGATTACGCCCTCGGCGATTTCTGCGTTGACGGTTTCGATAGGCGCGAGGCTGGCGCCGGCCTCAACTTTGTCTCCGCGAAAAGCTCCGTTCTGGAAGGTCACGAACCAGGGCGCAGGGCAGGTAAAGCTGACGTCGGCGGCCAATTTGCCCTGGAACATCTGGCGGGTGAAGAGCAGTTTGTCGCCGTCTTTCTTGTATCCGATGCAGTCGCTGATGGCGGTGCGCTCCATCGCCGTAGCCAGCTTGGGCACAAAATCGCGTACCTGGTAAGTGTGCGGCATCAGCACCAGTCTCGGTTGTTTTGACGCAATGAATTGCTTGAGAGCTGCCGCAAAGGCGTCCGGCGTATAAGGTTCGAGTTTCGGAGACTCGAGGGCATAAACCTTCGCAACCTTTTTGCCCGCGATCTCGTTGGCGAGGCTGGTAACTCCGCTGCCGGCAACGGCGGCTTCGAGAGTCCAGCCGGTTTCGGCGGCCAGGGCCTGTCCCGCGGTGAGGGTCTCCCAGGAGACGCGATTCAGTTTTCCTTCACGTTGTTCGACGATTACGAGGATGGAGTCGGCCATGATTTGGTCTCGGGTCCAGGTCTGGATCTGGAAAAAGCGTTTCAGTTCTCGATTCCCAGTGATTTACAGGACGCGCACTTCGTTTCTTAACTTTTCGACCAGCTTCTTTGCCACTTCAGCTGCCGGACCTTCGAGAAATTCGGTGTTTTTGGTTTTCTGCGGAACGTAGAGGCGCTCAATTTTCTGCAGGTTGGCGCCGATCGCCGGTTGCACTTCCGCCATAGTCACCTTGCGCAACGGCTTGTTTTTCGCCTGTTTGATGCCGATCAGCGTGGCATAGCGCAGCTTGTTGATGCCCGACTGGATAGTGAGCACCGCCGGCAGAGGCATGTCCACGAACTGGAAGTAGCCGGCCTCGAGCTCGCGCTTGACCCGGATGCCGGTGTCCGTCTTCTCGATCTGCATGATGATGGTGGCATGGGGCCAGCCCAGAAGTTCGGCCAGCACGACGCCGGTCTGGGCGTAGCCGTAATCGTCAGACTGCAGGCCGGTAAAGATGAGATCAAACTTCTCGTCCTTGATGGCGGCAGCGAAGGCGCGGGCGGTGTTGGAAGCGTCGAGCGCGACGAAGGCATTGTCTTCCAGGTGAATCGCCCGATCCGCTCCTTTGGCCAGGGCTTCGCGCAATACCTGCTGGGCGCGCGCGGGGCCGGCGGTAATGACTACAACTTCGCCGCTGTGCTTTTCCTTCTGGCGCAAGGCCTCTTCGAGCGCGAAGGCGTCGGGCTCATTGACCTCGTACGACACGTCTTCCCGGATCCAGGTGCCGGACTCGTTCAGTTTGAGGGGCGCATCCTTCTGCGGCACCTGTTTCATGCAGACTAGTATCTTCAAAGACGAGCTCCTTCCCCGGTCGCTCCACGATCAGGGGCGAAAACTACTTAGTATAAATGAGACGCGCCAAGGAAAGCTTCCCGGAAAAATTCATCCGGCCCCCCAGCGGGTCACGATGAGTACAGGGCGAAGTATAATGGAGTCAGTATTTGTAATCTGGCCGTAAGTGGAGGAGACGATGCGCACGCTTTGCAGGTATGGACTGGCATTCGCGGTGTTTCTGCTTTTGCTTTCGATCCTGCCGGCAGCCGCCCAGGAAGGTTCATGGGTCGGGTCGGAAAAGGGACCGCAGCTGAAAGCACAACTGGCAGACAAAGATAAAAATGCCGGCCGCAGAATTGCGGTGGTGGAGGTTGACGTAAAAAACCTCACCCTGACCGATCCCATCAGTTATCCCGGCGGCGGCTCGGAAATGGGGCATCTGCAATATCGTTTGGACAATGGCGCTTACATTTTGCCCATGACCAACCGGTTGGTTTTTGAGGGGCTGGCTCCAGGAAAGCACACGATCGAAGTGTCTCTGGCCGATGGTTCCTTCCGTCCGATGGGGGCCAAGGCGGAACTGGAAGTAGTGATTCCGTAAGCTCCCGAAATTCGGCCGCGGCCAAGTTACTCGGTGAACACCACCGACTGTACGCCGGAGATCTCGAAGCGCTTGCGGCAGCGCACGTTCTTGCAGCCCATGAGGTCGTCTTTGCGCAGCATGTAAGAGCGGGCTTTGGCGAAGCGGGCGCGATCGCGTTCGTCGCCGCGTCCGGGCAATTGCCGCTTCTTGGTGCGGACGATCCAGGTCACTTCATATTCCGCGGGCTGATGGCAGTGCGGACAGTTCAGGGTCGCCATCTTCTTCTCCGTCCGCTCGTCGAAGAAATCTCGTTCTTCCATGTCTGATCAGTCTCCGGCGATGGTTTACGATTCGCCTTCCAGCTCAATTATTGCAGCTTTGCCGCGCACAAGCTATGGCAAGATGTCGGGGATGGCGAAGAAGAAGCGCAAGCCGAAGAAGTTCAGCGCGGTCGGTCAAGTTAAGGCTATGGCGCGGGCTCAGATCGGCGCGCCTCCCGCTGGACGCGTGGTGCCGGATCGCAGGGAGAAGAAGATCGCCAAGCATAAACCGACCCTGGGAGACCTGTTGGAACCGGAATAAGCTCTACGGCGGCGGCAACGGGGTTTTGCCTTCGATCCCGTGACCTTCGACCACCGAATAAATAAAATCCGCCGGCACATCGCGCAGCACTTCGACCTGGCCGGCCGGCCACCTGATTTCCACTTCGTTCATTCTGGTTTCGGCGCCCAGTCCAAAATGCAGGCGCGGATCGTTTTGTGAAATGTAGCTGCCTCCAGCGCGGACTTCGCCGATCTGCGTCAGCTTCCCGGCTTTCACCGTGACCCGCGCCCCGATGGCAGAGCGGTTGCTCTTTGTCCCTGCAAGCTTGAACAATACGCGATGATTGCGGTTTCCGCCCTGGTTCAGCAGCAGGGTGGGGGGCGCTCCTACGTTGACCAGCACGACGTCGACGTTTCCATCATTGTTTATGTCGCCGAAAGCCGCGCCGCGTCGGCTTTCCGGTGGGATGCCGGCCAGCGAACCAGAGACATCCTGAAACGTGCCGTCGCGATGATTCCGGAACAGCTGCATAGGTTCGCGGTAGGCCAGGCCGCCGGGAATCGAATCCACTTGCGGATACACGTGGCCGTTGGCGATGAAAATATCCAGCCAGCCGTCGTTGTCCATATCGAAAAAGGCGGTGCCCCAGCCCACTTTGAGGAACGTGGGTTGCGCAATTTTTGCCGGCCAGCTCACGTCGGAAAATCCGTCCTTCCCCTGGTTGCGATAAAGGGTGTCAGGTTGCTCGTGGAAGTTGGTTACGAACATCGACAGCCGGCCTTGGTGCAGATAGTCGCCCCAGTCCACGCCCATCGAGCCTTGGGCCTGGCCGTCTCCGCCGAGAGCAACACCTGAAAGCATTCCCACTTCCTCGAAGGTTCCGTCGTGTCTATTGTGATACAGATAATTCGGTCCGGCGTCGTTGGCAACGTACAGGTCGGGCCAGCCGTCGTTGTCGTAATCGCCCCAGATTACTCCCAGCCCGTAATACTTATTTGTATCCTCCATGCCCGCTTTCTTTGAAACTTCCTCGAAGGTGCCGTCGCCGCGATTGTGGAAGAGCAGGTCGGCCTCGCCGATCATGCCCCAGGGGCCGCACTGGACAAGGATTCCCTTGAAACGGCAATTCTTCTCGTCACTGCCGAAGGTCGGCAGATGGTCCATATCGAAATGAACATAGCGCGAAACGTACAGGTCGACGAACCCGTCGCGATCGTAGTCGGCCCAGGCCGCGCCCGTGCTGAAGCCGCCGGCGGCGACTCCGGCTTTTTCGGTGACATCTTGAAACCTGCAATTGCCCAGGTTGCGGTACAGCGCGTTGCCGCCGAAGCCGGTGACGTAGATGTCGGGCAGGCCATCGTTATCGAAGTCGGCGACCGCCACTCCCATGCCCCAGCCTTTACGGGTTAGTCCGGCCACGCTGGTAATGTCGGTGAATTTGAAGTTCGCGTCCTGATGATAGAGCGAGATCATGGGATCGCCGCCCTGGCGGTAGCGATCGATGGTGGAACCGTTCACCGTAATGATGTCGAGTTTGCCGTCGTTATCGCAATCGATCAGACCGGCGCCGCCGCTCATGGACTCGACAATGTATTTCTTTTCCGGAGTGGAAATGTGGGAAACGGTCAGGCCTGCGGCTTTGGCCACATCTTTAAATTGAGGGACCGGGCTTAGGGGAGGCGCGGATTGAGTGGCAGTCTGGGCCGATGCGCACAGCGGAAGCAGCAGACCCAGAGAGAGGATGGCACGCATGATGAGGAGAGTCCTGTGATTATAGACGACGAACTAAATTCCCTCAGAATGACGCCACTTCGGGGATTGCATTTCAAATTCAGCCACCCACCCCAGACCACGTGGGGACAGCCGCCCTCGGCTGTCCGGCGGAGCGCAGCTCCGCAACGGGTCGGATGAGGCGCCGGCCGCCAGGCGAGCCTGGCTCGCCCGGACAGCCGAGGGCGGCTGTCCCCACGTGGTCTGGGGTGGCCTGCAACTCTGAGGACGGAGCGCGGCTGTAACTTTTGGCTTGGTTCACACATCCATTCCGCGAGCGTGCGATACTTCTCGCAGCGCGGGACGGTCTGGAATGGTCAAGCTCTCGGCTTTGCTGTTGGTTGTGGTTTCTGCCTTTTTGTTTTCGGCCGCGTCCGATACTTCGCACACCTCTGCGCCGTCTCCGGTTCTGGTGGAGCTCTTTACTTCCGAGGGCTGCTCCAGTTGTCCTCCCGCCGATGCGCTGTTGCAGCAACTGGATCGCACCCAGCCCGTCAGCGGAGCGCAGTTGATCGTGCTCAGCGAGCACGTCGATTATTGGAACCATATCGGTTGGACTGATCCCTACTCTTCCCGCTTTTTCAGCGACCGCCAAAATGCCTATTCCGACCGGTTCGGACTGAACAGCGTCTATACGCCACAGATGGTGGTGGACGGCAATGCAGAGTTCGTGGGCAATGACTCGCGCCAGGCCAGCCAGGCCGTGGTGAAGGCCCTGGCCCTGCCGAAGGTTGCGGTCCGTATTTCCGGAATCTCGCTGGACGCCTCGAAGACCCTGCAGGCGCACATCGACACCGATGCGCTGCCGCCGGCGTTGAAAGTTCGCAAGGCGGATGTGTATCTGGTGCTGGCGTTGAAGCATGCCGAGTCGCAGGTGCTGCGCGGCGAGAACAGCGGCCGGCGCCTGACCCACGTGGGTGTGGTGCAGAGCCTGGCCAAAATCGGCAGCATCGAAGCCGGAAATACTTTTTCCCAGGACGTTCACGTCAAGCTCGATCCGAAAACTGATTTGAGCAATCTTCGGGTGATCGCCTTCGTCCAGCAGCCCGGCCAGCGCCGGGTCCTGGGCGCAGCCCAACAGTCGGCGCAGCCGTAGGCTGTAATCGTTCCCTTTGCGATCTTTGCGGACTTCCTTTGCGTACTTTGCGGTTAAGCGGTTTTTAGTTTGCCGGCCAGGCCTCAAGCCGCAAAGAACTCGCCAAGACGCCAAACAAACATCCTGCTGTCTCGGCGAGACTGGCACTTTTTTCCTTCGAAGCACTGAGGGCGGGACGCCCCTCAGGACAGCCTGCGGGACGCCGGCGCTACGAAACCCGCCGCGGGATCATTCCGCTTCGGATGCCGACACGACCCCGGGAGGCTTGCCGCGTTCGCGCCAGCCTTCGATGATCAGGTAGAGAACGGGAATGAAGAACAGGTTCAGGATGGTGGAAACAATCATCCCGCCGAAGACCGTCGTGCCCACCGAGTGCCGGCCATGCTCGCCGGCGCCGGACGCCACCACCAGCGGCACCACGCCCAGGACAAAAGCCAGCGAAGTCATCAGAATCGGACGCAGCCGGATTCTGGCCGCCTCGACCGCGGCGTCGATCAGCGGTATGCCGCGATGGCGGAGCTGTTCGGCGAACTCCACGATCAGGATGGCATTCTTGCTGGAAAGTCCCACCAGCATGACCAGTCCGATCTGGCAATAGACGTCATTCTGCAGGCCGCGCAATGACTGCGCCGTCAAGGCTCCCAAAAGCGCCGTGGGAACGGCCAGCAGCACGATGAAGGGCAGCACGAAACTTTCATACTGGGCGGAAAGCGTGAGGTATACCACCAGCGTGCCCAGTCCGAACAGGATCAGCGTGGTGCTGCCCGAGCTCAGCTCTTCGAGCGACAAGCCCGTCCATTGAAATGCGAAGCCTTGCGGCAGCACTTTCTGGCTTAGCTGCGCCATTGCGTCCAGGGCCTGGCCTGAACTGAAGCCGGGAGCGGCGGAGCCGTCAATTTCTGCCGAACGAAACAGGTTGTAGTGGCTGATCACCTGCGGGGCCGTAGTCTGGTTGATGGTGACCAGGTTTTCCAGCGGAATCATCGCCCCGCTGTCCGAGCGCACGTAGAACTGCGTAATGTCCTTCGACTGGGCTCGGAACTGCTGGTCGGCCTGCACATAGACCCGGTAGGAGCGGTTGTTGAAATCGAAATCGTTGACGTACGCCGACCCCATGTAAATGCTCAGAGTGTCGGTAATCTGCTGCAGGGGAATGTGCAGGCTCTTGGCTTTTTCGCGATCGATGGTCACCACGAACTGGGGATCGTTGGCGGTGTAGGTGCTATAGAGGCCGGTCAAGTCCTTGCGCGCGCTGCCCTGGCGGATCAAGTCCTGGGTTACGGCCGCCAGTTCCTCGAGAGAATGGCTGCCCTGGTCCTGCAGTTCGTAGGCAAAGCCGCCGAACTGTCCCAGTCCCTGCACGGCCGGCGGCAGAAACGGAAGAACCAGCGCGCCGGAAATACCAAACAGGCGGCCGCGAATCCGGTTCACGATGGCTTCGGCGGCGTGCGCGTCTCCCTTGCGCTGGGAGTACGGCTTCAGCGGGACGAACACCAGGGACTGGTTGGAGGCGCTGCCGCTGAAGCTGAACCCCGCGATGGCAAAAATTCCTTCGACTTCCGGGATGTCCTGAAGAATGCCCTGGATTTGCTGGTTGATGTGCTTCGTATATTCGAGCGATGCCCCGGACGGCGCCTGCACCGCGATGATGAAGTAGCCCTGGTCTTCGCTGGGCACAAAACCTTTGGGCACACGCTGGAAAACCAGGTAAGTCAAACCGAGCGCTCCCAGGAACAGCAACGCCGCGATCAGCTTGAAGCGCAGCAGCACGCGCAGGATGCGCCGGTAGCCCTCGGTCACGCCGTTGATGACTTTGTCCACCGCCCGGAAGAACCAGCTCTTCTCGCGATGCACCCGGCCCAGCAGGATGGCGGACAGCGCGGGCGTGAGGGTAAGCGCGTTGAAGGCCGAAATCGAGATGGAGAACGCGATGGTCAACGCGAACTGGCGAAACAGAATGCCGGTGGTGCCGGGGAAGAACGCCACCGGCACGAATACCGCGACCAGCACCAGCGAGGTGGCGATGACGGCACCCGCCACTTCCGACATGGCAAGCGAAGCCGCTTTGTGGGTATCGCTCTCGCCTTCCTGAATGTGGCGTTCGATGTTCTCGATGACCACGATGGCGTCATCCACCACCAGTCCCGTAGCCAGGGTGATGCCGAACAGCGTGAGGGTATTGACGGAAAATCCCAGCAGCTTGACGAAGGCGAAAGTTCCAATCAATGAAACCGGGATGGTCACCGCCGGAATGACGGTACTGCGCCAATCCTGCAGGAAGATAAAGATGACCAGAATGACCAGGACGATGGCTTCGATGAGCGTGGTAAGCACGTCGCGGATCGATTCGCCCACGGCTTCCGTGGTGTCAAAGGCATTCTGATACTTCATGCCGGGCGGGAAATGCTTGGACAACCGGTCAAGCTCGGCCAGCACGAGACGGTCGACTTCGAGGGCGTTGGCGCTGGAGAGCTGGGTGACGCCGATGCCGACGGCGTTGTATCCGTTGAACACCAGGTCCGAGCTGTAATTCTCGGCGCCAAGTTCGGCCCGGCCTACATCTTTCAGGCGAACCAGGGTCCCATCGGAATTCGTCTTCAGAATGATGTTCTCGAACTGGGACGCCTCGGTAAGCCGCCCGATGGCGCGCACGCTGATCTGAAATTCCTGGCCTGCCTTAATGGGTGGCTGCCCGACCTGTCCGGCAGCGACGTCGACGTTCTGCTCCTGCAGAGCGCTGACTGCGTCCGAAGCAGTCAAGCCGCGGCTGGCCATGCGCACCGGGTCCAGCCAGAGCCGCATGGAATATTTGCGTTCGCCAAAAATGATGACGTCTGCCACTCCCGGCACGCGCTTCAGCGAGTCCTTTACGTAAACGTCCACGTAGTTGCTCATGAAGAGCGGGCTATAGCGCCCATCGGGCGAGAAGACGGCCGCGCCCAACACAAAATTGCTGGAGGCCTTGACGATGGTGATGCCGGTAGCTTTCACGGCATTGGGCAATCGTCCCTGCGCTGTGTTCACCCGATTCTGAATGTCAACCGCGGCCAGGTCCGGATCGCGGTTGAGGTCAAACGTGGCAGTGATCGTGCTCACCCCATTGCTGCTGCTGGTCGAGGTGATGTACTTCATCCCTTCGGCGCCGTTGATCTGCTTGTCCAGCGGCACGGTCACCGCGGATTCCACGGTCTGAGCGCTGGCACCGACGTAAACGCTGGTCACCGAAACCTGGGGTGGCGCCAGGGTGGGAAACTGCGCGATCGGAAGGGTAGGAATTACGGCCGAGCCTGCCAGGATAATAAGCAGCGCGCAGACTGTGGCAAACACCGGCCGTCTTATAAAAAAATCAACAAACATTCAGGATCGGACCTCGGACTCGGACTTCGGACTTCGGAATTCAGACGGCACACCGAACTGCTGCTGCTTGGACTGTTTCCTGCAACTTTTTATGAACTGCTGCAACTGAAGCTTGTGTCAATTCAGACAACCAGGCCCGAAGTCTGACGGCCGATGCTGAGGTCCGAAGTCCGAGGTCCGGGGTCCGAGGTCCGAGGTCCGCTCTTAGCCTTGCGGCACCAGGACCGGAGCACCATCGATCAGGAATTGGGTGCCCGACACAATGATTTTGTCCCCGGGCTTGATTCCTTCCAGCACCACGTAGTTATTGCCGGTCATGTCGCCCACCCGTAATGGTTTCTGGTGCGCCACCGTCTTTCCATCCTGCTGCTCCGCCACAAACGCGAAGTACTGCCCGCCCAGGCGCGAAACCGCCAGCACCGGGACCACGGTGCGGTCCTCGGAGCCCCACACGATGCGGGCGTGGATGAATTGCGCGTTGCGCAGCTTGTCATTGCTGTTGGCGATTGGCGCCTTGATCAGAACGGTCTGAGTAGTCGAGTCCACCTGGGGCGAAATAAAGTTGATCCGGCTCGCGGCGATCACGGCTCCGGACTGGTCGACGATCTGCACCGGCAAGTTCATCCGCAGCTGTGCCGAGCGCTCCACCGGCACGTAAACGTAAGCTTCGAGACTTCCGGGCTTGTCCACGGTGGTAAGGGCGGTGGTGGTCGTAACCCGGTCCCCAACCCGCACCGGGATGTCGCCCACGATGCCGTCGCTGGGAGCGGTTACCCGATAGTAGTGCAGTTGCACCGTTTCCTGCCGCACCTGCGCATGCAGGGCCTCCAGCTGGGCGCGGGCCTGGTCGAGCGCCGTCTTCGCCTGGTCGAGCGCCTGCTTGCTGATCACTTTCGCGTCGTACAGGCCGCTGTTGCGTTCGAATTCCTGCTGGTCCCACACCACTTCGGCTTCCTTGGCCTTGACCGTGTCTTCCTGGGTCTTCAGAGTGGCCTGTTGTTTGGCCGGATCAATCTGCATCAGGGGCGTTCCGGCGGAGACGCGACTGCCGGAGTGGACAAAAATGTCGGTGATCTGGCCTTCGACCTGCGGCATAATCACGGAGGTTTCGCGGGACTTCAGGGTGGCGACGTACTCCGTCGTGTCGCTCACCGAAATCAGCTTGGCGGTTTCGACTTTGACCGGGATACCGGAGGGACCCTGGGGCTGGGCTCCGCGGACCGAGCCTCCGCTACAGGCCACCCCTGCCGCCGCCAGCGCCAGAATTGCCACTAACCCTGCTCGCGGCCACGACCCGCCAATTGATTCCCCGTGTTTTCTGAGTATCAGAAAATCCATTTTTAGCGTTGCTCCCACGAAACGGAGGCCTTGGCACGGGCTGCCATCCGCCGCTCCGAAGTACCAGATAAAACTAGTAGATGCCGGTCAGGGAATTTAGACTCGAAAATTCTGGCGAGGATAGGCGACAGGCGAAGGAAGGGCGTAATTCCGAAGTTTTGGGACCCGAAAGCGGACTGGAACCCGGGATTTACCGCCGAAGTTATCGCTTAGCGCTTGCGGGCCTTGGTGGCTTCCTGCATTTGCCGTTCCTCGGCTACGACCGCCACGTAAAGCAGGCCGAATGCCAGAACCACCATCAAGAGTACTAGTGTCATGAGCTGAATGTAGCCCCAACGTTCCGCCTCGCCAAGGTCACGCCGGTACCCGCCC
>Ga0187823_10000075_pt1 | contig 20954 bp, 17 predicted proteins | sample NC_wetland_sal_i_12_FD_132968 | JGI IMG/M metagenome (GOLD analysis project Ga0187823, IMG submission 132968) | Wetland sediment microbial communities from Neuse River Estuary, North Carolina, USA - SourceSoil_3 | ecosystem: Environmental > Aquatic > Freshwater > Wetlands > Sediment | place...
CGACAGTTCGTCAGGCTCGCCGGGGCCGGTGGGCACGTTGTGATCGGCTGTCGCCAGCGTCCGGTCGGGCCGGCGCACCCGCCGGCCGGCCATCCGCAGGCCATCGAACGCCTGCGGGCTGGTGACCTCGTGCACGAGCTGCAGGTCGATGTAGAGCAGCCCGTCGGCGACCTCGTGGGCCTCCCAGATCTTGTCGAACATCGTCCTGGCTGGACTCATCGGGCTGCTCTCCTCGTGCGGTGGTGCGTTTTCAGGAAATTGATCGGGGGTGGATCGCCGGGTGCGTCGCGTCAGCTTCGCCTGAGCCCCGCGGAGACGACCGCGAGGAAGGCGGCGTCGGCGCCGCTGTCGTTCTCGAAGTGATGGGGAAGGTCGGCGTCGAACGTGACGCAATCGCCCTCGCGCAGGGTGTAGCGCTGCCCGTCGCACACGAGCACGAGTGCGCCCTCCTGCACGAGCGCTGTCTCACGGCTGCCGGGCTCGTGGATCGGCGGGTCGTCGGCCGCGCCCGTCGCGCCTCCGGGCGCGAGCGTGTGCAGCGAGAGCTCCGCGCGCTGGCCCGGCCGGGCGGCCGTGAGGACTTCGAAACGGTGTCCGCGGCGGGTGTTGCCGCCACGTGTGCGCTGGCTCGTGCGCACCACAGTGACCGAGCCGCCCTCATCGAGCCGCAGCAGCTGCGACAGGCGCAGCCCGAGGCCGCCCGCGATGCGCGCGGCGACGGTCAGCGTGGGGCTCGTCTCTCCCCGCTCGACCTGCGAGAGCATCGGCGCGCTCACGCCGCTGCGCGCGGCGAGGTCGCGCAGCGACAGCCCCGAGGACTCGCGCAGCGCCTTCACGCGGGCACCGATGACCGCGGGGTCGACCGCGGCGGGCTCGGCCAGAGCCCGTTCGGGGGTGGTGCGAGTGCCGGCCGCCAGCGCCATACAAGCGTACGTTATCACGGACGCGCTCGCGGCGCTCCGAAGTCGGGGCCTGCCGCAGCCGGTCGGCGCGATGCGGCAGGGAGCGGGGCGGGCGCCGTGTGGCGCCGCTCAACCACCTTGGCGCCGGGGGCGCAGCGCCGGCAGCTCGCGAGCGGAGAGGCGGCGCAGCCTCTGCACCCCATGCCAGCCCCGCGCTACGAACCCCGCGAACAGCGCGACGTACAGCCCACCCCAGTATACGAACGGGATCAGCAGCGAGAGCTGCGGCAGCGTCCCGTGGACGACGGCGTACACCGCGGTGACGGCGACCGCCATCAGCACGAGCGCCTGCGGCAGCGTCTGGTTCCAGTGCCAGCGGACGTCGTCGTGCTTGCGCGTGACCTTGTAGATCGGCTTGCGGGTGCGGCCGCCGAGGATCGCGACGATCGACGCCTTCATGAACACCGGGGAGAGGCCGCTCCAGATCACGCGTACGCGCCACAGTTCGCGGATCGGCGTGCGCTGGCGGCCGCGGCGGTCGTTGTAGGGGCGGTTGAGCGCGAGCAGCCACGCCTCGTACGCGAGCACGAGCGGCAGCATGTGCACGACGAGCGCGCCTGTGGATGCCGCGAAGGGGACGTAGCCGAGCAGCGCGCCGATGATCGACGGCACGTACACGAGCACGGTGAAGGCCTGCAGGTAATAGAGGAGCAGCTCGCCGAACAGCCCGCGCTGGCGCACCGTGAGCCCGCGTTTGGGTCCCCAGATCATCAGGCGCACCGTGTCGATCGCCCACGTGCCGCGTTGCTTGTAGACGTTGGGCACATCCTCCGGTGAATGCTGGCCGACGGCACCCACGATCGGCAGGTAGCAGGAGTTCCATCCGCGCCGCAGCGCCTCGACCCCGGACTGGAGGTCCTCGACGAGGTTCCACGTGGGGAAGCCGCCGATGTCCTGGAGCGCCTCGCGGCGCCACACGAGCCCCGAGCCGCACGGAAACACGGCATTGGCGGCGTTCCGGGCGAGCATCTGGCCGCGGTAGAACATCGTCTCGCGGTTGTTGAAGGGATCGCCCGCGGAGACCTGCGATTCCTTGATCGTCTGGACGTACGCGAGGTCGGGGTCGTGCTCGAGCTGGCCGACGGTCAGGCGCAGGAACTCGCCCGAGCCGAGCTCGTCGTCGCAGTCGCGCGTCTCCACGTACCGCACATCAGGATGCTCGGCGAGCAGCCGTTCGAGCGCGGAGTTGAGGTTGCCCGCCTTGGCTGCGCCGTCCCGGCCGGGTGCGAAGCGCGGCGGCGGCAGGTGGTAGGTGACCCCCAGCGCGGCGACGGCCTCGCGGAGGTTCGGATCGTTCCCGTCATCGCTGACGACCACGGCGAGGCGCTCGGCGGGCCAGTCCTGGTCGAAGACCGACGTGACCGTCCGCAGGATCATCGGCACCGGCTCGCCGCAGCAGGGCACGAGCACCCCGACGAGCGGCTCTTCGCCGGCGGCAAGCGGGCGCGGGGGCGGCACGCGGCGCTGCCAGTTGTTGGCGATGCTGAGCGCGGTCGCGAGGAGCGTGAAGATGTTCACGACCACGAACGGCCAGCACAGCCACGGAAGCGAGTGGTTCAGGACCGTGAACAGCCACGGTAGGTAGATCGCCGAGGAGACGATGTAGAGGATGCCCGCCACTCGCAGCATCGCCGTGCCCGTCACCGGCGGATAGGCGTCCCCGAAGCGGCGCGCCGCCTGCGCCATCGGGCTCGAGGGCGCGGGCAGGAACACCCGCCCGTGCGCTGCGGGGCCGCTGCCGGGAGGATCGTCCCGGCGCGTGCGCGCACCCGCACGCCGGCTTGTTTCCTCGCCGCCGACGCCGGACGGGCGCGTGTGCGCTTCGTGCCCGGCGGCGCCTCGTCCGCCCGCACCTATGCGGCCTCCGCCGGCCCTGCGGCTGCGGGCAGGCGCTGTCTTCCCATTCGGCTCCACGGCTTCTCATCGGCCCGGGCGACCGCCGTGTTTAGGGGCACGGCGCGCGGCGCCGTCCTACGCTTGGGCGATGCCCGCACCGCTCCCCCGCTCCCTGATCCGGGCGACCGACTTCGAGGTGCTGCCCCTCTCGCGCGTGCTGCGCCGCGGCGACGGCTACACGGTGGCCGCGTCCCCGAGCAACCCGCTGCATTACTGGGGCAACCTGCTGCTGTTCGACCACCCGCCCGAGCCGGGCGACGGCGCCCGCTGGGAGGAGCTGTTCGACGCGGAGTTCTCCGCCGAGGAGCGCGTCACGCATCGCACGTTCGCGTGGGAGGGGGGCGACGGGGCGCTGGGCGCGGCGCGCGAGGAGTTCCTCGCCCGCGGGTACGAGCTGGAGCAGACGGTCGGCCTCGCGGCGCGTGGCGAGGACCTCGTGCCGCACCCGCGGGCGAGCTCGGCGGTGCGGGTGCGCGCGCTGGATCACCGTCCCGGTCGCGACGAGGACCTCTGGGCGCAGGTGATCGACGTGCAGATGGCCTCGCGCGAGAACCTCGTCGACGTGGAGGGCCAGGTCGCATATCAGCGCACGCGCGAGCGCGATCTGCGCGAGCTGTTCGCCTCCGGTCGCGGCGGGGCGTGGTTCGTGGCCACGGACGGCGAGCAGGTGGTGGGCAGCTGCGGGATCGTCGTCACCGGCGATCGCGGGCGCTACCAGGCTGTCGACACCGTGGCGAGCCGCCGCGGCGAGGGCATCTGCTCGCGGCTGGTCGCCGAGGCCGCCCGGATCGCGGCGGATCGCGACGGGGCGCGTTCGTTCGTGATCGGCGCCGACCCCGACTACCACGCGATTCGCATCTACGAATCGTTGGGTTTCCGCCCCGTCGAGCGCGTGGCGGGCGTGTACCTGCCCGCTCCCGAGGACCGCGCCTGACGCCTACGCCGCCACGGCGAACACGCGCCAGGGCTCGGCGACGCCCTTCAGCTGCTGCTCGCCGCGGCTCTCAAGGGCGAACGGGGAGCCGACCGTGAGGTCGCGCACGGTGCCGCTCACCAGCACCTCCCCCGCCCCCGCGAGCGCGGCGATCCGAGCGGCGATGTGGACGGCGATGCCGCCGACGTCCCCGTCTGCCAGCAGCTCGCACTCGCCCGCGTGGAGCCCGGCGCGTGTGGCCAGATCCAGGCCGCGGACGCCGTCGCGGATGGACTCGGCGCAGCCGATCGCGCGGCTGGGGCCGTCGAAGATCGCGAGAGCTCCGTCGCCGAGCGACTTCACCAACCGGCCGCGGTGGCGATCGACCTCGTTACGCACGATCGCGTCGTGGCGGCCGAGCAGCTCGCGCCAGCGGCCGTCGCCCATCTCCGACGCGAGCTCTGTCGAGCCGACGATGTCCGTGAACAGCACCGTCGCGAGCACCCGTTCGCTCGGGGCGGGCGGCCGCACGCCGGTGAGGAAATCCTCGATCTCGCGTGCCGCCTCCTCGCGGTCCCCCACCCACACCTGGCCCGACCCCGCGAGCTGCACGTAGCGCGCGTCCGGCACGCGCTCGGCGACGTACCGGCAATGGCGCTCGTCGATGAACCGGTCGTCCTCGCGCCGCAGCACGAGCGTGGGACACTGGATGCTCGCGAGCACGTCGCGCACGTCGGTCTCGCCGGCGAGCGTCATCGCCGCGGCCGCGTCTCCCGGGCCCATCGCCAGCCGCTGATACCGAGCCATCGCGGCGCGCTGCTCGGGCAGATCGCCGCCGAACACCAGCCAGGGGTTCTCGGGGCCCTCCCGGCCCCACTGCTCGACCACGACGTCGATCAACGCGAGCCGCTCCTCGACGCTCAGCGCCCACTCGTACCCCGGGCCCCGCACGAGACGCGCCTGCGGCGTCATCAACACGAGGGCGCGCACCGCGTCGGGGTACGTGGCGGCGTACAGCAGCGCGAGCGCGGCACCCTCGTTGACCGCGATCATCGCGGCGCTGCTCGCGCCCGCCCCGTCGAGCACCGCGGCGACGTCGTCGAGCTGCTCCTCGAGCGTGCTCGCCGAGCCACTGCCGTCGGACATCCCGTTCCCGCGCCGGTCGAACTGGATCAGCCGCACGAAGCGTGTGAGCCGCTCGATGAACTGGCCCATCGAGGACGTCCCGAGCGACAGCTCGATGTTGGACATGAACGACGGCACGAACAGCAGGTCCGTGTCCCCCTCGCCGAGCACGTGGTAGGCGATGTGGGCGCCGCGGCTGAGCGCGTAGTGGGTCTCCACCGTCATCGGGCCACGCCCATGTGCCGCTGGTCGCCGGCCGCGTACACGCGCCACGGCTCCGCGACGCCCTTGAGCTCGTGCTCGCCGCGGTCGTCCATCGTGAACGGCGAGCCGATCGAGAGGTCGCGCACCGTGCGGCTCGCGAGCACTTCGTGCGGACCGGCGAGCGCTGCTATCCGTGCGCCGATGTGGACCGCCATCCCGCCCACGTCGCCGTCGGCCAGCAGCTCGCACTCGCCCGTGTGCAGCCCCGCGCGGATCGGCAGCTGCATCGCGGCGAGCCGGTCGCGCAGCGCGACGGCGCAGCCGAGGGCGCGGCTCGGCCCGTCGAACAGCGCGAGCGCGCCGTCGCCGAGCGACTTGACGACGCGGCCGCGATGGCGGTCGACCTCCTCGTGCACGAGCGAGTCGTGGCGGCCGAGCAGCTCACGCCAGGCGGCGTCGCCGAGCGCCTGCGCACGCACGGTGGAGTCGACGATGTCCGTGAACATGACCGTCGCGAGGACCCGCTCGCTCGGCGCGGGAGGACGCACCCCGGTGAGGAAGTCTGAGACCTCGCGCGCGGCGCCGTCGGCGTCCTCCACCCACACGGGAGTGTCGCCGGGCAACTCCACGTAGCGGCTGTCGGGAACGTGGTCGGCTACGTAGCGCGAGTGGCGCGCGTCGACCAGCTCGTCGCCGGCTCGCCGCATCACCAGCGTGGGGCACTGGACGCTGGGCAGCACGCTGCGGACATCCGTCTCGCCGGAAAGCAGCATCGCCGCGCGGGCCTCCCCGGGTCCCATCGCGAGGCGCTGGTAGCGCGCGCCGACGATGCGGTCTTGCTCGTCCTGTCCGACGAACACCATCCACGGGTTCTCGAGGGATTTCGTGCCCCAGTGCGCGTGGTTGAGGTCGGCGAAGGCGCGGCGTTCCTCGTCGGTGATCGCCCACTCGTAGCCGGGCTGACGTTTGAAGCAGGTCATCGGTGCCATCAGCGCGAGCGCACGGACGCGCTCCGGCCGGGTGGCCGCGTACAGCAGCGCCAGCGCGCATCCCTCCAGCATCGAGATCAGGGCCGCTTCCGTCGAGCCCGCCGCGTCGAGCACCGCGTGAACGTCGTCGAGCTGGTCTTCGAGGGGCACCGCCCCGCCGGCGCCGTCGGACGCGCCGGTGCCGCGGCGGTCGAAAACGATCAGGCGCGAGAACGAGGAGAGCGCTCGCAGGAAGGTGGCGAGCGGCCGCAGTTCCCAGGTGAGCTCGATGTTGGAGATGAACGCCGGCACGAACAGGATGTCGATGTCGCCCTCCCCCACCACCTGGTAGGCGATGCTCGTGTCGCCGCTGCGCGCGTACCGGGTCTCGGGCACCATCGCCCCGGAAGCCTAGACCGCCCGGGCTAGGAGCCGGCCGCGTAGATCCGCCACGGCTCGGCGACGCCCTTGAGCTCGTGCTCACCGCGGTCGTCCATCGTGAACGGCGAGCCGATCGAGAGGTCGCGCACGGTGCGGCTCGCGAGCACCTCGTCCGGTTCGGCGAGCGCGGCGATCCGTGCGCCGATGTGGACCGCCATTCCCCCCACGTCGCCATCGGCGAGCAGCTCGCACTCGCCCGTGTGCAGACCGGCGCGGATCGGCAGCGAGATCGCGCCGAGCCGGCCGCGCAGAGCGAGCGCGCACCCGATCGCGCGGCTGGGCCCGTCGAACAGCGACAGCGCGCCGTCGCCCAGCGACTTGACGACGCGCCCGCGATGGCGCTCCACCTCCTCGCGCACGATCGCGTCGTGTCGGCCGAGCAGCTCGCGCCAGCGTCCGTCGCCCAGCTCGGAGGCGAGCGCCGTCGAGCCGACGATGTCGGTGAACATCACGGTCGCGAGCACGCGCTCGCTGGCCGCCCGCGGCGGCGAGCCCGTCAGGAACGCCTCGATCTCGCGGCCGGGTTCCTCGGGGTCGCCGACCCACACCTGCCCCTCGCCGCCGACCTCCACGAAGCGCGCGCCGGGGATCCCCTCGACGACGCAGCGCGAGTGGCGCACGTCGATTTCCTCATCGCCGGAGCGCCGCATCACGAGCGTTGGGCACTGGATCGAGCCGAGCACCCCTCGCACGTCGGTCTCCGCGGCGCGCAGCAGCGTCGCGGCTGCGCCGTTGGGGCCGGAGGCGAGGCGCTGGTAGCGCGTCATCGCGGCGTGCAGCTCCGGGTCGTCCCCGCCCATCGCGACCCACGCGTTGCCGGGCACGTCCCGCCCCCAGCTCGCCACGAGCTCACCGATCCGCGCTTCGCGCTCCTCCGGCGAGAGCGCCCACTCGTACCCGGGCCCGCGCACGAGCCGCGGCACCGGGGCGGCGAGCACGAGCGCGCGCACCGACTCCGGGTGCGAGGCGGCGAACAGGAGCGCGAGGCGCGCGCCCTCGTTGATCGCCAGGATCGCCGCTTCCCTCGCCCCGGCCGCGTCGAGCACCGCGCGCACGTCGTCGACCTGCTCCTCCAGGGTGCTCTCGCCGGCGAGACCGTCGGACATCCCGTTGCCGCGGCGATCGAACAGGATCAGGCGCGAGAAGCGCGCCAGCCGGTTCGAGAACGCCGCGATCGAGGCGTGCTCCCAGCCGAGTTCGATGTTCGAGAGGAAGGAGGGCACGAACAGGAGGTCCACCGGTCCCTCGCCCACGACCTGATAGGCGATCCTGGCGTCGCCGCTGGTGGCGTATCGGGTCTCGGGAGGCACCGCGCGAAGGGTAGGCATCCTCGACATACGAGGGCAGGCGGGCGCCGGCGTCCGCGGGAGCCGCGGTCGGGGCGCCATGCACTACAACGCGCCGCCGCGGGAAACCGTGAGGCCCGCGGAGGGCGCACAGCCGGCGTGGGAGCGCCCTCCGCGGTCCTGGAGGTGCGCCCTCGGGGGCGCACCTCTGTGTCCTTGTCAGGCGGTCGGCTCGGGCAGGCCCACCGCGTCGCCGGCCTGCGAGCGCGCGAGCGCGACCGACAGCGCGCGCACGTATGCCCTGGCGGCGGCGTCGATGATGTCCGTGGAGACCCCCTGGCCGGCGCCGGTGACGCCATCGAGCTCGACGACCACGGACACCTCACCGAGGGCATCCTGTCCCTCGGTGACGGCGCCGATCGTGAACTCGCTGAGCGCGGGCGCGGTGCCCGTGGCGGCGTTGATCGCCTGGAACGTCGCGTCGATCGGCCCGTCGCCGGTGAACGATCCCGTCGCGGATGTGCCGTCGGGGAGCGTCACCGACACGCGCGCGTGCGGGGGCCGCAGCGAGGACGCGTCGACCTCGAACCACTCGAGCGCGTAGCCGGGGATCTCCTCGCGCAGCTCGTCGGTGACGAGCGCCTCGAGGTCCATCGCGGTGACGTTCTTCTTGCGGTCCGCCAGCTCCTTGAAGCGCTTGAACGCGGTGTTGAGCGCATGCCCCTCGAGCTCGAAGCCCATCTCCTCCAGCGCTTTGCTGAGCGCGTGGCGGCCCGAGTGCTTGCCCAGCACGATCGCGTTGCTGCGCAGCCCCACGGTGGTGGCATCCATGATCTCGTACGTGGCGCGCTCCTTCAGGACTCCGTCCTGGTGGATGCCCGCCTCGTGCGCGAACGCGTTGCGCCCGACGATCGCCTTGTTGGGCTGGACGGGGTAGCCGGTCAGCCGCGAGACCAGGCGGCTCGTGCGCGCGATCTCGGTCGTGTCGATCCCCGTCCACAGGCCCATCGTGGGCTCGCGCGTGTGCAGCAGCATCACGATCTCCTCGAGCGACGCGTTGCCGGCCCGCTCGCCGATCCCGTTGACCGCGCACTCCACCTGGCGGCAGCCGCCCTGCAGCCCCGCCAGCGAGTTCGCGACAGCCATCCCGAGGTCGTCGTGGCAGTGGACCGACACCGTCGCGCCGCGCAGGTCCGGGACCAGCCGGAACAGCTCTTCGAACATCCTGCGGTACTCGTCGGGCATCGTGTAGCCGACCGTGTCGGGCACGTTGATCGTGGTCGCGCCCTCGTCGAGCGCGATCTGGATCACCTCGGCCATGTACTCCACGTCCGACCGCGAGCCGTCCTCGGGCGAGAACTCCACGTCGTCGGTGTACTCGTGCGCCTGCGCGACCGCCGCGCGCACCTGGCCCTTCACGTCCTCGCGGGTCGTCTGCAGCTTGCGCTCGATGTGGATGTCGCTGGTGGCGATGAACGTGTGGATGCGCGGCCGCTCCGAATCGCGCACCGCGTTCCACGCCGCCTCGATGTCCTGCTTGCTCGTGCGCGCGAGCCCGCAGATCACGGGGCCTTCGACCTCGCGCGCGATCGCCTGCACGGACTCGAAGTCGCCCGGCGAGGTGATCGGGAAGCCCGCCTCGATGATGTCAACCCCGAGCCGCGCGAGCTGGTGGGCGATCTCGAGCTTTTCCTGCTTGTTCAGGCTGATGCCGGGCGACTGCTCGCCGTCGCGCAGGGTGGTGTCGAAGATGCGGACGCGGTTTGCGTCGTCTCGCTGCGGGTCGGTGGTGCTCATGCCGTTCGTGCTCCTTCTCTATCTCGCTTGCTGTTCCTCTCCGTTGGTTTGCGGCTACGCGGCCGCCACGCACTATTCCCCCCGAGGGGGGAGGAGCAGGAGCTGCAGAAGCGAGAGCTGAAACGACATCCGCGAGCGAGATTAGCAGCGCGCGGCGGGTGTGGCGAGCTACCCGGGCGTGTACGGCGGCGCCACGCCCCAGCCCCAGCGCGGCACCGGAGCGTGCGGCGCCGCGTGCGCGCCCGGCTGCGAGTTGTGCAGCGCGAGGCGCGTCCCCCACTCCGCATAGCCCATGAGCGCCGCGCGGAACTCCGGGTCGGAGGGGAGGTCCACATCGTCGGCGGCGCGGCTCAGCAGCGTCACGAACCGCAGGCGCATCGCGGGGGTGATGCCGAGGTCGCGGTGGCGCGCGAGCATGTTCTCGTAGCCGCCGTGCTCGTCGGTGTAGGTGGCGGGGCCGCCCATCACCTCCGCCCACCAGTCGGTCACGTGCTCGCGGTGGCGCTCGCTCACCGTGCCGTCCGGACCGAACAGCGCCGCGATCTCCGGCGCGTCCGATTCGACGAGGTCATAGAAGCGGTTCAGCCAGCGCGCGAACGCCTCGCGGCCGCCGCCCCACTCGTAGACGGTCGGGGGGTCGGGCATTGTGTCGACGCTAGCGCACAGACCGAGCCGCGATATAGATGGGACCGCACATGATGGGCACGGCGGGTGGCGCACCGCCGGCGACCGGCCGGCGCGGCCACGCGCGAGACGACCACCTCGAGGAGGGACGCATGCCGTTCGTGAAGGTCGGGACAGAGAACAGCACCGACATCGAGCTCTATTACGAGGATCACGGCAGCGGCCAGCCGGTGATCCTGATCCACGGGTACCCGCTCAACGGACACTCCTGGGAGCGACAGGAGCGGGCGCTGCTCGACGCGGGCTATCGGACGATCGCGTACGACCGCCGCGGCTTCGGGCAGTCGAGCCAGCCGACCACCGGATATGACTACGACACGTTCACCGACGACCTGGCGACGCTGATCGATCACCTCGCGCTCGACCAGGAGGTCGTTCTGTGCGGCTTTTCGATGGGCACCGGCGAGGTGACGCACTACCTCGGCACGCGCGGCTCCGCCGGCGTGAGCAAGGCGGTCCTCTTCGGTGCAATTCCACCGTTCGTGCTCAAGACGGACGACAACCCCGAGGGCGTCCCGCAAGAGGTCTTCGACGGGATCAAGGAGACCGTGCTGGCTGACCGCTACAAGTGGTTCGAAGGCTTCTTCGCGAACTTCTACAACACCGACGAACTGGCACCAGAGCGGATCGGTGACGCCGCGCTCCAGGCGAGCTTCCAGGTAGCCGCAGGCTCCTCGTGGTACGCGACATACGCGTGCGTCGACACCTGGCTCACCGACTTCCGCCCCGATGTCGCGAAGATCGATGTTCCAACGCTCGTCGTCCACGGCACGAAGGACCGCATCCTGCCTTTCGAGAGCACCGCAGCCCGACTGGAAGCTCTCAACTCGAACATCAAGGTCGTCCCAGTCGAGAACGGCCCGCACAACATCGGCTGGACGTTCCCCGAGGAGTGCAACCGCGCGCTCCTCGAGTTCCTCGGCTGAGATCGGGAAGCGGCGCGCGTCGAGCTCGCGCCCGTCAGGGCGTGAGCACGACCTTGCCCACGTTGCGCCGCTCGACGATCATCGTCTGCGCGTCGCCCGCCTGCTCGAACGGGAACGCGCCCGCGACGACCGGGGCGATCGTCCCGTCCTGCATCATCTCCAGAAGCGGGTCTATCCACGGCGCGAGCGTGCCGCGGTCCTTCCACAGGGTGAGCATGTTCAGGCCGATCACGGCCTTCGATTCCTGCATCTGCTTGATCATGTTGAAGCGCGGCATGCTGAGCACCGCTTTGAGCGCCGCGGGGATGTTTTTGCGCTCGCCGGACACGACCGCGGAGGCGCCGAACGCGACCAGCCGCCCGCCCGGCCTGAGCATGTTGTAGCCCGTGCGGAAGCTCTTGCCGCCGACCGCGTCGAGGATCACGTCGAACTGCCCGAGCCCCCGCTCCCAGCCGTCCTTCGTGTAGTCCACCGCGCGATCCACGCCGAGCTCGCGGATGCGCTCGTGCTTGGAGGGCGAGGCGGTGCCCACGACCTCCGCTCCCACGCGCTTGGCGATCTGGGTGGCCGCGATCCCCACGCCCCCGCCGGCCGAGTGCACGAGCACGCGCTCGCCGGGCTGAAGGACGCCGTACCCGACCAGGCCCGCCCACGCGGGCGCGTAGTTGACGGGGATCGCCGCGCCCTGCTCGAAGCTGAGCGAGTCGGGCAGGGCGACCACGTCGCCCGCCGGCACGACGACCTGCGAGGCGTAGCCGCCGAACTGCGTGCCCGCGAGCACGCGTGCCCCCGGAGCTATGCGCTCGACGCCCTCGCCGACCTCGAGCACCGTTCCCGCGACCTCGTAGCCCACCACGCACGGCGTGGGCGGCGCGTCGCGGTAGAGACCCATCCGGGCCATCACGTCGGCGAAGTTGATGCCGCTCGCGGCGACGTCGATCCGGACCTCGCCCGCGCCGAGCGCCGGGTCGGGTCGCTCCTGCACCTGCAGCGCCTCGGGCCCCCCGTGTTTCGTGATCACCACCGCGCGCATCGCCGGGCAGACTATCCGCCCGCCGTCCGGGCGGACTGTGCGCTAGCGCACTCAACGGGCCTGGGGGGACCCGCTCAGCCGAGGTCGACGGACCAGCCGCCCACGAAGCCCTCCGAGGCGACGATCTCGTCGAGCACGTCGCGCGGCACCGGCGCGTCGGTGGTCACGACCATCGCTGCGAGGCGCTGGGCGCCCTCGCCGCGCTCCTTGCCGTTGGGTGCGTGGCCCACCGCCGCGGAGGCGATGTTGACGCCGTGGGAGCCCAACAGCGTGCCCACGCGACCGATCATCCCCGGCAGGTCCTCATAGCGGAACACCGTCACGTACGGCTCGAGCTCGATCGTCAGGCGCCGGCCCTGCACCTCGACCAGGTGCGGCACGCGGCCCGGGCCGATGCCGGTGCCCGCGACCGCCACGCGCTCCCCGCCCGCGACGACCGTCACGCGGATCAGCTCGTTGAAGTCCTCCGCCTCGGACACCGACTTCTCCTCGAACACGATTCCCCGCTGGTGGGCCATCGTGGGCGCGTTGACGAGGTTGACGTCCTCCTCGGTGTGGCCGCCCAGCGCGCCCACGATCACGGCGAGCCCGAGCAGGCGCGTGTCGTAGTCGGCGATCCGGCCGAGGAACGCCGCCTCGATGCGCTCCACGGAGCTGCCCTCCGCGAGCCCCATCGCAAGGCACCCGAGCTGCGTGGCCAGCGGCAGGAACGGCCCCAGCATCTCCATGTCCTCCGCCGCGATCGCCGGGATGTTGACGGCGGTGGAGACCACGCCACCTTCGAGTGCCGCGACGACCTGCTCGGCGCTCTGATAGCCCGCGCGGTCGGTCGCCTCGGCGGTCGACGCGCCCAGGTGCGGCGTCACGATCACATTGGGATAGGAGAACAGCGGGTGCTCGGTCATCGGCTCGCTCATGAACACGTCGATCGCCGCGCCGCCGACCTTGCCGGCGTCGAGCGCCGCCTGCAGCGCCTGCTCGTCGATCAGGCCGCCGCGCGCGACGTTCAGGACGCGCACGCCGTCGCGCATCGCCGCGAACTGCTCGGCCCCGAGAAAGCCCTGGGTCTCGGCCGTCTTCGGCAGGTGGATCGTGATGAAGTCGGCGTTCGCGTAGATCTCCTCGGGGTCCGAGGCCTTGTCCACGCCCAGCTCGCGGTAGCGCTCCGCGCTCACGTACGGGTCGAACGCGAGCACGCGCATCCCGAACCCGCGCGCACGCTGGGCCACGAGCTGGCCGATGCGTCCGAAGCCGATGACGCCGAGCGTCTTCTCGTAGAGCTCCACCCCCGAGAACTTCGAGCGCTCCCACTTGCCGGCGGTCAGCGACACGTACGCCTGCGGCACGTTGCGCGCGAGCGCCAACAGCAGCGCCATCGTGTGCTCGGCGGCGGTGACCACGTTGGACTCGGGCGCGTTCGCCACCACGATCCCGCGGCGGGTGGCCGCCTCCACGTCCACGTTGTCGACGCCCACTCCCGCCCTGCCGATCACACGCAGCCGGTCGGCGCGGTCGATCAGGTCGGCGGTGAGCTTCGTCGCGGAGCGGATCACGATGCCCTCGTAGTCGCCGATCCGCTGCTCCAGCTCGCCGTCCTCCCAATCGACGCCGAGGTCCACGTCGAAGTGGCGCTCGAGCAGCGCGACGCCGGAGTCGCCGATCTTCTCCTTCACGAGAACCTTCATCCGGTCGCTCATGCGCTCAGGCCCTCCACGACGAACTCGATGCAGGCGGTGAGCGCTTCGACGTCGCCGCTGTCGATCGCGGGGAACATCCCGATCCGCAGCTGGTTGCGCCCGAGCTTGCGATAGGGCTCGGTGTCCACGATGCCGTTGGCGCGCAGGGTCGCCGCGACCGCCGCCGCATCGACGGACTCATCGAAGTCGATCGTCCCCACCACCAGCGAGCGCAGCGCCGGATCGGCCACGAACGGGGTCGTGTACGCGGTGCGCTCCGCCCAGCCGTAGAGGTGGGCGGCGGACGCGCTCGCGCGCCTGACGCAGAAGTCGAGCCCGCCGCCGTCGAGCATCCAGGCGATCTGGTCGGCGAGCAGCAGCAGCGTCGCGAGCGCGGGTGTGTTGTACGTCTGGTCCTTCAGCGAGTTCTCCAGGGCCGTGGCCAGCGACAGCGACTCGGGGATCCAGCGGCCGCTCGCATCCGAGAGCTCGCCGATCCGCTCCTGCGCGGCCGGGCTGAGCAGCGCCAGCCACAGGCCGCCGTCCGAGCCGAAGCTCTTCTGCGGCGCGAAGTAGTAGGCGTCGACCTGCGCGACGTCGACGGGCAGCCCGCCCGCGCCCGACGTCGCGTCGATGGCCACGAGGGCGCCGTCGCTGCCGGCGGGGCGAACCGGCGCGACCATCACGCCGGTGGACGTCTCGTTGTGGGCCCACGCGAGCAGGTCCGCGCCCTCGGCGCCGCCGGCTAGCACGGACGGGTCCGGGGCGCCGCCCGGATCGGCGACGACCTTCAGCGGGTCGCTCAGGAACGGTGCGCCCGCGCTGACCGCTGCGAACTTCTGAGAGAACTCGCCGAACACCAGGTGGGCAGAGCGCTCGCGCACGAGACCACAGGCGGCGGCGTCCCAGAACGCGGTCGCACCACCGTTGCCGAGCGCCACCTCGTACCCGTCGGGCGCCGAGAACAGCTCGCGCAACCCGGCGCGGATCTGTCCGACGACCGCCTTCACCGGCTTCTGACGGTGGGATGTGCCCATCACCGCCGCTCCCGCTCCTGCGAGGTTCGCGAGCGCCTCGGGGCGCACCTTCGACGGTCCGCATCCGAAGCGTCCGTCCGCGGGCTTCAGCTCGGCGGGGATCGTCAGGCGCTGCTGCTCGGTGAGGGGGCTCGTCGTCATGGGAACTCCTCGTTCGGTGGGACCTCGGGGCGGGTCGCTTCTATGAGGGTGCCCAGGCGCGCGGCGGTGGTGCTGTCTCGCCGCTTCCCGGTGGTGAGCTCCACCCGAGCGCCAGTCGCGGCGAGAGACGCGAGTTTAGCGAACCGTTCCGGTCGGGCTGTATGGTGCGACGGAGGCACACGACACACGGGGGGAGCGGCAATGAGATCCAGGCGAGCGATCGTGACATTGACGGCGACGCTGCTGCTCGGCGTCCCACCCGCCGCTTGGGCGGGCGAACGCTTCGCGTCCCCCGGCGGGTCCGGAGAAGCCTGCACCAAAGCGGTGCCGTGCGGGATCGTCGCAGCGATCGACAAAGCCGCCGCGAACGACGACGTGACCGTCGAGCCGGGTACGTATGAAACGTCCGAAGGGCTGCGCGACGAAAAACGCACGCTTACGATCCACGGGCTCGCCGGGTCGCCGCGCCCCGTGGTGATCGCCCATAGTGGCGGACTGGTGCTCGAAGGGGCGAGCTCGACCGTGCGCGACATCGAGTTCGACGTCCCCGGCGCCCACCAATCGGGGTTGTTCGTGGCCGGCTTCGGCGAGAGCGCCGAACGCGTACTGGTGCACACCCTCGGCAGCGAAACCAACACGTGCGTCGCTCTCCAGGCGTTCACGATGAACGACAGCGTCTGCGTCGCCGACGGGACCAACTCGTACGCCCTGCTCTACAACGCGTCCATTGCTGGCGTGGCCACACTCCGCAACGACACGTTGGAGGCGTCAGGGGGCTCGGGGCCGCTCGGCAGCGTCGGCGTCAAGGTCAAGGCGTTCGGGGGCTCTGAACTACAGGTCACCCTGATCAACTCGATCGCGCACGGCTCGAACGTCGACCTGCTCGCGGCGGCCGACAGCAACGCGAAAAGCGATGGCGTGCTCGCGGCCGAACACTCCAACTTCGCGACCGAGAACGTCGAAAGCGAAGGCGGCAAAACGAGCGTGACCCCGCACGGCACCGGCACCAACCAGACGGCGGCGCCACTGTTCGCCAACCCGGGCATGGACGACTTCCACGAGCTCACCGGCTCGCCCACGATCGGCGCGGGCTTCAGCTCGCCTGCCAACGGCCTCACCGATCTCCACGGCATCGCACGCCAGTTCGGTGGCCTCACCGACATCGGCGCCTACCAGTTCGTCGGTCCGCCCTCCTGCCAGGCGATCAGCACGGCAACGGGCTTCGGCACGCCCGTCTCGATGCAGCTGCAGTGCAGCGACCCGCTCGGCGCGCCGATCGCCTCCTACGCGATCGTCGCCGGCCCCGGCCACGGCAGCGTCACGCTGGGGCCCGCGACCGGCGCCGTCACGTACACGCCCGCGGCCGGTTTCTCGGGGGCCGACACCTTCACGTTCGACGCCGTCGGCAGCCACGGCACGAGCGCACCCGCGGCCGCGACGATCACCGTCGGCGCGGCCCCCGCCCCACCGGCCGCGCTGGTCGCGCCCAGCGACTCCCAGCCGGTGCTCGCGCCCACGACGTTCGCGGCCCTGACGAGCGGCGCGTCGGTCGCTCGTGCGGTGCGCGGAACGACCGTCACGTACAGCGACACGCAGGCGGCGACAACGACCTTCACCGTGCGCCACCAGCTCGGCAGGGGCGTGCTCTCGCACGGCAAGTGCCTCGCGCCGCCGCACCGCAAGGCGGTGCACGGCAAGCGTTGCACGCGCGTGTCCACGGTCGGGTCGTTCGCACACGTCGATGTCGCCGGGGCGAACCGCTTCCGCTTCACGGGCCGGGTGCGCGGGCGCGCCCTCGCGCCGGGGTCCTACCAGCTCGTCTCGGCGCCGACGAACGCGGCGGGCAAGACCGGCGCCTCGCACGTGAACGCGTTCAAGATCGTCGCGCGCTGAGCGGGTTCACGGCCGGTACAGCAGCTCGCGCTCGACCGTGCGCGCACTCCACCCCTCGGGCAGTCGCGTCGATGCCACACCGGCGCTCGCCTCCTGCGCGATGAGGCAGTACTCGGGCGCGGGACCGAGCACGAGCAGCCGCCGCCACAGGCTCGCACGGGCAGGATCCATGCCGTCGCCGAGCAGATCACCGAGCCGGCGTTCGGCGGACCCGGGCGTACGCGCGACCCACGTGGCCGGGACGGCGGCGCCGGGTACCCCGTCGGGCAGCGAGCGCTCGCCCTCGACCAGCGAGTAGAGGCCCGCGGTCCCCTCGGCGATCCCGCGCGCGGCGCGGTCATGGGGCGTGCGGTGACCACGCCCGACGGCGGCCTCGTTGAGCACGCCCAGGGCCGTGAAGTCCTCGACGAGGTACCAGTCCTCGTACCCGGAGCCGTCGAGCCATGGCGCGCTCGGCACGCGGAACGTGGCCGAGCCGCACATCCCCACGGGCCGCGAACGGTTCAGCGAGCGGTGGAAGGCGAGCAGCGCGTCCTCGTAGCCGGCGCTGTCGGCCTGCTCGGCGTGCCGGTGCCAGAAGACGTAGGCGATCACGGCCGGGCTCTAGAAGGCCGGCTTGATCCAGTCCATGTGCGAGCGCAGCTCCGCGCCCACGTGCTCGACCTGCGTATCGGCCTGTTCGGCACGCATGCGCTTGAAGTTCTCCTGGCCGGCGCGGTTCTCGGCGATCCACTCGCGCGCGAAATCGCCCGACTGGATCTCCTGGAGGATCTTCTTCATGTTCGCGCGGGTCTCGTCGGTGATCACGCGCTTGCCGCGCGTGTAGTCGCCGTACTCGGCGGTGTTGGAGATCGAGAAGCGCATGCCCGCGAGACCCTTCTCGTGCATCAGGTCCACGATCAGCTTGAGCTCGTGGAGGCACTCGAAGTACGCCATCTCGGGGTCGTAGCCCGCTTCCACGAGCGTCTCGAACCCGGCCTGCACCAGCTCGGACGCGCCGCCGCACAGCACCGCCTGCTCGCCGAACAGGTCCGTCTCGGTCTCGTCCTTGAAGGTCGTCTCGATCACGCCGCCACGCGTGCAGCCGATGCCCTTCGCGTACGCGAGCGCGAGCGCGCGGGCCTCGCCCGAAGCGTCCTGGGCGATCGCGATCAGGCCGGGCACGCCGCTGCCTTCGGTGAACTGGCGGCGGACCAGATGGCCGGGGCCCTTCGGTGCCACCATCGCCACGTCGACGCCCGGAGGCGGCTCGACCTCGCCGTAGTGGATCGAGAAGCCGTGGCCGAACAGGATCATGTTGCCCTCGGCGATCCCGTCGCGGATCTGCGACTCCCAGATCTCGCGGTGCTTCTCGTCGGGCGCCAGGATCATCACCAGGTCGCCACGGCTGGCCGCCTCGACGACCGGCAGCACCTCGAGGCCCTGCTCGCGCGCCTCGGCGACGGAGGCTGAGTCCTCGCGCAGGCCGACGACGACGTCGACGCCGGAGTCCTTCAGGTTGAGGGCGTGGGCGTGGCCCTGCGAGCCGTAGCCGATGATCGCGACGGTCTTGCCGTCGAGGAGCTTCAGGTCTGCGTCGTCGTCGTAGATCATGCGCGGCAGGCTATCTGTTCGGCGGCCGCGATCAGGCCTCGGCGGCCGCGACCAGCGTGCGCCCCGGCAGCGCGATCGCGCCGTCGCCGTCCGTATAGGGCTCGAGCAGCTCGCGCAGCGAGCCGCGCACCGCCGCGATCTCGTGCTCGGTCAACGACATCACCGCCTCGTGGAACGACTGCGACACGTCGAGCTGGAAGTCCCACAGGTCCTCGAAGGCCTCGTGGCGGCGCATCAGCTCGACGTCCTCGATCAGCGGCTCGGTGAAGCCGGCCTCCTCGAGCAGCTCGGCCACGCGCGCGCGGTCACCGAGCGTGAACGGGCCCGGGCGCCCGTCCGAGCCCGGTCCGCCGGCGTGCCCGTTCTCGGCGAGTGCGAGCGTGGGCAGGCGCGCCCAGGGGTTGTGCTCGAGCGCGTCCCACACCGCCAGGGCGACGCGGCCACCCGGGCGCAGCACGCGGCGTGTCTCCGACAGCGCCGCGCCGGGGTCGGCCATCAGCATGTAGCCCCAGCGGCACACCACGCCGTCGACGCTCGCGAGCGGCAGGTCGATCCATTCGGCGTTCAGCACCTTCAGCTCGACGTTCGCGAGCCCGAGCTTCTCGGCGCGCTGCCGGGCGCCGTCGAGCATCCCCTCGGTCTGGTCGGAGACGATCACCCTGCCCGCCGGCGCGACCAGCTCCGCGGCGAGCATCCCCGTCTCGCCGAGGCCGGCCGCGAGCTCCAGCACCGTCTGTCCAGGCTGCGGCGAGATCGCATCGACCAGCCAGTGCGCCACCGGCGCCGCCCAGGCGTCGATGCGGGCCGCGTGGCGCACCCATCCGGGCGCCGCCGCTTCCCACGCGCGCAGGCTGTCGTCGCGGTACCGCTCGGCGTCGAAGCTCATGCGAGCTCCCTTCGCAACAGCTTGCCCGAACCCGTGCGCGGCAGCGGCTCGGTGCGGACGAGGAACTGCTTGGGGACCTTGTAGGCGGCGAGCGCGACACGGCAGTGCGCCGCGAGCACCTCGCCGTCGAGCACGGCCCCGGGACGGACCACGACCACCGCGGCGACCGCCTCCCCCCACCGCTCGTCCGCGCGCGCCACCACCGCGGCCTCGAGCACGTCGGGATGGGACTCGAGCACCGCCTCGACCTCCGCGGGGGCCACGTTCTCGCCGCCGCTGACGATCGTGTCGGCCTTGCGCCCGACGACCTGCAGCCAGCGGCGGTCGTCGAGCCGGCCGAGATCGCCCGTCGCGAGCCAGCCGTCGCGGAGCTCCGCCGACGCCGCGACGGTCGGCCCCGCGACCATGATCTCGCCGTCGTCCGCGATGCGCACGCGCGTGCAGAACAGCGGCGGACCCGCCGCGTGGCCGCGGTCGAAGATCGCCGCGACGGGCAGCGTCGTGGCCTGCGAGCACGTCTCGGTGAGCCCGTAGGTGAGGCTCACGGGAACCGCCTCGCCGAGCGCGCGCGCCCGCAGCGCAGCCGGCACGGGGCCGCCGCCCGCGAGCGCGCAGCGCAGCTGCGGGGGCCGCGCGAGGCCGGCGTCGAGCAGGCGCGTCAGCGTGGTCGCTACGACGCTGACCAGCGTGACATCCTCGCGCTCGATCGCGTGCAGCGCGCGGTCGGTCTCGAAGCGCTCGTGCACGATCGCGGTGGTCGCGTAGATCGCCGAGCGGATCAGGATCGAGAGCCCGCCCACGTGCGACAGCGGGAGCGCGCAGAGCCAGCGCTCATCGGGGTCGACGCCCAGCGCGACGCCCGACCCGAGCGCGCTCCAGAGCAGGTTGCCGTACGTCAGCTCCACCGGCCGGGGGGCCGCGGTCGTGCCGGAGGTGTGGACGATCAGGGCGGTGCTGCGGAGATCGTGCCGGGCCGGGCCCGGATCGGCCGCGAGTGCCCCGTCGCCCGGTTCCAGCGGCTCCGTGAGGGCGAGCACGGCGCCGCCCGCGATCCGCTCCTGCTCGGGTTCGGCGAGCCGCAGGTCGACCGGGACGGCGATCGCGCCGAGCGCCATGCAGGCGTGCAGCGCGATCGCGAAGTCGAGCCCCGCCGGGAGCGCGATCGCGACGCGGTCGCCGGGGGCCACACCGCGCCGCGCGAGCCCCGCGGCGCCGGCGTCCGCGGCGGCGTGCAGCTCTGCGTAGGACAGCGCGCCGCCGGGCGTCTGCAGCGCAGGCGCGCCCGGCCGGCGGGCGGCGGCGCGGGCGAGCCATCCGTCGACGACCATCGCGCACAGGCTAGCCTTCGCGCCGTGAGCACGACCTGGACGAGCGCCTCGGACGAGTTCGGGGACATCCGCTACGAGAAGTCAGGCGGGCCCGACGCGGGTATCGCGAAGATCACGATCGACCGCCCGGAGGTCCGCAACGCGTTCCGCCCGCGGACCGTGATC
>Ga0187823_10000076_pt1 | contig 20930 bp, 16 predicted proteins | sample NC_wetland_sal_i_12_FD_132968 | JGI IMG/M metagenome (GOLD analysis project Ga0187823, IMG submission 132968) | Wetland sediment microbial communities from Neuse River Estuary, North Carolina, USA - SourceSoil_3 | ecosystem: Environmental > Aquatic > Freshwater > Wetlands > Sediment | place...
CCAGAATACGACGCTGTATCCGAATCCGTGGTCGAGCAGATATCCCACCAGTTGCCCGAATGCGATTCCGCCCATGGCGCCTCCAAAGCCTACCAGCCCGGCAACCGAGCCGACCACCTTGGCTGGAAATAGGTCGGTCGGAAGCACCATCACCAGCGTCGACCACGACTGCTGTCCGAAATAGGCAATGCTGAATATCGCCAGCGCCCAGGCTACGGGAAGCCGCGGAACCAGTACGATGGACGGCATCACCGCCGCGCTCAACCCCAGCGCCAGCTTTCTGGCTACGTCCAGCGAGAACCGGCGCCTCACCAGGTAACTGGAAAACCAGCCGCCCAAAAGGCACCCGACCCCCGCGGCCGCGTAAGGGATCCAGGCAAAGGTGCCGACCGCTTTTACGTCAAATCCCCGCGCATCGTAAAGATATTTCGGGAGCCAGAAAAGATAGAAATACCAGGCCGCATCGCTGAGAAACTTGGCGCTGATCAGGCCCCAGGACTCGCGAATCCGCAGCAGATCGATCCAGCGAAGACTCGCGGTTGAGTTCGCCGAGACCAAATGCAAATCATGTTCTTCCGGTTGGGAAGGATTCCGCGGCGAAAAATAAGATGAGATCCACCATAGCGTCCACAGCAATCCCATGCCGCCGGTGACCAAAAAAATCCACCGCCATCCGGCATAGCCGAGGATCAGGGCGATCAGCGGAGGCGCAATCACTGCTCCCACCGCCGTGCCGGCATTGATGATGCCCATCGCAGTGGCCCTCTCCTTCGGCGTAAACCATTCAGCCACGGCTCGCGTGGCTGCGGGAAAACCGCCGCCTTCGCCCATTCCGAGCAGAAACCTGCTGCCCATCAGCATGCCGAAACCGGTGGCCAGAGCGTGGCTCGCGTTGGCCAGCGACCAGAACGTCATGATGACGGCGAATCCGATGCGGGTGCCCAGGGCGTCGACCAGCTTTCCTCCGCCCAGGTACATCAAGGCATAGGAAAGCAGAAACGCTGACTGCAGCGCAGAGAACCGCTGATTACTGAGTGGAATATCTCTGGCGATCGCGCTGACCGCCACGGGAAGCGTCTGGCGATCCAGATAGCTGATGGCGATCGCCACGCTAACCAGTATGGCAATTCGCCAGCGCAGCAATGCTGTCGTCCTCGTTCCTTTTTGTGATAGATAGACTCTTACTGATTCACGCCGGCGCCGCTATTATGCTCTGACCACCGGGGTCCACACTTGCATCGCCGTTTGCTGCCGGTTGGACCAGGCGTAGTACGGAATAAACGTCAGCGGGACGCTGCGGCTTTGCCGTTGACGGCTGTTGTATCGCGAGTACAGCGCATGGCGCGAGGCGGACTGGTCGTAGGCCACGCCGGCATGGCGAAGCACGACCACCCCTCCCAGCAAGTCACTTTTGAATTCGCTCTGGAACTGCATGTCGGCCCGGGCTCCCGGACTCACCGCCAGGTCGGTGATGGAGACTCCTTCCGGCTGGTCGATTTCTTCCATGCAATAAACCAGCGGACCGCGCTGGATGGCAACCCGCCCGGTGTCGTCCGCCACCTGTGGATTCGCTTCGAGCATCTGCACCGGCATCTCCATGCGCAGGGCGACGATGTCTCCGGGCGCCCATGACCGCCGCAGCGCCATATATTCTCCCGGCTTCGCGCCGGACACGCCTTTGCCGTTCACCGTGACCTGCGCGCTGTCTGCCCACCCGGGAATTCGCAGATATAACGTAAATTCCGACGATTGCGCAGGCGTCACTCGAACTTCGACTTGTCCGTCCCAGGGGTAATTCGTCTTTTGCGACACTTTGAGGCCGACGCCGTTCTCCAGATGCCAGTCCAGTTCTGAATTATCGTAGAGATGAACGTAAACGCCATCGCTGCTGGTGCTGTAAAAGTATCCGGGCAGGGAAGCGAACGTCCGCTCGAGATTCGGCGGGCAACATGTAGTGTCGTACCACGGGTTGCGAATCTTTTCTCCCGTGGCCGGATCGAACGCCAGCGGGTTGCGATAGCAGTAGAGCGTCCCATCGAGCGACATTCCGGAGTTGATGCCGTTGTAGAGCGCGCGTTCGATTACATCGGTGAACCTGGCCTCGCCGGTGGCTGCCAGCATGCGCCAGTTCCACATCATGTTTCCGATGGCCGCGCAGCTTTCCCCGTAGGCGCGGTCGTTCGGCAGTTCGTAAGCGTTGCCGAAGGCTTCGCCATCCGAGCGCGACCCCACTCCTCCCGTGACATACATTTTGGTGGCCGTCAGGTCGTCCCACAGGGTGCTCAGCGTTTTCCAATACGCCGGGTCGCCCGTCTCCATGTAATAGTCGGTGGCGCCGCAGCAGGCATACATCGCGCGCACCGCGTGGCCTTCCAGCCTGGTCCTGGCGGTAAACGGAGTTCCGCTGAACATGTAGATGGTGCGCTGCTCTGCTAACTTCATCCTGTCGTCGCCGTGAAGGATGTACCCCGCCAGATTCAGCTGACGCTTGTCCCCGGTGATGCGATAAAGCTCGATCAGCGCCAGCTCGATCTCCGGATGCCCGGAAACGATCGGCTGTTTTGGGGCAGGCCCGTAATTCGGCATCAGGAAGTCGTCGACGAAACGGATGCCCGCGTCGAGCAGTTTGCGGTCGCCGGTCGCCCGGTAATATGCAATTGATCCCTGCAGCATGTGTCCGATGTTATAAAGTTCGTGCCCGGTCGTCTGCGTTTTCGTGAGCATTCGCTCCGGCTTGTGAGCATCCACGTAATAGGTGTTGAGATAGCCGCTCGGTTCCTGCGCGGCGACAATCTCGTCAACCATTTTCTCCACGGTGGCGCGAAGCTGTGGACGGTCGCCCGACTGCAGCACGAAGCCCGCGGCCTCAATCCACTTGTAAACATCGGAGTCGGAATATACGGGCCCGCTCTGGGCGGCCGAACTTTTCCCCGCCAGGCGGCGAAAATTGTTCATGCGGCCGTTCGCCTCCAGCAGATCGTGCATGCTGGGAATGCTCTTGTCGACGTTAGTCTCGCGCCGTTGCGCCCAGAAGCCGCTCTGGATGGTGACCGCGTGCACCGGAATATCTCGCAGCTTGGCATGCGGCGATTTGGCAAGGTTCTCGATCCCCTGGTCCTTCCATCCCGGACCGCCGCTCGAGGCAGGCCCAGCCGGTTGGTCGGATGCCGGAGCCATTTCCGGCTCCGCTCCGGCGCCGGCAAACAGCCGCCCTGCCGGAAATGTCGCAAGCGCGGCGGTGGTGATCGCCGAGGCCACAAACTGTCGGCGCGAAACCTCTTTTGCTTTGGTCATCGTATTTCTCCCGCGGTGCCGCGTAGGGGCCCTGCCGCTTTAGTGCGCCGGATAGTGCTTGCTCTTCTGCGTCCGCGGGTTGAAAACCTCAAAGCTTCCGTCGGAGTGGGCGGTCAGCTCTAGGCCATTCCCGGCGTCCGGACCGTCAGGATTGGCGATAAACTCCTCCGCAACGTTGTGCGCCGCGCCACCCTCCTCGGAAAAATGCAGTTGCCACAGGTCCTCGAGCCCGGGCGATTTCCTGATGATATCCAGGACCGACGGAGTCCCGCCTTTCTTCGCGCCGTTGTCCATGATCGCCACCCGGGGAGCGATGCCGTACACGAACGCCGGGCTGCTGCTCTGTGACCAGCCATGATGAGAAACGATATAGATGTCAATCTTGCCAATCTTGTTGACCGGACACATCAGTTGCATTTCCTTGTCGTGCGTAAGGTCGCCCAGGTCAAGGATTCTCAGTTTGCCAAAATTGATGAACGTCCCCAGGGACCTCAGGTTTTCTGTGGTGTCTGCGGGAAATTGCTCGGCATCCTTGCAGTAGGGATTGTCCTGCCCGGCGCCGGGCAGCGGCTTGTCAATCAGCGCTCCGTCAGAACTGACCACCGTCGACCGCATTCCCTTGACCGGCAGCACATCTCCCGCCTTGGCGCTGATGTGCTGGTACTTTCCCGTCGCCAGCACTGCCTGGTAGGCTTGCCAGCCTTTTACGGTAACGGCGTCGGTAGTCTCGCGGTTCTCGCCGTGGTCGATGAATGTTCCGATCGGAATGCGCGCCGCCAGTTGCGGAACGCCGCCTACGTGGTCATCGTGGAAATGGGTAATCAGGACGTAATCGATTCTGCTGATACCTGCTCTCTTGGCGGCGGCCACGATGCGGTCGGCATCGCGCCCCTCATTTCCTGGCCAGCCTGTGTCGATCAGCAACGATTGCCCCGCGGGCGTGACGAACAAGGTCGCCTGCCCGCCTTCGACATCCACGAAATAAATGTGAAGGGATTTATTCGTCTGCGGGGCGGGCGCCGCCCAGGAGGCGATTCCCAGTCCCAGGCCTAAAATTGCGCCGCACGCGATTCTCAGCAGGGAAGTGGTCCAATCGATTCGCCGACAGGATAGGGAAAGAGTGCAGCTCACCGGTGCAATGCTCCCGAATTAGTTTTCACAATGATTGAGTCCGACAGAGATGATCAACCCTGTTCTCCTTCGCGTCAAGAAGCGGCTTCCGAGGCCCGGCTACAACGCCCGTCCCGCGCTGGCGCCCGACGCCCAGGCCCATTGAAAGTTGAAGCCGCCCAGGTGCCCGGTCACATCCACCAATTCCCCGATAAAGAACAGGCCCGGCACTTTCCGGCTTTCCATCGTCTTTGCGGACAGCTCGTTCGTGTCCACGCCTCCCGCGGTCACTTCGGCCTTTCCATATCCCTCGGTTCCCGCTGGAGCCACAGCCCACCGGTGTATGTGGCGCTCCATGTCCTCGAGAGCATTGTTGGTCAAGCTCTTGGGTTGGTGGATTTCCAGCCAGCGGTCGGCCAGCCGGTTCGGGATGACTCTGCGTAACGCCGCGCGAAGTGAGGCGACGTTCCGCGGCACCGTGCCTTCAAGAAGACCGGCCGTGACCTGTAGCTCCGGCGCCAGGTCAATGAGGATGGACTCCTTCTTCTTCCAGTAGGAAGAAATCTGCAGGATCGCCGGCCCGCTGAGCCCGCGATGAGTCACCAGCATCTTTTCCCGGAAGTGCTGGCCTTCGCACGCCGCAATCACCTCGGCCGATACTCCCGCCAGCTCGCAGTAGCGCCGGGCATCTTCAGCGCTGAACAGGAGCGGCACCAGCCCCGGCCGGGTTTCACGAACGGCCACACCGAATTGCCGCGCCAGCTCATATCCGAATCCGGTCGCCCCCATCTTCGGAATGGACAGGCCGCCGGTAGCCACCACCAGCGCAGGAGCCCGAAATTCCCTCTCTCCCGCGCACACCACGAACTCGTCAGCCCGGGTTACTTCCTGGATCGCAATATTTGGAAACAGCTGGGCTCCCGACTCATGACACTCTTTTTCCAGCAGGTCCAGAATGTCCTGCGCCGAGCGATCGCAAAAAAGCTGGCCCAGGGTTTTCTCGTGATAAGGGATGTGGTGCTTCTCGACCAGAGCCACGAAATCGGCCGGGGTGTAGCGGGCCAGCGCGGATTTGGCGAAATGCGTATTGCCCGAAATAAAGTTCGCCGCCGTGCAGTGGATGTTGGTGAAATTGCAGCGTCCGCCGCCGGAGATCAGGATTTTCTTCCCCAGCCGCTCGGCCCGTTCGAGAACCGCCACCCGCCGGCCCCGCTTGCCGGCTTCGATGGCACACATCAATCCGGCCGCGCCGCCGCCCAGAATCAAAGCGTCATATTTATGTTTGAGAAAATTGTGGCTCAAAGATTAAGGCTCAACCGGGTGCGGGTTAAATTTGATTACTCGATGTAGTCGAACAGCGCCATGAAGCCAAAATCCATGTGCAGTTGCTGATGACAATGAAACAGCGTTAGCCCGGGATTGTCCGCGGTGAAATCCACGTCCACCGCCTGGTAGCCGCCGACCATGACAACATCTTTCATCACGCCGGAAGTCGCCTGGCCGGCTAGCCGCGTCAATTCGAAGCTGTGACGGTGCAGGTGAATAGGATGAATATCGTCGCTCGCGTTCTGCATGCGAAGGCGGTAACGCTTCCCTTTTTCCACCCGAAACATGGGTTGCATGCGTTCTTCCGAGAAGGCGACGTCATTGATCGTCCACAGGTTGAAGCCATCCGACGCGGCATTCTGCTTGGCAAAACGCATGTCGAAGACCTGGTCAGGAGTCTGGCTCGTTCCTGTACCGCCAAAATGGGCGTAGTTCCAGCGGAACGGTCTAGGAGCGATCCACTGCGGCTTGCCTTTCTCTCCCGCATATTCGACCACGATACCCATGCCATGATGGCGATCGTCGTCCGCTAGATCGCCCATGATCCAAACTCCGGGATGATTCATTTCCACGATGGCGGAGATCCTTTCAGCTGTGCCCAGCCACAGCCCTGAAACTGGCGTTGGTTTCGGAATTGCATTTCCATCCAGCGCGAGCACCGTGAAGGTGTGCCCAGGCAGGGCCAGGCTGCGAATCTCGGTCGCGCTTCCGTTCAGGATGTGAAATAAAACGCGCTCCCCTCGCCTCACCCGGATCGGTTCGCCATGGCCCAGCATGCGCCCGTTGATGGTGAATGAACCGTACCCGACTTCGAATCCATGGGGAGATCCCTTCGCCAGAGAGGCCTTCATGGCGCTCTCGCCAGAGTCCTTGAGGCTCGGTACCACGGCCGCGGGAGACAGGAAGTCCATCGCCATGTCGCCGCCGCGGCTCAGTGTGGGCTCGAATTCCTTCAAGGTCAGGAAGACTTCGCGGTCAAAGTCGCCCGGATGATCTCTCGGTTCGATGTACACCGGACCCACCAGTCCGCCGTACTGCCCCGCGCTCAAATCCGCTTTGGCGTGCACGTGGGTGTGATAGAAGCGATATCCCGAAGGTTTGGGAACGAACGAAATACGGCGGCTTCCGTGGGGAGCAATAAATGGTGTGCCTTCCTCCGCCGCCCCGTCCACATCCGTCGAGACGAATTGCCCATGCCAGTGCAGCTGTTCTGGACGGTCCGTCTGGTTATGAATGTCGATAGTCACGCGCTGCCCTTCCTTGAAGCGCAGCAGCGGTCCGGGAAACTGGCCGTTGTAGGTGGTTGTCGAGATAATCCGATTCGGAGCAAGTTCGACAGGCTTGACCGCAATGGTGAGCGTGTAATCGGGAGGACCGCTGGTCGCTGCCTCAGCTTGCTGGGGATGCGCCGGCTGTCCCCAGCCGGCAACCGGAGGCAGCAGGGAACTCCCGGCCACGGCGCCGGCCGCCTGCAGGAACCTTCGACGCGAAAAGAAAGAATGGTTCATCGTGCCTCGCTCCGTTACATGAGCGAAGTCTACTTTCCCGTGTAGCTGATCCTCCAGATGGAATTCGACCCGTCGTCGGTCACCAGCAGCGAGCCATCGGGGGCAACGGTGGCTGCAACCGGGCGTCCCCATACATTTTCGTTGTCGACGACAAACCCGGTCATAAAGTCCTCATATTCACCGCTGGCATGTCCGGTCTGATGCAGAGGGACGCGGATCAGTTCGTAGCCCACGCGAACCGACCGGTTCCAGGAGCCATGCTCAGCCGCGAAAATGTCTCCCTGATATTCCGCCGGAAATTGTTTGCCGTTATAGAACGTGATACCGAGCGACGCATTGTGCGGGTTTAAGATGACGTCCGGAGTGATCACTTTATCCTTGAGCTCGGGGTGTTTACCGTTGAGCCTGGGGTCCTGATGCCCGCCCATGTACCACCACGGCCAGCCATAAAAGCCGCCTTCCTGCAGATGGGTGATGTAGTCCGGCACCAGGTTGTCGCCCAGGCCGTCGCGTTCATTCACCGAACACCATAGCTCGCCCGTCTTCGAATTGACCGCCAGCCCCACGCAGTTGCGAATGCCGTAAGCATAGACCTGCATGTCTGAACCGTCAGGATTGAACTGCAGGACGTCGGCGCGGTTCTTCTCCGCCGGCGTGGTGTCCGGATCGTCGACATTGGAGCCGGACCCCACGGCAACGAACATCTTTTTGCCGTCGAGCGAAAACTGAACGTTGCGGGTGGTATGGCCCTCGCCATCCGGCACGTCCGCAATGTGCTGGACCGGACCGCGGGCCTGCAAATCGCCGTTCTGATAGGGATAGCGCACAATCGCGTCCGTGTTTCCGATATAGACCCACTGCGGATTCGGGCCCGGCGGATAAAATGCGATGCCGAAGGGCTGGTTCAATCCGCTGGCGAAGACCGCCACCTGCTCCGGCTTCCCCTGGGGGGTGATCCCGCGAAAGACTCTGACGTCGCCGGCCCTGGTTTCGGCCACGAAAAAGTCGCCGTTGGGAGCGGTTTGAATGATCCGCGGATTGTCCAGTCCCGCCGCGTATTGCTCCACTTTGAAGCCCGCGGGGACTTGCGGCCATGCGCCTTCCGGACGGGCCACCACCCGAGGGCCATTGCCCGCTGACGCCGTCGCAAACGGTTGCGGAAGGTCCCGCAACGTGATCTTGCGAGTTGTTCCCGGCTTCTCATATCGAAAGTCGGTAAACGGCGGCTGGGGCGGCGGCGCGTCCAACTTCACCGCCCGCGGAGCCGCCGGGCTGCTTGACTGTGCGTTCTGCGGTTGCCCCAGCGTTTGCACATAGCTGACGATCTGCCAGCGTTGCTGTTTGGGCAGACGTGCCCAGGAAGGCATGCCATTGGGCTCGTCGCCCTTGGTGATGAACCAGAAAATCTCGCCCGGCGTTACTGCTTTGATCCGTTCCGCCTGCAGGGGAGGAATGTTCCCTGAGCCTTCTCCATTTTCCCCGTGGCAGCGGGCGCAGCGCAGATGGAATAGAGCCCTGGCGTTCGGCGGTTGCTGCCCCTGGTAGGGGTTCTTCAGTTCCCTGGCCGACGCCGGCGCGTCATGAAAATTCGTGTTCTGGGCCGGGGCGCACGGGACCAGAAGTATCGTGGTCACCGCGAGCGTCGCAAACGAACCTTGAATGGTGCGGATAATGGCTTTCAAACTGTTCCTCCGTTAGAGACAACGCGACTTGTGAAAAAATCATAACCGCTTCAGGCTTTGAGAACCTTGGTTAAATGGCCGGGGAATGAATCGTGAAAGCCATGCACGGAAACACGTCTGACTCTATAATTCACTCCACCAAAATTCAGCGCCCAAGGAAATTATATAGATGGGACACCCTCTTCTCGACCTGACGAACCAGACCGCGGTTGTGATCGGTGGAACCAGCGGCATTGGACTTGCCCTCACCCGGGCGCTGGCCCAGGCCGGCGCGAACGTTGTGCCCACCGGCCGCCGCGCCGAACAGGTGACTGCCGCGGCCGCGGAAGTCAAGGTGCTCGGGCGGCGGTCTCTTGCCCAGACCTGCGATGTCACCGACACAGCCAGCCTCGAACAGCTCCTGCAAGTGGTGAAGGGAGAATTCGGCAGCGTGCAGATTCTGGTCAACTGCGCTGGCCGCACCAAGCGCACCCCGACTCTCGAAGTCCCCGAACCCGAGTGGAATGCGATCCTCGAAACCAACCTGAATGGAACGCTACGCGCCTGTCGCGTGTTTGGCCGGCATATGATCGAGCGCGGCTACGGCCGCATCATCAATATCGCCTCGCTATCCTCGTTCGTTGCGCTTTATGAAGTCGCCGCGTATAGCGCCAGCAAGGCTGCCGTCGCATCGCTGACCAAGTCTCTCGCCATCGAATGGGCGAAGTCAGGTGTGTGCGTGAATGCGATCGCTCCCGGCGTGTTTCGCACCGACTTGAACTCCGCGCTGCTCGATGGGACTGACCGCGGCCGCGAATTTCTGCTGCGCACCCCCATGAAGCGGTTCGGCAAGCTCGACGAACTGGGCGGGGCAGCGGTGTTTCTGGCATCCGAATCCGCCAGTTTTGTCACCGGCCACGTCCTGGCCGTGGATGGCGGCTTCCTGGCCAGCGGCGTCAACCAGTAGGATGCGTCGCCACCTTTTGGAGTTGAGCCACAGCGGCGCCACACGGATGTTTCTTCCGTGATGTTGGCACAGGCATAAAGCAACTCAGAGCGGAGGACATATGTCTAAAAATACCAGGCGCGATTTCATCAAGCAGGCCGCGGCCGGAAGCGCCGCTTTCCTGGCCTTTCCGCCAGCCCGGGTGCTGGGCGCCAACGATCGCGTCCGCCTGGGTATGATCGGTGTAGGCGACCGCGGCCAGGACCTGTTGAAGCAGACCCTGCAACTCCCCAACGCCCAGGTGGTCGCGGTTGCGGATGTCTACACCCGGCGCTTGGACCAAGCCAGGCAAATCTCGCCCGGCCTGCAGACCGCGAACGACTACCGCCGCATCCTCGATATGAAGGACATCGATGGCGTCCTGGTCGCCAGCCCCCTGCACCTTCACGCCCGGCATTTTCTGGATTCGCTTGCCGCGGGCAAGGACCTGTACTCCGAAAAGACCATGACCTGGTCGATCGCGGAAGCGGAGCAATGCCGCGAAGCCGCCAAAAACTCCGACCGCGTGGTGCAAATCGGACTGCAGCACGAGAGTGAAGGCCCCTGGGCTGACGCCCGAAAGTGGATCCGGGACGGCCTGGTCGGCAAAGTCACGCTGGTGGAATCATGGATGAGCCGCAACACCCCTCACGGCCAGGGTCAGTGGGTCCGCCCTGTTCCCGCCGACTGCACGGCCCAGAACGTGGACTGGAAAGCCTTCCTCAACGGCCGCCCCGACGCCCCCTTCGATCCCTTCAAGTTTGTCAACTGGCGGCTGTACTGGATGTTCTCGGGAGGAAACATCACCGAGAACATGATCCACCAGATGGCCTGGATCATGAGCGCGCTCGAGCTGCCCCTCCCCACCGCGGCCTCCATGTCTGGCGGCGTATTCTCAGAAAAGGACGGACGCCAGGTCCCGGACACGATCGCCGTCGCCCTGGATTTCCCCGATGATCTGGTCGTGACCTTTCAATCCACTTTCAGCAACCGCCGCTACGGGCTGGGCCAGCGCATCCTCGGCAGCGACGGTACCATCGAATACCTGGCCGGATCGAACGACATGGTCACCGGCAAATCAGAAGAACAGATCCACTACTATCCGGAAGAGGTAAATCGCCCGCATGGCGCCGCCATGAAGGGCGAAAGCCCCTCCCAGAACCACATCGCCAACTGGCTCGACTCCATGCGCAGCCGGAAAACTCCCAATGCCCCGGTGGAACTGGGATACCGTTCTGCGGTCGTGGCTCACATGGCCAACCTGTCCTACCGCCACCAGCGCCGCATGACGCTCGAGGAGGCGAAAGCAACTCCCCCAGAATTTTAGGAAGACGGGTGGCCCATTCTAAATTTCGCGTTCTTTGCGAAATTTAGAGTGGGAATGTTGGGGGCTGGCCTCTGTCGAGCTCTGAACTGCCCCACTCAAGCCAAAACCACTCTTGAGTGGGCCACCCGTCCAACCTCCAACAGTGGCATAATGCCATCCAAAGCAGCCGGAAGCAGAACCATGCCAATCCTCAGCAAAAATTCGGCTGACCAAGTCCTCTCTCCCGACGAGGTCCGCCAAGTCATTGCTCAGGCCGCTGCCGGGCTGAACATCGCGGGCAAGCGCGTGCTCATCCTCATTCCGGACGGCACTCGCACCATGCCGATGCCCCTGATGTTCCAGCTTCTGCAGGAGGAAATCGGCGCCCGGGCCGCCGCGTGCGACTATCTCGTCGCTCTGGGCACGCATTCGCTCATGAGCGAGGCTCAACTCACCCGCCACATGGGACGCCCCGTCGTCAATGGAATGTGCGGCACGGCCCGCGTCCTAAACCATCGCTGGGACTTGGCCGACACCTTTGTGGATCTCGGCGCCATCCCCGCAGAACAGGTGGCGGAGGCCTCCGGCGGGCTTTTATCTGAGCCGATCCTGGTCAGGATCAATCGCCTGCTCTTCGATTACGACCAGGTCCTGATCTGCGGGCCGGTGTTTCCCCATGAAGTGGTGGGATTCTCCGGAGGCAATAAATATCTGTTTCCCGGAGTCAGCAGCGGGGAAATGATCCACCAGACGCACTGGCTGGGCGCGCTGCTGGGCAGCTACAACCTGATCGGCACGCCCTGCACTCCGGTTCGCGCTCTTATCGACCGGGCCGCCGCGAAAATTACCGTGCCCGTGGCCTGCTTCGCGCTGGTCCTGAGAAAGCAGGATGTTGCCGGCATCTATTTCGGTCCCGCTTTGGAAGCCTGGAAAGCGGCCGCTGAGCAGTCCGCGCAAGAGCACATCCGCTGGGAAGACCGCGCCTTTCGCCGGGTCCTTTCAGTCTTGCCCGAGATGTATGACGACATATGGACCGGCGCCAAGGGAATGTACAAACTCGAGCCCGCGATCGCCGACGGCGGCGAGGTCGTTCTCTACGCCCCACACATCACCGAATTCAGTTACACCCACAAAGCTTTTCTCGATCGCATCGGTTATCACTGCCGGGATTATTTTCTCAAACAGTGGGACAGGTTTACCGGCGTGCCCCGGGGCGTGATTGCCCATTCCACCCATCTCATTGGGCAGGGAAACTACGAGGCCGCGACGGGCGTCGAGACCCTGAGAATAAAAGTCACTCTCGCCACCGGCATCCCGGAAGAGCGCTGCCGCGGCGTGAACCTGAATTACCTCGACCCCAGAAGCATCAGGTTCGAAGACTGGCAGGGACGCGAAGGGGAAGGCGTCAAGCTGGTTCCCCATGCCGGTGAAACCCTCTACCGGCTGAAAGATGGAGTCCGGGCTGATAATTCCGGTGTCTACTGAACCGAACTGGCGACGTTCGAGAAAACGTTGTTGGCGTTGGTGCCGACCAGTCGTATCGTCCCCACGACCAGTACGAGAATCACCGCGAGCATCACGGCGTACTCGGCGATGTCCTGTCCCTGGTCTTCGGACCAAATTCGATGAACTAGATTCCGCATGGCTGACCTCCAAAGGCTCCGAATATTCCTGTTTAAGGAACCAATAATGAACGTATCGTCCTCGATTGTCAATCGCTCAGGGATGAATAAAATGGATTTCTTATATATACCGAAACACGCGCTGGGCTTGAGGTTTGGAGGATTTTGCGACGGTAAACCGACCTCATCAGCGTAACCGCGGTAACCCGTTACCGTACATAAGGCCGCCGTGACAATCTAATGTAAAAGCTCTGCCGCGGAGCGCGACGCAAATTCCAGAACCCGCCCGGGAAGCAGGCCGAGGTAAAGCGTGGCCGCCACGCTGATGGCCAGCGCCGTGCCCAGGGCAGGCGAAACCGGAACCGCCGGCAACTCTTCCCGGGCCTCACGCATATACATCACCACGATGATTCGCAGATAGTAGTAAGCGCCCACGGCGCTGTTGAGCACGCCGATGATGGTGAGCCCCACCAGGTTGGCTTGCAGGGCCGCGCTGAACACGTAGAACTTGGCGAAGAAGCCGCCGGTCATGGGAATCCCGATCAGCGACAGCAGAAAGATCGTTAACGAAGCGGCCAGCACCGGTGACCTTCGCCCCAGCCCGGCGTAGTCATCGAGAGAAACGTAGCGTTCGCCGGCGCCAGCAAGATGGCCGACCACGGCAAACGCGCCCACATTCATGGCGGCGTATGACGCGGTGTAAAACATTGCCGCCGGGACGCCGTTGTTCGGCAGCGCGGCAAATGCCACCAGCACATATCCGGCGTGTGCGATGGAGGAATAGGCCAGCAGTCGTTTGACGTTCTGCTGCACCAGCGCGCCCACGTTGCCCAGGGTCATGGAGAGCGCGGCCGCCACCCAGATGAGCCAGACCCGCCCCGGCGCATTGGCTTCGAACATGATTCGCAGCAGCACCGCGAACGCGGCCGCCTTGGGCGCGGTCGACATGAAGCCCACCACCGGCGCCGGAGCTCCTTCGTACACGTCAGGCGTCCAGACATGGAACGGGGCTGCCGCTACTTTGAAACCCAGGCCCACGAACATGAACGCGATTCCGGCATAGGCCAGCATCGGAATCGCGCTCGATCGCAGTGCCTCGGCAATGACCGAAATGCTGGTCGATCCGGTCGCGCCGAACATCAACGCCACCCCGTAAAGGAAAAAAGCGGTGGCGAAGGAACCCAGCAGAAAATATTTCAGCGAGGCTTCGCTGCTGATCGCCGCGCGCCGCCGGAAGCCCGCCAGCACATAAGTGGAAATCGACGAAATCTCCAGCGCAATGAAGATCAGCACCAGCTCCACTGCCGAAGACATCAGGCACATGCCGACCGCGCCGAAAAGAATCAGCCCGTAATACTCTCCCGCCCTGATCTGCTGCACTTGCATGTACTCGAACGAGCTCAGGATGACCACCGCGGCGATCGCGGTGACCAGGACGTGGAAAAAGGTGCTGAACGCGTCTATCTTGACCATGCCCCAGAATCCCATGCCGGGGAACTGCGACTGGTAGAGCGATGCCGCAATCGCCGCCACCGAGCCGGTCAGCGCTATCAAGCCGAGCAGTTTCTGGTTGCTGCGCTCGTCTACCAACGGCTCCAGCACCATGATGGCCATGCCGAAGAGCGAAAGTACGATCTCCGGCAGAATGCGAACGTACTCGACCCCTTGCGGGATGGCCTGCGTCATTCCGGCGCTGATCACTGGCCAACCACCTTGCTGGCCAATTGCGCGAACGGAGCCAACGCCGTCTGCACTGCGGGATCGATCGCGTTCAGCCACAGCAGCGGCGCCACGCCCATCACCAGCGCGGCCGCGGCTGCGGGCAGAAGGGCAACCCGCTCACGAGTATCCAGGTCGGGCAGAGTTTCGTTCACCGGGTGGGTGATCTTTCCATAAAACACTCGCTGATACATCCACAGCAGGTAACCGGCGCTCCAGATGATGCCCGTCGCGCCCAGAATTCCGTAAACCGCGCGGTCCTGAAACGCCCCGCTGAGCACCAGGAATTCCCCGATAAAGCCGTTCAGCAGCGGCAACCCCACCGAGGCCAGCACTACGAACAGAAAGAAGCTCGCGTACATCGGCATCGAACTCGCCAGCCCGCCGAATTCCGAAATCTCATAGGTATGACGGCGCTCGTAAAGAATGCCCGCCAGCATGAACAGCGCGCCCGTCGACACTCCATGCGCCAGCATCACGAACGTCGCTCCATCCAGCCCGGCCTGGGTGAAGCTGAAAATTCCCAGCACCACGAAACCCAGGTGGCTGATCGACGAATAGGCGATCAGCTTCTTCATGTTGGGTTGGACCAGCGCCACCAGCGCCCCGTAAATAATGCCGATCAGCGCCAGAATCATGACCCACCAGGCGTTGGCCCGGGCCTGCTCCGGAAATAACCCCAGGTTGAAACGCAGCATGCCGTAGGTGCCCATCTTCAGCAGCACGCCGGCCAGCAGCACGGAGCCGGCGGTGGGCGCCTCCACGTGGGCGTCCGGCAACCAGGTGTGGAAGGGGAACAGCGGGACTTTGACCGCGAACGCGATGAAGAATCCCAGGAAAAGCCACTGCGCCGCGCCCGCGAAGTTCCCCACTTGCCCGCTTCGAATCGCGTCCTGAATGGTCACGAAGTCGAAGGTCCCCACTTTGGCGTAGAGCCAGAGAATGGCCGCCAGCATGAACACCGATGCGATCATGGTGTACATGAAGAATTTGACGGCGGCGTAGACCCTGCGCCCGTGGCCGTACATTCCGATCAGCAATGCCATCGGTATCAGGGTGGCTTCCCAGAAAAAATAAAACACAAACAGGTCAAGCGCGACGAAAACCCCGATCAGGGCGGTTTCGAGCACCAGCAGAATAATGAAGAATTCCTTGACCCGTTCATGAATGGATTTCCAGGAAATCAGCACGCACAACGGCGTCAGGAAAGTGGTCAGCACCACCAGCCACATGGATATTCCGTCCACGCCCAGGTGATAGTGAATGTTGGGAGTGGGAATCCAGGCGCGGTCGATTTCATACTGAAATCCGCTCAGCGCCCGGTGAAAGTGCACCGGCAGGTGGAGCGACAGCACAAAAGTAAAGAGCGTCACTACCAGGGAAAATATCCGGATGTCGCGGTCCCGCCGCGGCAATAGCAGCAGCAGGAGAGCGCCCGCCAGCGGGATGAAGGTCACCAGCGTGAGAATGACCGGGCTCCACTTTTCCGCATTCATCGGGTTCCCATCCAGACCATGTACGCGATCACCACCGCGGCCCCGGCCGCCACCCACCCGGCGTACGAGCGCAGGTTGCCGGACTGCATGTGCCGCACCGCATCCGAAACTTCGCGGGCCCCCTGCGCGCTGTTGTCCACCGACGCGTCGATCACGTCCTGATCAATCCCGTGCCACAGAATCAGCGCCGAGCCCGCGATCAGCGGCTTTACGAACAGGGTGGCGTAAAGTTCATCGATGTAATACTTGTGGACCACGGCCTGGTACAGGCCTCCCAGGCTCGCCGCGATTTGCTGCGGCAACTGCGGGTTGCGATAGTAAAGCAGCCAGGCCAGTCCAAAGCCGAGCAATCCGGCGAACACCGAAATCGCGGTAAACATCAGCTCGGTTGCATGGCCGCTCCGCGACTCGGGTCCTTCCGTTTCCTCTTGCGAAGACGCCACCGGACCACCTTCGGCCCCAGTCGCGATGGCGGAGTGAAATACCGGGCCCAGAAACCGATCAAACCGATTGCTGCCGCCGAGCGCCGCCGGAACCCCAATCCAGCCGCCGGTAAAAGATAGAAATGCCAGCACCACCAGCGGGATCACCATAAGCCGCGGACTCTCATGAATCCCGCCATGCCCATCTCCATGCCCATGCCCATGTGGCGCGGGCGCCCCCGCCCGCGTGTCAGCAAGCGCCAAATCGTGTGCCGAATCCTCATGCGATTCCGCCGTCCCCCGATACTCCCCAAAAAAGGTCATGAACCAAAGCCGGAACATATAGAAGGAAGTGAGAAACGCCGTGAACAGCCCTATAAACCAGTAAACCCAGCTGGCCTGGTAAGCCCGCCACAAGATTTCATCCTTGCTGAAGAACCCGGCAAACGGCGGAATCCCGGCAATGGCAAAGGTTGCGATAGTCATGGTCCAGAACGTCCATGGAATTTTCGTTCGCAGCCCGCCCATCAGGCGCATGTCCTGCTCGCCGCTCACGGCGTGAATCACCGACCCTGCCGCCAGAAATAAAAGGCCCTTAAAGAATGCATGCGTCATCAGATGGAAAATGCCCGCCGAAAAGGCCCCTACGCCGCAGGCCATGAACATATATCCGAGCTGCGAGATGGTGGAATACGCCAGGACCTTCTTGATATCCGTCTGCGTGATGCCGATGGTCGCGGCGAACAAAGCGGTCAGCGTGCCAATGATGGCGACGACCGTCAAGGCCATCGGCGCCCGCTCGAAGATCACATGCGACCGCGAAACCATGTACACCCCTGCGGTCACCATCGTGGCGGCGTGAATCAGCGCGGAAACCGGGGTAGGGCCTTCCATCGCATCCGGCAGCCAGACATAGAGCGGAATCTGCGCCGACTTGCCGGCCGCTCCCACCATCAGCAACAGCCCGATTGTGGTCAGCAGTCCGGCTCCGCCCGCCTCGGAATGCAGTGGAATCACACTCGCAAAAACCTGGTCGAAGTTCAGCGATCCGAAATGCTTGATCAGCAGAAACAGCGCGATCAGAAATCCGAAATCTCCGACCCGGTTGACGATGAACGCCTTCTTGCCGGCCGATGCCGCCGAATCCCTGGTGAACCAGAACCCAATCAGGAGATACGAAGCCAGCCCCACGCCTTCCCAGCCGATAAACATCAGCAGGTAGTTGCTGGCCAGGACCAGGGTCAGCATGAAAAACATGAACAGGTTCAGATAGGCGAAGAAGCGATAGAAACCGCCTTCCTCCCACATGTAGCCGATGGAATAAATGTGAATCAGGAAGCCGACGCCGGTGACCACCAGCAGCATCACCAGCGAAAGCTGATCCAGGTAAAAGGAGAAGTCCACCTGGAATGTTCCGGCGCGGATCCACGGGGCAAGAGACTCGACGTGCGGCACGGGCACTGAAGCGAACCGGGCCGTGACCAGCAGCACCATGGCAAACGCTGCGCCGCTGAACAGCAGCGCCACCGCGGCCACGGCCTGCCGGGAAAACTTCCTGCCCAGGAAGCCATTGATTGCGGCGCCCACGATCGGCAGCACCGGAATGATCCACAGATGCAAGTCGGGCGTCATAGTTTGAGCAGGTCCACCTGGTCGACGTTCAGGGTTTCACGCGTGCGGTAGACGGCGATGATGATTGCCAGTCCCACCGCCGCTTCGGCCGCCGCCACCACCATTACGAAGAACACGAATATCTGCCCGCTCAACGCGTGCCACTGCGCCGCAAATGCGACAAACGACAGGTTCACGCCATTCAGCATCAGCTCGATCGACATGAAGATGCTGATGATGTTGCGCTTGATCAGAAACCCGGTCACGCCGCAGGCAAACAAAATCCCGCTGAGAATGAGGTAATACGAGATCGGCACCATCAGTTCCCCCGCTTTCCCTGGTCCGCGTCGGGATGGCTGGCAAGCACGACGGCGCCCATGATGGCGATCAAAACCAGGATCGAGGTGACTTCAAACGGCAACAGAAAATTGTGAAACAACAGCCAGCCAATGGTTCGAGGCGCGCCCGGCAAGGCCCCGGCCGCCACCGTCTGACTGCCGGTGCGCTCGATCAGGATCCATCCCACCAGCACGCTGCCTACCAGCATCCCCGGAATTCCAAACAGCAGCGCCACGCGGCTGCCTTTGGTCCGTTCCTCTTCTCCCGCGTTCAACAGCATGATGACAAACACGAACAGCACCATGATGGCGCCGGCATACACGATCACCTGCACCGCGGCCACGAACTCCGCCCCCAGCAGCAGATATTCCACCGCCAGCGATCCCATCACCACCACCAGCGAGAGCGCGCCGTTGATGGGGTGCCGTTGCACCAGCAGGTTGACCGCCCCCGCCACGCATAACGCCCCGAAAACCAAAAATATAATGAGATGAGTCATGAGAACTAAAAACTGAGAACCGGGAACTGGAAATCAAGCCCTCAAAGCCACTACCAAAGCCGTCACCACCAGATTCGCAATCGCCAGCGGCAAGAGAAACTTCCATCCGAATGCCATCAGCTGGTCATAACGAAACCGCGGCAAAGTACCGCGCACCCAAATGTAAACAAACAGGAACCCGAATATCCGCAGCACAAACCAGAAAATCGGAAGCACCGACTGTAACAGGGGCGGTCCGAAAATTGGACCATGCCAGCCGCCCAGGAACAACAGAGACGCCACTGCCGCAACCGTGATCATGTTGGCGTATTCGGCCATGAAAAACATGGCAAACTTCATGGCGCTGTATTCCGTGTGATACCCGGCTACCAGCTCGGTTTCCGCTTCCGGCAGGTCGAACGGGATGCGATTGGTCTCCGCATAGGCCGACATCAGGTAAATAAAGAACGCGATGAACTGTCCCCCGTAAAAAATGTTCCAGCGCGGAATAAATCCCCAGAACGTGCCTCCCTGTGCGTCCACGATATCGCGCAGGCTGAAGCTCCCGGTCAGCATCAGCACGCCCAGCAGTGAGAGTCCCAGCGAGATTTCATAGCTGATCATCTGCGCGCTGGCCCGCAATCCTCCCAGCAGCGAATACTTGCTGTTCGACGACCAGCCCGCCAGCGCCACGCCATACACTCCGAGCGAAGTGACGCCCAGGATGATCAGCAACCCGATGTTGACATCGGTTATTTGCAGCGGGATGTGCAGGCTCCCGATCGTGATCGAATTTCCAATCGGAATCACGGCAATCGAGGTCAGGGCAAAGACCACGGCGATCATCGGCGCCGCGATATACAACGGCTTGTACACGTGCGGCGGCGTCAGGTCTTCCTTGAACAGAAATTTCAGGCCGTCCGCCAGCGGCTGCAGCAGCCCGAATGGACCGACCCGCGTGGGTCCCCACCGGTTCTGCATGTGACCCACAACCTTGCGCTCCAGCCAGACGGTGTACGCGACCGCAGTGAGCAGCACAAGGAGCGCCAGCACAGTCTTTATGAAAGAAACGATAATGAAGGTGGTGATATTCAACGCGTCATTCCCAAGTAGCGCCGGCCCGAGTAGCGCCGGCGTCCCGCCGGCTGTCGCGAGGGCGTCTCGCCCTCGCATCTGTCATCAGTTGGAAAGAGTTTCAGTCCGCGGCCACTTCAGATTCCGCCGGCTGCGGGTTGCGATTCTCCATTACCGAATTCAGGGTCCGCGAATACCGCCCCAGCGTGCCTGAACTGAACAGATTGTCATGCGCGGGGGCAATCAGCTCTGGATTCTGCGCCATGCCGGGCGCGCTGCCGACCAGGGTCGTGTGCTGATCGTTGCCGGCCAGCAGGTTCATCCGCGAAACTTCGTATCCCGGTACCAGCCGCTGAATTTCGTCCAGGATCGCCATGGGATCGAAGGGGCTCATCTTCGGTTCCAGCCCGTGCGCTTCCAGCCACACCGCGTGCCGATCGGCTTCGCCGGACTGCGCCCCGCGCGATTGCCCCATGTCCGCTGCCTCGCCTCGTCCGAACGGAACCAACTTGCGCACATCCGCCCCCATCGCGTCCGCAATGCGCACGATCATTTCAAAATCAGACTTGCTCCCGCTGACTTCCCCGGCTTTCTTTACCAGCTGCAGGTCGCCGCAGGTATTGGTAAACGTCCCGGATTTTTCATAGGCGTTGGCCGCGGGCAAGACGACATCGGCGAGAGCGGAGGTCTCGGTCAGGAACATATCCTGCGCCACCACAAAACTTTTCGAAAAAACAAACGGATCGATCCCGAACCTCCCCACTGGATTCGAACCCACCACATAAAACGCTTTCAATTTTCCGGCGCGTGCACCCTCGACCATCTCCGGTAACGTCATTCCCGCGGCTTGAGGAACTCCGCCCCACTCCTGCTGGAACTTTCCTGAATCAGCGAGGGGATGATAGCCCGGGAGCAGGTCGGGATAAAGGCCCATATCGGCCGCTCCCCGCGAGTTGGCGTAGTCAGCCAGGCAAAGGAA
>Ga0187823_10000077_pt1 | contig 20780 bp, 17 predicted proteins | sample NC_wetland_sal_i_12_FD_132968 | JGI IMG/M metagenome (GOLD analysis project Ga0187823, IMG submission 132968) | Wetland sediment microbial communities from Neuse River Estuary, North Carolina, USA - SourceSoil_3 | ecosystem: Environmental > Aquatic > Freshwater > Wetlands > Sediment | place...
CAGGAACTCGACGATCGCGCGCTGGGCGTCCTGGACACGCTGCGACTGGGTGTGCACGACCATGCCGTCCTTGACGGGCGTCGAGCAGCCTGTCTGCAGCTTGGGGATGCCCTCGATCTCGACCAGGCACATGCGGCAGGCGCCGACCGGCTGGCCGAGCTTGGGCTCGTAGCAGAACACCGGGATCTCGACGTCGCCGTGCTTGGCGGCGTCGACCAGCATCGTGTTCTCGGGCGCCTGGATCTCGCGGCCGTCGATCGTGAGGGTGATCGTTTTCTGCTCGGACCTGGGCATCAGGCCACGGCCCCCGCGGGTGTGGGTGCTTGGAGCCGCCGGTTCTCGATGTGGGATTCGAGCTCGGGACGGAACTTGGCGATCATCGAGCCGATCGGCATCGCCATCGCGTCGCCGAGCACGCACAGGCAGTTGCCGATGATGTGCTCCTGGACCGAGGCCATGATCTCGAGGTCCATCGGCGTCGCCTCGCCCGCGTCGATCCGTTCGAGCATCTTCACGGTCCAGTTCGTGCCCTCGCGGCACGGCGTGCACTTGCCGCACGACTCGTGCCGGTAGAACTTCGCGGTCTTCATCGCCACGTCGAGGATCGGTGTGGCGTCGTCGACGACGATGATCGCGCCCGATCCCAGCATCGACCCCGCTTTGGCGAGCGTGTCGAAGTCGTAGGGGAGGTCGAGATCCTCGGCGGTGAGCACCGGCGAGGAGGAGCCGCCCGGGAACCAGCACTTCACGCCACGGCCTTCCGGCGGCCCGCCCGCGAGCCCGTAGATGATCTCGCGCGAGGGGATGCCGAGCTCGATCTCGTAGTTGCCGGGCCGCTCGACGTGCCCCGATACCGACACGAGCTTCGTGCCCGTGGAGGTCTCCACGCCGAGCTTGGCGTACTCCTCGCCGCCGATCCGGACGATCGCCGGGACGGTGGCGAGCGTCTCCACGTTGTTGATCAGCGTGGGGCCCTGGTAGAGGCCCTGGTTGGCGGGGAACGGGGGCTTCAGGCGGGGGTTGCCGCGCTTGCCCTCGAGCGAGTCGAGCAGACCCGTCTCCTCGCCGCAGATGTAGGCGCCGGCGCCGCGGTGGACGACCAGCGACAGCGAGTGGCCGGAGCCGAGGATGTCCTCGCCCACGTACCCCGCCTCGCGGGCTTCCGCGAGCGCCGCGTCCAGGGCGTCCGCCTGCAGCACGTACTCGCCGCGGATGTAGATGAACGAGCGGGTCGCGCCGGCCGCGTAGGAGGCGATCACGATCCCCTCGATCAGGGTGTGCGGCGTCTTCTGCATCAGTTCGCGGTCCTTGAACGTCCCCGGCTCCGACTCGTCGGCGTTGCACACCAGGTACTTGTCCATCGCCCCCTTGGGCAGGAACGAGACCTTCTTGCCCATCGCGAAGCCGGCGCCGCCGCGCCCCCGCAAGCCCGACGCTTCGAGCTGGGCGAGCACCTCCTCGGGGCTCGTCGCGAGCGCCTTGCGCAGGGACTCGTAACCGCCGCGGCGCTCGTACACCTCGCGTGTGGCGAGCCCCGGCTCGTCGATGTCGGTGAACAGCAGCATCGGCGCGGCGGTGTCGGCGGCGGCCATCAGCTCGGCTCCTCGCCGGTCGCGGCGGCGGGGTCCTCGGTCGGCAGCTCGAGGTTCGCGCCGCCGTGCGCGGCGCCCTGGGCCGGGTGCTCGGGGAACTCCCTGGAGTTCGCGTGCGGGTCGGCCACGAGCCGTCGCGCGAGCTGGCGCTCGGGCAGCACTGCGCGTCCCGCGTGGACGTCCTCGAGCAGCTGCGGGATGTCCTGTGAGGACAGCGGACCCACGTACACGCCGTCGACCGACGCCATCGGCGCGATGTCGCACGCGCCGAGGCACTCGAACGCGCGCACGTTGACGTCGGGATCGGCGGCGACCGCGCGCTCGAAGTCCGCGAGCAGGTCGTCGGCGCCGCGCAGCGAGCACGAGATGTTCGTGCACACGTACACGCTGTGACGGCCCACGGGCTCGGTCTCGAGCATGTCGTAGAAGCTCGCCACCGACTCCAGGTAGGCCGGGGTGAGGCGCATCACGCTCGCCACCTGGCGGATCGCTTCGGGCGAGCACCAGCCGTGCACGCGCTGGGCGGCCGCGAGCGCCGGGAGCGCCGCTGAGCGGCGGTCCGGGTAGTTGGCCATGTGGGCCTCGATCTCGGCGCGCAGGTCCGCCGGCACCTTCGTGTCCGGCCCCGGCACCGTCGCGGGCGGCCTGTCGAGGTCCGCCGCCACATCCCACCCACCGGGGCTCACCGGTCGATGCCCCCGAGGATCGGGTCGAGCATCGCGACGGTGGCGATCATGTCGGCGATGTAGCTGCCCTTGACCATGTGCGAGACCGCCTGCAGGTTCACGAACGAGGGATCGCGCATGTGCACTCGCGCGGGCTTGGAGGAGCCGTCCGAGCGCACGTAGCAGGCGAGCTCGCCGCGCGGCGACTCGATCGGCGCGTACACCTCGCCGGGCGGCACGCGGAAGCCCTCGGTGACGAGCTTGAAGTGGTGGATCAGCGCCTCCATCGACGTCGCGAGCTCATGGCGCGGCGGCAGCGCGACCTTGCGGTCCTCGGTGATGTGCGGCCCTTCGGGCAGCCCGTCGAGCGCCTGTTCGACGATCTTCACCGACTCGTAGATCTCCGCCAGGCGCACCGCGAAGCGGTCGTAGTTGTCGCCCACGGTCCCGACGGGGATCTTGAAGTCGAAGTGCTCGTAGGAGCAGTAGGGGTCCGCCTTGCGCAGGTCCCACGGGTTGCCCGCCGCGCGCAGCAGCGGACCGGTCACGCCCAGCCCCAGCAGCGTCTCCGCGTCGAGCGGACACGTGCCGCGCAGGCGCTGGAGCACGATCTCGTTGGAGTTGAGGATCGCGCCGTACTCGTCCGCGCGCTCGGGCATCAGCTTCAGGAACTCGCGCACCTTCCGCTCGAAGCCGCGCGGGATGTCCTCCATCACGCCCCCGACCTGGAAGTAGCGCGTGTGCATGCGCTGTCCGGAGGACATCTCGAACAGGTCGAGGATCAGCTCCCGCTCGCGCAGGCAGTAGAGGAAGATCGAGACCGCGCCGAGGTCCAGCGCGCTCGTGCCGAGCCAGATCAGGTGCGAGGCGATCCGGTTGAGCTCCAGGTGGATCACGCGCAGGTACTGCGCGCGCGGCGGCACCTCCACCTCGACCAGCTTCTCCACCGCCGAGCAGTACGCCATCGCGTTGAAGTAGTAGGCGAGGTAGTCCATCCGCTCGACCACCGGGATGACCTTCCAGTACGCCTTGTCCTCTGCGGTCTTCTCGATCCCCGTGTGGACGTAGCCGATGATCGGTTTGATGTCGCGCACGACCTCGCCCTGGAGGGTCACGAGCAGGCGCAGCACCCCGTGGGTCGCGGGGTGATGGGGCCCGAAGTTCAGCGTCAGCAGCTCCTCGCTGGTCTCGCTCCCGTCCTCGCCGGCCGCCAGCGGCTCGTCGAGCTGCGAGAGCGTGACGCTCTGCTCGCGCCTGCGGTAGTCCGACAGCGTCGGGTTCTCAGGCCGGCTCACTGGGCTCCTCGAGCCATTTGCGCTCGTCGCGCGTGAAGATCACCGGTTCCCCTCCGACCGGGAAGTCGCGGCGCTGGGGGTGGCCCTCGTAGTCCTCGGGCATCAGGATGCGGCGCAGGTCGGGGTGGCCGCGGAAGACGACGCCGAACATGTCGTAGATCTCGCGCTCCTGGTGGTCGGCGGTGGGCCATTCGGGCGTGACCGAGTCGACCTCGGGCTCCTCGACGGTCACGCGCACCTTGACCTTCACGCGGTCGACGCGCGCCATGTCGAGCAGCTCGTAGATGACGCCGAGGCGGGGCTCCTCGGGGTAGTAGTCGACGCCGTGCACGCTCGCGAGGAACGAGTACCCCTTGCCGCGCAGCGCGCCGAGCACCTCGCGCACGCGCGTGGGGTCGACCTCGATCGTCGCCTGCTCGCGGAAGTACACCGTCTCGCGCGCCGCGTCGCCGAGCTCGGCGGCGAGCAGCTCCAGGCCCGTGGCGTCGGGCACTACGGGCGCTCCTCGGTGCCGACGGCGCCGTAGCGCCCGCGCCAGCCCGGCTCCGCCTTGTCCTGGACGAGCGCGCGCAGCTTCAGGATGCCGTGCATCAGGGCCTCGGGCCGCGGCGGGCAGCCGGGGACGTGCACGTCGATCGGCATGAACTTGTCGGCGGGCACGAGCGCGTAGTTGTTGAACACCCCCATCGAGCTGCAGCACGCGCCCATCGAGATCGCCCACTTGGGCTCGAGCATCTGGTCGTACAGGCGCCGGATGATCGGCGCCATCTTGATCGACACGCGGCCGGCGAGGATGATCAGGTCGGCCTGGCGCGGCGACGCGCGGAACGCCTCGAAGCCGAAGCGGGCGATGTCCATGCGCGGGCCGGCGGTGTGGAACTGCTCCATCGCGCAGCACGCCAGCCCGAACGCGAGCGGGAAGAAGGAGTTCGAGCGGGCCCACGCGACGGCGGAGTCGAGCGTCGTCGTCATCACCCGTTCGTGGACGTACCGTTCGAGATCCTCGCCCTCGAGGTGGGCTGGCCGGTTGGGGCCTTCGAGCTCGTTGCCGCGCAGCAGCTGGTGCGCGTTCTCCTCACGCACGCGCAGTCCGGAGGGATCGACCGCGCGCGGCAGCCGTTCCCGTTTCACCTCCACTCGAGCGCTCCCCGGCGCCATACGTACACGAAGGCGACGAACAGCAGCACGATGAACACGATCGACTCGACCAGCGCGAAGGTCCCGTAGGCGCGCAGCTGGATGGCGACCGGGTACAGGAAGATGACCTCGATGTCGAACAGGATGAACAGCATCGCGATCAGGTAGAAGCTGATCCCGAAGCGCAATCCCTTCTTGACCTCGGACGGCAGACCGCACTCGTAGGGGTCCTGCTTGTGGGGTGCGGCGCGCCGCGGGCCGATGTACGAGTTGAGGACCGCAAAGGCGCCGCCGACCGCGCCGCCGAGTACGAGGAACACGATCGCCGGGAGATAGCTTCGCAGCACCGGGCGCTGTTATATCACTGCTTGTGGCAGCCTGTTACATAGTGGCAATCGACGCTAGAGCGGCCCCGTGAGACAGGCGATCGTGGCCGGCTGCATCGCCGTCGCCGCGCTCAATCTCATACCGGGACTTCTCGGCTCGATGCTCTGGTACAGGGACAGTCCCGAGGGTTCGCCCGCGCGCGCGTTCTGGACGCTGCTGAGGGTCGGCCAGGGGGCCGCGCTGGCGCTCGCGATCGCGGTGGGGTCGCTCGCGCTCGCCGGGCACACATCGAGCGAAGGCCTGTTCTATCTCTATGCGCTGCTGCCGCTGGCCGTGGCGTTCGTGGCCGAGCAGCTGCGCGCGATCTCGGCGCAGACGATCCTCGACCAGCGCGGGCTCGCGGACGCGCCCGCCGTGGGCCGGCTGCCGGAATCCGAGCAGCACGTCGTGGTTGCGCAGATCCTGCGCCGCGAGATCGGCGTGATGGCGCTGTCGGCGCTCGTGGTCACGTTCCTGGCGCTGCGCGCCGCGGGCACGGCCCACGGGTTCTGAGTCGCCCTATATATTCCCCGCCCTATGAAGGCCGCAGCCATCTCGATGCTGCTGCTCGTCTGCGCGGCTGCGGTCGGCGCGTGCGGGTCGCAGGAAGTCTCCGTGGCCAAGACGAGCCCGTACTACAGCGGCGCGGTCCTGTTCCGCAACCACTGCTCGGGCTGCCACACGCTGTCGGTCGTCGGCGCGCAGGGATCCGCCACGAGCATCGGCAACCGCGTGAAGACGAACGGACCCAACTTCAACATCCGCAAGGAGAACGTGGAACAGGTCCTCTACGCGATCCGCAACGGCGGGTTCTCCGGGGCGATCATGCCGCAGAACATCGTTGTGGGACAGGAAGCGCAGCAGGTGGCCGAATTCCTTGCCAAGTACTCCGGCCTGCAGAGGCAGTCGGTGCCCTCGACCAACATCACACTGTCCGAAAAGGCCGGCGCCGAAGCGGGCAAGACCGGCGAAGCCGGTAAGCCGGAACAGGGCAAGGGCGCGAGCGGCGCGACGCCCGGCGCGGGCGGCTAGCCGCCCCGCGCGGAGCCGCAATTGCTCGACATCAGGCTGATCCGCGAGGACCCCGACGGTGTCCGCTCGGCGCTCGAACGCCGCGGCCCCGAGGCGGCCGCCGGGCTGGACCGGGTGATCGCGCTGGATGCGCGCCGGCGAACGCTGCTGCCCGAGATCGAGGGTCTGCGAGCCGAGCAGAACGAGGCCAACACGCGCATCCGCAGCGCGTCCGACGACGAGGCACGCCGGCGCGAGATCGAGGCGATGCGGGGCGTGGCCGCGCGCGTGAAGGAGCTCGACGCGCAGCTCGCGGGCGTGGAAGAGGAGCTCGAGGCAGCGCTCGCGCCGCTGCCCAACCTGCCCGACCCGACGGCCGCCCAGGGCCCCGAGGACGAGCTCGTTCGCGACAGCGGGCCGGCGCCGGAGCTGCCGTTCCCGGCGCGCGACCACCTCGACCTCGCGGGCGAGATGATCGACATGGACCACGCCGCCGCGCTCTCGGGGTCGCGTTTCGCCTACCTGCGCGGCGACCTCGTGATGGTCGAGCTGGCGCTCGTGCGGTGGGCGCTGGAGAAGGTGCGCGGGCACGGCTTCGAACCGGTCGTGCCGCCCGTCCTCGTGCGCGAACGTGCGCTCTTCGGGACGGGGTTCCTGCCCGACACCGAGCAGCAGATCTACGCGCTGCCCGAGGACGAGCTGTTCCTCGTGGGCACCTCGGAGGTCGCGCTCGCGTCGCTGCACGCGGACGAGATCCTCGACGCCGAGGCCCTACCGCGGCGCTACGCGGGGTTCTCGCCGTGCTTCCGGCGGGAGGCGGGCGCCGCGGGCAAAGACACGCGCGGGATCTTCCGTGTGCACCAGTTCGACAAGGTCGAGATGTTCAGCTTCGTGGAGGCCGGCGATTCCGCTGCCGAGCACGAGCGGATCCTCGCCATCGAGGAGGAGATCCTCGGCGAGCTCGAGCTCCCCTACCGGGTGGTCAACATCGCCGTCAGCGACCTCGGCAGCTCCGCCGCCAAGAAGTACGACTGCGAGGCGTGGATGCCCAGCCAGGGCCGCTACCGCGAGCTGACCTCGTGCTCGAACACGACCGACTACCAGGCGCGCAGGCTCGGCATCCGCGTGCGCGGCGGGCGTGGGACGAGCCCCGTACACACGCTCAACGGCACGGCCGTCGCAGTCGGGCGCACGCTCGTCGCGCTGCTCGAGAACGGCCAGCGCGAGGACGGGAGCGTGGCGCTTCCCCGGGTGCTCGTCGAGTACGGCGCGCCGACGGAGCTGCCGCCCGCCGCGGGCTAGCCGATCTTGAATTCGATCGCGCGGGCGGTGCCGTGCGCGGGGGTGAGCAGCAGCCGGTAGGTGCCGCGGCGCAGCACCGCGCGTCCGGCCAGATGGCCCGAGTTGTGCCCGGCGAGAGCCAGGATCGTCGTACCCGCGCCGACGGGCGACCACCTGAGGTGGTGGTGCCTGCGCGTGCGCCGGGAGAGGGTGGCGCGCACGGGCTGCAGCACGTTGCTGACGAAGCTGAAGGCGACGGCCGACAGGCGCGGACGGCTGCGGTTGAGCGCCACCAGCGCCTTGACGGTCAGCGCCACGGCGGTCAGCTGCGGTGCGGCCGGCGGGGGGGTCGATGCCGGCGGCGCCGCGGGGGTCGCGGGCGCGGGCTGCTGTGCGGGGGGCTGCCCGCTGCCGGAGCCGCCACCGCCACCGCCACCGGCACCGGTGCCGCCGCCCGATCCGCTGGAGCCGTTCGGGTCGAACGCGGCGATCCCGTCGGGAGAGCCGACGCCGCTGGGGCCGTCGTAGCCGGACGCGGCGACGCAGATCAGGTGCTGTTTGCAGCTGGCGCCCTCTTCGACCACGCTGCAGAGCGACAGGCCCGTTTTGGGGTTGTAGGCCGAGCATTCACCATTGGAGCCGCTCACCACGTCGTGCACGTCCGCCGGGTTGGCGCGCTTGTTCTCGTAGAGGCTCTGCGCGGGGTAGGCGATCGAGCCCGCGCCGCCCGCGAGCGCGAACACAGCCGCGATCATCGGCGAGGACAGGCTGGTGCCGCCGATCGTGCACCAGTGCGGGACGTGGGCTTCGTTTTCGCATTGGGGGGCGGCGCTGTCGAACACCGCCAGGCCGGTGTACGGATCGGCATCGGCAGAGATGTCGGCATCCGCGCGGCCGCTGCCGCAACCGACCGACGACCAGTCCGAGAGGGCGCGCTGCCACGGCTGGGCTTCGAACACGACGCTGCAGCCGCCGCCGCCTGCGCCGCGGCCGTTCCAGATCGACTCGCCCGTATAGGTCCCGCCCGCGCCGGGGGGGCTGAGGCGCGTGCCGCCCACGGCGACCACGTGCGGCGAGGAGGCCGGGAACTCCGCGTAGCCTGTTTCGAAGAAGTTTTCGGAGTCCCAGGCGAGGTAACCGGCGTCGCCGGCGGAGGCGGTGACGACGGTGCCGGGGTGGTTGAACGCGCTTGAGGCCTCTTCTACGGCGCTCTCGTCGATCTCGGGCCCGCCGAACGAGTTCGAGATCTCGCCCGCGCCGGAGACGTCGGCCGCGTGCTCGGCGGCTTCAAGGTTGACGAAGCTCGGATCGTCGGCCTCGACGAGCACGATGTGGCATGTCTGGCAGGTCGCGTGCACGGCCTCCATGTCGAGCGAGATCTCGATGCCCCAGCCTTCCGCTTCTACGGCTTCGGGTTCTTTGGCGGTGAGGCCGGTTTCGAGTTCCCCGAGCGTCGCCGGGTAGGGGAGCGGTGAGGTGTTGCCGTTCTGGTTCACCTGCTTGAAGCAGCCGCTCGCCGAGGTGCAACTCGGCAGCCCGAATTCTTTGCTGTATTCGTTCAGGTCCGCTTCCGCCGTGGGGTCGTTGTAGGCGTCCACGATCGCCACGGTCTGTGTCGTGCCCGGCGAGGTGGGCAGCGAGTACACGCTGTGGATGTCCTGCGGGCGCAGGCCGAAGCTGCCGGAGGCGGCCGAGGCCGCCGGGGCGGGCCCGTTGCGCGTGATCGCGAGCGGGTGGGTGTGCGCCCTGGCCGCGGTCGTCAGCGGCACCAGCTTGAGCGACATGCAGCTCGCGCGGCCGGGTGTCGCCGCGGCACAATCCGGATGCACGGTGTAGTCGCTCGGCGGCAGCGGCCGTTCGGTTGCGGCGCTCGCCGCGGGCGCCGAAACGCACGCGATCAGGAGCGCGATCGCCGGGATCGTGGCTATGTGCTTCGCTCGCGCACGCATGTCGCTCATCCGGCCCTGACTAGAAGCTCGGCTCCGGAAGCCCTCACCTTGAGCATGCGCCTTCGCGTGCAGACGCACGCCGCAGGATCACCAGATCATCACGGGTTCGTCACCGATGTGTCACCACGCCGTCCCGGGGCCGCTGGCACGATGCTCGCGGGACGGTGCTCGGCAAGGACGCGGGGCGGCCACGGAGACGGCCCCGCCCGCCTCGGCGGGACCCCGCCAGGAACGGTTGCACCTCCCGCGCAGAGCGCGCCGAACGGGACGGGCACAGGCCCCCGTCCCGTTCGCACGCGCGACGGCTCCCGGCTGCGCGCCCGTAGACCGAGCCCTATGAGGACGTCGTCACCAGCGCAACCACAAACGCTGCGTAGAGGACGAGCACGATCACGCCGTGTGGGCGCCTGAGTCCCCGGTCGGCGTAGGCCATCACCAGCGTGAAGATCGTCAAGGCGAGATATGAGCACGCGATGAACGTCGTCTCCGAGGAGGTCCCGCCGAGGCCGAGGATCACCCCCGGGATCAACAGTCCCCCGAGGACGTTGAGCGCGTTGCTGTTCAACGCTGTGCTGAGCACGGCCGCGCCCCGCCCGCGCGCTGCGAGGTAGACGCCGGCGACCGCGTTGGGCAGGCTGGTAACCGCCGCCAAGACGAGCCCGCCGACGATGATCCCGGGTACTGCATGGCGGGATCCGAGTGTCGACGCGGCACGCTCCATCCCCACGCTCGCCCCCACGACAACGGCGACCGCGAGCAGCGAGGCGAGGGCGTCGCGGGGGCCGCCCCGGCTCGGGTGAATCGCGACCTCGAGCTCGAATTCCTCCTCCGCGATCGCGGCACTCAGCCACCGCGACCACGACGCGGGCAACGGCAGGCGGGCGAGCCGCTCGGGCTCCACTCCGAGCACCACGAGGTAGGGGACGAGCACCAACAGCGCTACAACGAGGCCGGCGAGCGGGGTCAGGATCCCGAGCACCACGAGTAGGCACGTTGCCGCGACCCAGACGGCGACCGCGCCGTTCATCTCGATCACGCGGCGATGGAGCGCGATGCGCCGCGCCACCACCGCCGACAGGCCGAGCAGCGCCGCCAGGTTGAAGACGTTCGAGCCGATCACGACGCCGGCACCGATGTGCGTCTCGTTGCTGGTGAGCGCGGCGACCGCGGCCGTGATCTCCGGCGTGTCGCCCGCGAGCGCGGCGAGCATCCCGAGCAGCGACTCCGAGAGCCCGAGCCGGGCGCCGACGCGCTCCAGCCGGGCGATCAGCAGCCAGCTCGAGAGCAGGCTGACGCACGCAGCTGACACGAACGCGGCTGCGAGCAGACCGTCGGACACCTAATCTCGCGGCGGGCGCACCGCGGCTCCGGCGGGCGTACGCGGCGGTTCGGGATGCTCGAAGTGCGGGTTCACGTGATCTCCACTTGCGGTGGCACGCCGACCAGGCTTCCCGGCACTCCGCGCGACACTCTATCGGGGCCTGTGGAGCAGGTCGGCGCGGGCGGAGGGCGTCGGGTGGGCGAGACGGACGGGCCGTGGCCGCTCAGCGCGCACCGTCGCGAGGCAGGCTCCGCCCGCTGCTGCCGACGCACGGCTGGTCACCTCGCTAGCCTTCCACAGAGCGCAGGGGAAGGATTCGACGGCATGCGCCCGAAACGAACGGGAGCGTGCCGAGGGGAGGTCCGCCCGCCCGCATCGCGCGGACTCCGCCTTCCGTCGTCGGCTGCGGCTAAAGCTTGCCTAAGTCTTTCGCCGATGCCGTAACCCTGGCGCCCGCGCCCTGTTTGACGTGCATATGAGACGAGCCCACCGCCTACTCCCACTGATCGTCGTGATGATCCTCGCGTGGGTGCTGGCGCCGTCGGCGCTCGGTCGCTCGTCCTCGCCGCCGGGCCACGCGGCGTCCTCCTACCTCGTGGGAATCGGCGACGAGCAGGCGGAGATGTTCAGCAACCCGCTGTGGCAGCAGCTGCACACGCGCATCGCGCGCTACATCGCCCCGTTCGACGCCGCGGTGCACCCCGACTCGCTCGCCCGGGCGCGCGCGTGGATCGCGGCTGCCGAAGCGCAGCACGTGCAGATCCTGGTGTCCTTCTACCACTCCGAGCACACGCCCACGCTGCTCCCGGGGGTCAACCAGTACAAACACGACGTCCAGAAATTCGTGAAGCTGTTCCCGCACGTGAAGCAGTACCAGTCGTGGGACGAGTCCAACCGCGGCAACGAACCGGGGCAGTTCTCGAGCCCGTCGGCGATCGCGGCGGCGAAGTACTACCAGGCGCTGCTGCGGGTCTGCCACGGCTGCACGGTGGTCGGGCTCGACCTGCTCGACGGCTTCCACATCGGCCCCACGCTCACCTACATCAGCGAATTCAAGAGCGAGGTCAAACGGCTCGAGACGATCATGCCCAAGATCTGGGGGCTGCACGACTACTCCGACCTGAACCGCATGGAAAGCTGGCGCACGCGCGAAATCTCACGTGCGCTCGGCGGCCAGATCTGGCTCACCGAGACCGGCGGGATCGTGCAGTTCGGCGGGGCCTTCCCCAACCGTCACGGCTCCGGCCTCTCGCGCGCGGCGAAGGTGACCAAATACATGTTCGCGGTGGCGTCCTCCCAGTCGCAGATCAAGCGCCTGTACATCTACGACTGGACCGGCGGCAACGCCCGCACCCGTTTCGACGCGGGGCTGATGGACAACCACTTCACGCCTCGCCCGGCCTACGTGGTCGTGTGCAAGGCGCTGCACGCCTCGCGCTGCGGCCTGCACACCAGCGCGCACTAGGCAGCCGCGCGCCGGTCAGCCGGCGGCGGCGGCCGCGGCGGGTTCGCCGCGCGAACCCGTCCGCCGGGAGCGGCTCTCGCCGAGCAGGTACATGGCCGCGAGGGCCAGCAGTCCCGCGGCCGCAGCCGCGGGGGCGAGGGTGCGAAGCGGGTAGCGGCTCCCGTCGTGCAGCTTCAGGTTCAGCGCGGTGTGGTCGCCGGCGCCCACGATGCTCAGCAGCCCGCGGTGATCGATCCCCAGCACGGTCGGGGCGAGCGCCGCGAACAGGGCCCAGGCGATCACCGCGCCCGCGCCGGCGAGGAGCGCGCGGCTGGAGATGCGCAGCCGCGGCAGGGCGAGCGCGGCGAGCACCAGGGCGGCCCCGGCGGCGAGGAAGAACGGCCAGATCGCGCCCCAGCCCCGTCCGAGGCCGAGCGCCGAGGCGATCGTGGGCTGGAAGAAGCCCTCGCCGACGTAGCGCATCCACACGACCGTCTCGGTCTCGTACCCCACGAGCGGGTGCGTGATCGTGGCGATCACGGTGGCGGCGATCGAGGCGCCGGCGAGCGCGATCGTCGGCCCGGGGTAGCGCCGCAGCGCGAGCGCGATCGGGAAGCCGATGAAGGGGAGCATCGTGGTCAGGAACCGCGGCCCCATGAAGCCGCCGCCGAAGGGCAGGTAGTAGCCGCTGTTGTAGCCCACGTAACAGAGGCAGACGCCCACGATCGTGAGCGCCTCGGCGCGCTTGCCGCGTTTGTAGAGCAGCGCCGTGCCGACGCCGCCCATGATCAGCACGGGCGAGATCGTGAGCAGCCCGCGGGAGTCGAACAGCAGCGTTCCGAGCACCTTCAGGCTTGGGGCACCGATCCCGAAGAAGCCTTTCTGCTGGCGCGGAACGTCGGAGTAGGCCAGGTGAGTCCACGAGTGGAACGCGGCGTGGTTGTAGAGGAGCAGCGGGATGATCCCCACGAGGCCGCCCGCGATGTAGGAGCCCGCGCGCGCGAGCACCAGCGGCGGCGTGAGCGCGTCGCGGCGGCTCAGCAGGTACAGGCCGAGCACCGCGCCGACGAAGAACAGCGGGTACTCCGAGGCGACCGCGTATCCCATCGCCAGCCCCGCCAGCGCGAGCAGCAGCGGTCGTGGTGGCCCCTCACGCTCGCGCAGCATCAGCGCGAACGCGGCGAACCCGAGCATCGCTGTGAACACGTGCGAGAACAGCAGCGTGGACAGCGGCAGCACCATCGTCCCGAGCCCTACGATCGCCGCGGCGGCGGCCCCGTAGCCCGGCTCGAACCGCTCCGCCATCCGCCACATGAGGAGCAGCAGCACCAGCCCCGGGAGCACGTTGCCCCACAGGCCGATGAAGTAGACCATCTCGTCTTCGCCGCGCAGCGCCTGCGAGCTGCGCGCGATTCTGTTCGCATCGACGACGGTCAGCGCCTTGTACCAGGGGAGCGCGAACAGCGCCAGCCCGGGAGCGCGCGCCGAGTACCAGTGGTGGTGGTAGAAGACCTTGTCGCCCGTGTTTTCCTGGTAGGCGTCGATCGTGGTGCCGCCTTTGTCGAGCGAGCGGATCAGGTCGTAATGCGACGTCTGGTTCCAGGAGAAGCTCTGGATCAGCGTCGCGTAGGCCACGCCCACGAGCAGCAGCGCGAGCAGCCCGCGGCGCACCTGCGTCGCGCTCACCGCCACGCCGCCGGTGCGCCGGCGCCCGCGCGAGGCGGCGGGCCACGACGACGGCGTGCCGGCGCCGGGAGCCCAGCCCTGCGGGCGGCCCGCCGGGGCCTCGGCGCTGGAGGCGTCGCTCATGGCGTCCCCGGCGGCGGGTGGAGCGCGGCGGGGCCCGGGCCTATGTGGTAGATGACCAGCGAGCCCGTCTGTTCGCGCTTGACGCCGAGCCCGGCGACCGGGCGCGCCGCGGCGGCGTTCACGTCGGGCGGCTCGGCTAGCGCGTAGCCCACGATGCCGGGCAGCTTCGGCATCACCAGGTGCAGCACCACGGTCTTGATCTTGTAGTAGCGGAGCTTCTCGATGCTCGCCTGGTCGGGGAACCCGCTCATGCCGCCGCGCAGGTCGTCCACCGCGGGCATGTCGAACGTGGAGTTGCCCACGGGTATGTCGTAGAAGCCGTTCGTGGAGTAGTACTGCCACACCCGGTCCGCGGCGCCGTCGGTGGGGAGGTCGAGCAGCGGGCCCGGGAGCCCCACCTCGGCGCGCTGCGGCTGGGGCACGACGGGGTGTTCCATGTGCCCCGCGCCTTCGCCGACGATGCCGATCGCGAGCACGACGCCCACGCCCGTCGCGAGCAGCGGCACGGCCGCCCGGACGCCCGGCCGCTCGGCCGCCCGCCGCTGGGCCAGGCGCGCGAGCTGGGCCACGCCGGCGCCCGCGAGCAGCGCATAGAACAGCGTGGCGAGCGTGAAGATCCGGCCGGGGACGCGCACGCCGTTCCACCCGGGCGCGTAGTCGTAGAGCAGCCGGTAGGGATAGCCCGCTCCGGTGAGTCCCATGCCCATCGCGAGCACGGAGACGACGAGGATCCCCAGGCCGAGGCCGAGGCGCAATCGCCTGGTCAGCAAGGCGCCGCCCACCCCCAGCAGGCCGAGCAGCGCGAGCACGAGGATCACCCCGCCGGGGAAGAACACGCTCTCGTTCTTGGAGTGGACATGGTCGCGCGCCGCCGAGGTCACGTCGCCCCAGACGCGGTTCTCCGAGGAGGCCGCCAGCAGCGCCGCGGGCCCGGACGAGTAGGTTTTGACTTCCTTGATGGTGCGCTTGGCTGTCGGGTAGTCGGCCGCGATCTTCAGGTACGGCCGCGCCTGGTAGGCGGTCACGCCGCCCATCACGACGACGCCGACGATCGTCACCGCGAGCACGCTGCGGACGATCAGTGGCCCGCGCACGACGGGCGCGGCACTCCCGTTGGGCGCGGGCGGGGCCGCGCCGCTGCCCGCGGCAGCCGCTTCGACGCTCGGGCGCAGGCGCCCGCGCCACCACGCGTACAGCACGAGCAGCCCGAGCACCGCGAGCAGATAGGCATATTGCATCCCCAGCGTGAAGCCCAGGCTGATCTGCCAGGCGGAGACGAGCCAGCCGGCCCCCACCAGCACGGGCGAGGAGCGGCGGTAGCCGCGCAGGAGCAGGAACAGCGCGAGCGGGATCCCGCCGGAGGAGATCACGTGCAGGTGGCCCGCCTCGGTGACGCGGTACGGCGCGTACGCGAACGCGGCGCCGGTGGCGGCCCCCCCGATCCGGCCGAGGCCCAGCTCGCGCGCCAGCAGGTATGCGCCGAAGAAGCACAGCGACCACGCGAACAGGAACAGCAGGTTGTAACGGACGAGCGCCGCGACGGTTCCCGAGCCGAAGAACGCCGCGGGGCCGTAGCCCAGCAGCGAGTCCGAGAACGCGAGGCTCAGCGGGTGGGGGTAGAAGGTGTTCGCGTCGAAGATGTGCAGCGGGCTGTGGAGCATCGCGTGACCCACCCAGGCGACCTCCCACGCGGTGCGCACCGGGTCGCCGAGGTCGGGCGAGATGCGGCTGGGCAGGTGCAGCACGAGCGGCCAGGTGACGATCACGGCGAGCAGCACGGAGATCAGCGCCACGAGCCCGAGCTCGCGCCGGGGGAGCGAGGGCGAGAGCGCCCAGCGCTGATGCGCGCCGAGCATGCGACCGAGGCCGGAGGCCGGCCGGGTGGCCGGGTCGCGGGGCTCGCGCGGTGCGGGTGGGGTTCGGGGCGGACTTGGGAGACCCGTGCTCATGGTCAGCGGTTGTCGAGGGCCGCGCCGATCGGCGCAGCATACGGGAGCGACCTGCGACGAAGTGGCGCATCGCGGTGCGTGACTCGCGACCTCATGGAGCGCTCATTTGCGTCAGACTGGCCGCGATGAGGGTACTGGTTGTGGGTGCGGGAGGAGTGGGCGCCGCGTTCGCAGCGATCGCCCAGCGACGGCCCGTGTTCGAGCACGTGGTGCTCGCGGACGTGTCGCTCGAGACGGCCCAGGCCGCAGCGGGAAGACTCGGCGAGGGCGACCGCTTCAGCGCGGAGCGGGTCGACGCCTCCAGCCGCGCGGACCTGGTGAAGCTGATCGAGGCGGCCAGGCCCGACGCGGTGCTGAACGCGTGCGACCCCCGCTTCAACGAGCCGATCTTCGAGGCCTGCTTCGAGGCGCGCACGATGTACCTGGACATGGCGATGACGCTGTCGCATCGCCACCCCGAGCGTCCTTACGAGCTCCCCGGCGAGATGCTCGGCGACCGCCAGCTCGCGCGCCATGGGGACTGGGAGCAGGCGGGGCTGCTCGCGCTCGTGGGGATCGGCGTCGAGCCGGGTCTCTCCGACGTGTTCGCGCGCCACGCCGCCGATGAGCTGTTCTCGCACATCGACGAAGTCGGAGTCCGCGACGGGGCAGACCTGGTCGTCGAGGGCTACGACTTCGCGCCCACTTTCTCGATCTGGACGACGATCGAGGAGTGCCTGAACCCGCCGCTGATCTGGGAGCGCGAGCGGGGGTTCTACGTCACCGAGCCGTTCTCCGAGCCGGAGACGTTCGTGTTCCCCGAGGGCATCGGCCCGGTGGAATGCGTGAACGTGGAGCACGAGGAGGTGGTGCTGATCCCGCGCTGGGTCACGTGCGAGCGCGTGACGTTCAAGTACGGCCTCGGCGAGGAGTTCATCGGGGTGCTGCAGACGCTGCAGAAACTCGGCCTGGACTCGACCGATCCGGTGATGGTGCGCGGCGTGGAGGTCGCTCCGCGCGACGTGGTCGCGGCGACTCTCCCGAACCCCGCCACGCTCGGCGATCGAATGAGCGGGCGCACGTGCGCGGGCACCTGGGTCACGGGGACGGGCAAGGACGGCAGCCCGCGCTCCACCTACCTGTACCACGTGGTCGACAACGAGACCACGATGCGCGAGTACGGCAGCCAGGCGGTCGTGTGGCAGACCGCGATCAACCCGGCTGTCGCGCTCGAGCTGCTCGATCGCGGCGACTGGAAGGGCGCCGGAGTGCTCGGGCCGGAGGCGTTCGCGCCCGCGCCGTTCCTCGCGCTGCTGGCGGAGTACGGGTCGCCGACCGGGCAGGTCGAGGTCGAGGCCTAGCGGCGCGCCCGGGCCCGGCTCGCGGCGCCTGCCGCAGCTCGGTCGGCGCGGCGTGTGCGCTCCGCCCGGTCCGGCCGGGCGGAGCCGGCCGCCTCAGTCGCCCGGCGGAGGCGGCTGGTCGGGCGGAGTCTCGCCCGCCTCGGGCGTCAGCCAGTGCTCGCCGCTCGTGACGTGTTCGCGACCCATGAGATGCGCCGGTGCGCGCTCGACGGGCGCGTCGAGCAGGCCGGGCGGCGCTGTTTCGGTCTTGCGCGAGAAGAACGGCCGGAACGCCGGCCGTGACGCGACCGCGAGCACGAGGCCGATGAGCATCCCGATCCCGCCGAACCACAGCGGCAGCGTGAGCCCGAGATAGATTTTGCCTTCCGAGTTTTCCTTGTGCCCGTAGTATTTGATCGCGTAGATGCCGATCCCGTACATGATCAGGCATCCGAGCAGCGGGAGCAGGCCCACGAGTATGAACTTCCTCGCGCTGTCGAAGATCTCCCGCCGGTAGTACACGATCGACGCCAGGCCGGTTGAGCCGTAGTAGAAGCACACCGGGATGCCGAGCGCCACGACCGCGAGTTCGAGCACGGTTTCGGAGATCAGGATCAACGGCACCGCGACCGCGACCGACAGGATCCCGAAGCCCCACGTCGAGACCGTCGGCGTGAGGAACCGCGGGTGCACTTTGCCGATGATCGGGGGGATCGCGCCCCACTTGGCCATCGACAGCGTGGTGCGGGCGGTCGGGAGGATCGTCGTCTGCGTCGAGGCGGCGGCCGACGTGAGCACGGCGATGATCAGGAAGCGGACGCCGACCGAGCCGAGCACCCCCTGGCCGAGGGCGTGAAGGACGTCGCTGGCGTTTTCTTCGTTGGAGATGAAACCGGTGCCGTGGTAGGACTGCGCGCCCGCGGAGACCAGGAGATAGATCACGACGAGCAGGAGGGTCGAGACCACGGCGGCGCGGCCGGGTCCCTCGTTGGAGTCCTCGGACTCCTCGTTCACGGCCACGCCGGAATCCCAGCCCCAGTAGATGAAGATGCCGAGCAGCATCGCGACGACGAGGTCGCCGAAGCTCATCGCGAACGGGTTGAACCAGTCGGCCTGCGGCTTGATCGAGTGCGCGGCGGCGTTCCCCGAATACACGTCGACCAGGGCGACGACCGCGAAGATCACCAGCATCAGGACCTCGAAGCTGAGCATCAGCTGCTGGATGCGCGCGGACAGCTCGATCCCGCGGTGGCAGATCCACGTCATCAGCCAGATCCACAGGATGCACCCGACGAGCCCCGCGCCCACGTGCGTTTCCGCCCAGTGCCATTCGAAGAGCAGGAACGTGTAGGTGGCGGCGACGTAGCCGAGCGACGCCATCACCAGCACATCCGCGAGGAAGATCGCCCAGCCGTTGAGCCATCCGAACGTCGGGCCGAAGGCGCGCGTCGTCCAGGCGAACGTGGTGCCGGAGTCGGGGTCGGCCTTGTTGAGGTAGCGGTAGGCGAGCGAGATCAGCAGCATCGGCACGAACGACGCGAGCAGCACCCCGGGCGCGTGGGTCCCGACGCCCTTGTCGGCGACGATGAACCCGAGTGTGGCCGCGAGCGAGTACGCCGGCGCGGTCGAGGCCACGCCGATGACGATGTTCGACACGTAGCCGATCGCGTTGCTCTTGAGGCCCTTGCTCTCGACCCGGCCCGACGCCGGTGCCCCAGCACCGGTGATCGCGACGGACTCACTGGCCATCTCGGCTCCTCCCTTTGTCTCGGGATCGACGTTGTGTCGACTGCCACGCACCGTACGCCCCCGGGCGGCGGACGCGCAACGTTCGCAATTCCCAAACCGCCGCCTTGTACATATCCATTACGTACAAGAGGATGCCCGGGGGTTGGCACCACATGGCAGTTGTCTGGCAGATTCGCGCTGGATATGGTTGTCCTGAGTGTCTAGGCGAGGGCGCTCGGCCCGAGCCATCCGAGGAGGCGAAAGCCATGGCAAGCCGCAGCGACGTCCACGAGGAGACCAACGGCAGCAGCAGGCCGGCGAGCGCGACGGGCACAAGCTGGGCTCCCGGACCGGCAGGGATGGCGGTCGAGGAGGATCATCCCGACAGGCTCCAGCAGCTCGCGCGGCGCAACCTGTGGATGCACTTCACGCGCATGGGCGCCTACGACGACCACCACGCGGTGCCGGTGATCGTCCGGGGAGACGGCTGCTACGTCTACGACGAGCACGGAAAGCGCTACCTGGACGGCCTCTCGGCGCTGTACTGCGTGAACGTCGGACACGGCCGCGCGGAGCTCGGCGAGGCCGCGGCGCGCCAGATCGAGCAGCTCGGCTTCTACACGAACTGGAGCTACGCCCACCCGCCGGCGATCGAACTGGCCGCGCGCGTCGCGGCGCTCGCGCCCGGCAACCTCAACCGCGTGTTCTTCACCTCCGGGGGCTCGGAGGCCGTGGAGTCGGCGTGGAAGCTCGCCAAGGCCTACCACCGCGCACGCGGCGACATGAACCGCTACAAGCTCGTATCGCGCAAGCTCGCCTACCACGGCGTATCGATGGGAGCGCTGACCGCGACCGGGCTGCAGCCGCTGCGCGAGCCGTTCGAGCCGCTCACACCCGGCGGGGTGCACGTGCCCAACACGAACTCCTACCGCTGGAGCGAGGACCGCGACCCGCTGTGGGCGGCCGACGCGATCGAGGAGGCGATCGAATTCCAGGGTCCCGACACCGTCGCCGCGGTGATCCTCGAGCCGGTCCAGAACGGCGGCGGCTGCTTCACGCCCCAGGACGGCTACTTCCAGCGTGTGCGCGAGATCTGCGACCGGCACGGCGTGCTGCTGATCTCCGACGAGGTGATCTGCTCGTGGGGCCGCCTCGGCCACTGGTTCGGGTCCGAGCGCTACGGCTACCAGCCGGACATCATCACCACCGCCAAGGGGATCAGCTCCGCCTACGCGCCGCTCGGGGCGGTGATCGCAGGCGACCACATCGCCGCGCCGTTCCTCCACGACAAGGAATCGTTCGCCCACGGCTTCACGTTCGGAGGCCACCCCGTCGCATGCGCGATCGGCCTGGCCAACATCGACATCATGGAGCGCGAGCAGCTGAACGAGCACGTGCTCGCCAACGAGGGCCCGTTCAGGGAGATGCTCGAGAGCCTGCGCGACCTGCCGATCGTGGGCGACGTGCGCGGCGCGGGCTACTTCCACGCGATCGAGCTCGTCAAGGACAAGGAGACGAAGGAGACGTTCGACTCCGATGAATCCGAGGAGCTGCTGCGTGGGTTCCTCTCCGGCGAGCTCTACCGCCGCGGCCTGATCTGTCGCACCGACGACCGCGGTGACCCGATCGTGCAGCTCTCGCCGCCGCTGATCGCGGGCCCCGAGCAGTTCGAGGAGATCGAGGCTGTCCTGCGCCCCGTGCTCACCGAGGCCTCCGAGCGGATGGAGCGGTGGAGCTCACCGTCGAAAGCCTGATCTCCGAGCTCGGCCTCGAGCTCATCTGCGGGCACGACGCCGCGCAGGCGCACGTTCGCTGGGTGCACAGCACAGAGCTTCCCGATCCGACGCCGTGGCTGAAAGGCGGCGAGCTCCTGCTCAGCACCGGCATCCAGCTCAACGGGCCCAAGGCACAGCG
>Ga0187823_10000078_pt1 | contig 20762 bp, 23 predicted proteins | sample NC_wetland_sal_i_12_FD_132968 | JGI IMG/M metagenome (GOLD analysis project Ga0187823, IMG submission 132968) | Wetland sediment microbial communities from Neuse River Estuary, North Carolina, USA - SourceSoil_3 | ecosystem: Environmental > Aquatic > Freshwater > Wetlands > Sediment | place...
ACGTCGCGCGCCGGCTCGCCGAGCTGGACGCGCGCTTCCCGGCGTTCGCGCGCAAGCGGGGTTACGTTCGCTCCGGACAGCAGGCGCGGCGCCGCCAGCCGCACCGCTGATCCCGTCCTCGTCCCGTCACCCAGGAATCGTCGATGCATCCTGACCTGTCGAAGCTGCTGGACCTCCAAGCCAAGGACAACGCGATCGCCGACGTGGACGAGCGCATCGCCGCGCTCGACACCGACGTCGCCGGGCTCGATCGTGAGCTGGAGCGGGCCCGCGGCGCCCGGGATGCGGCCGAGCGGGCCGCCGTCGACGGCGCCCGCCGCCGCGACGAGCTCGAGACGAAGATCGAGACCTACCGGCAGCTCCAGGAGCGCCGGCGCCAGCGGCTCGAGTTCGTGCGGAACCCCAAGGAAGCCTCGACCCTCATGGCGGAGATGGACCTGGCGCGCTCGGTCCTCGCCAAGGAAGAAGGCGACTGGGTCCGCTCGGCGGACACCGTGGAGGCGCTCCGGGGCCGGGTCGGCGAGGAGGAGGGGAAGCTCGGCGCCGTCGAGGCGGACCAGCAGCCGCGCCGCGCCGAGCTGGCCGAGCGGCGGACGCAGCTCGAGGCCGAGCGGGCCGAGCTGGTCCGCCAGCGGGAGGAGGCCGCGGGGCAGCTCGAGCGCACCCTCCGGACCCGCTACGACCGGCTCCGCCGGGCGCGGGCCACGGCGGTCGTCGTGTCCCTCAGCGGCGACGCGTGCGGCGCCTGCTTCACCGCGGTGCCGCGGAACCGGCGGAGCCAGATCCGGTCGGGTGCCTTGCTCGACAGTTGCGAGGCCTGCGGCGTGATCCTCTACTCGGCCGATTCGTGACCACGCTGTCGGCGCAGCCGCTCCGCTGGGTCGTGGCGCCGGCGCCGGACGACGGCGAGGTCAGCCGCCTGGCCGCCGACCTGCGCCTGCCGGTGGCCCTGGCGGGCATCCTGGTGCAGCGGGGCCACGGGACGCCCGATGCCGCGCGCCGCTTCCTCCGGCCGGATCTGGCCGATCTGTCGGACCCGTTTGCGCTCGCGGGCATGGATCGCGCAGTGGAGGTGATCACGGCCGCCGTACGGCGCGGCGTGCCGATCCTGGTGCACGGCGACTACGACGTGGACGGCCAGTGCGCCTCCGCGCTGCTCACCCGCGCGCTCCGGCTCGCCGGCGCCACGGCCACGGCCTTCGTCCCCCACCGGCTCCGCGACGGCTACGACTTCGGCCCCGCCGGCCTGGCCCACGCGCAGGCCGTGGGCGCAGGGCTCATCGTCACCTGCGACTGCGGCATCACGGCCGTGGAGACCGTCGCCGCGGCGCGGCGCGCGGGGATCGGCGTGGTCGTGACCGACCACCACCTGCCGGGGCCGGTGCTCCCCCGGGCGGAGGCGGTGCTCGATCCGCAGCAGCCGGGCGACACCTCGGGGGCGACCGGCCTCTGCGGCACCGGGGTGGCGTTCAAGCTGGTGCAGGCACTCGTGCCCGCGCTGGGGCTCTCGCCCAACCTCCCGCTGCACCTGCTCGATCTGGTGGCGCTCGCCACCGTTGCGGACGTGGTCCCGCTGGTGGGCGAGAACCGGATCCTGGTGAAGCACGGGCTCAAGCTCCTCGCCGACAGCCGCTGGGCCGGCCTCCGGGCGCTGGTCGAGACCGCGGGGCTCGCCGGGCGGCCCATCCGCGCCGGGCACGTGGGCTTCATCCTGGCCCCGCGGCTGAACGCGGCCGGCCGGATCGGCGACGCGGCGGAAGGCCTGAGCCTCCTCCTCACCGACGACCCGGCGGAGGCGACCGCGATCGCGCGCCGGCTGGACGCCCTGAACGCCGAACGCCAGCTCATCGACCAGCGGATCCTCGACCAGGCCCTGGAACAGGTGGAACGCGGCGACCTCGAGGCCGGCATCGTGCTCGACGGCGACGGGTGGCACCCGGGCGTCGTGGGCATCGTGGCGTCGCGCGTGGTGGAGCGGTACGGGCGTCCGACGTTTCTGATCGCGTTCGACGGCGACATCGGCAAGGGCTCGGGCCGGAGCATCTCCCGCTTCGACCTCCACGGCGCGCTCACCGCCTGCGGCGACCTGCTCGAGCGCTTCGGCGGGCACCACATGGCCGCCGGCCTCACGCTCCGGCGGAGCAACCTCGAGGCCTTCCGGGCGCGGTTCACCGAAGTGGCGCGGCAGCGTCTGGCGCCGGACGACCTGGGCCCGGAGCAGCGGGTGGACCTGGAGATCCCGCTGGCCGAGGCCACGGGCGACTTCGAGCGGCTGGCGCGCTACCTCGAGCCGTGCGGGGCGGGGAACCCCTCGCCGGTCCTCGGCGTGCGGGGCGTGCGCCTGGAGCGCCGCGCCGTCGTCGGGAGCGGCCACCTCAAAGGCCTGCTGGAGGACGGCGAGGCCCGGCTCGCCGCCATCGGGTTCCAGTGGGCCGACCGCGCCGCCGGGCTGGGCGAGGGCCTGGTGGATGCGGCCTTCCGGCTCGAGACCAACGACTGGCAGGGACTCAGCACGCTCCAGGCGCGCCTCTGCGCGCTCGGTCCGCACACGCCTCGGGCGTGACGTGCGCATCGTCGCGGGACGGTTCGGCGGCCGCCGGCTCGTCGTGCCGAAGGACTCGCGCGTGCGCCCGACCGCGGACCGGGTGCGCGAGGCCTGGATGAGCATTCTCGCGCCCGCGTTGGCCGACGCCCGGGTGGCGGACCTCTACGCGGGCAGCGGGGCGCTGGGGCTGGAGGCGCTCTCCCGCGGCGCCCGCTCCGTGGACTTCGTCGAGCTGGCGCCCGGCTCGCTCGCGGCGCTCCGGGCCAACATCGCCGCGCTGGGCGTGGAGGCGGAGGCGCGGGTCCATCGCGCCGATGCGCTGCGCTTCGCCGGGCGGCTCGAGCCCGGCGCCTACGACGTCGCCCTCGCCGATCCGCCCTACACCACCGACGCCGCGGAGCGGCTGGTGGCGCTCTTCCGCCGGCGCCCGTTCGCGCGCATTCTTTCCGTCGAGCACCGAGCCGACCTCGCCCTGCCCGGTGACGACACCCGCCGGTACGGCGATACCGCCCTCACCTTCTGCCACGCTCGATGACGCGGATCGCGATCTACCCGGGCTCGTTCGATCCCCCCACGCGCGGCCACGAGGACCTCGTGCGCCGGAGCTTGGCCCTCTGCGACCGCCTGATCGTGGCGGTGGCCGTGAACGCGGCCAAGCAGCCCCTGTTTTCGGTGGAGGAGCGGCTCGAGCTGCTCCGGAGCACGGTCGGGGGCGACGCCCGGGTGAGCCTCGAGACGTTCGACGGGCTCCTGGCCGCGTACGCCAAGCGCGTGGGCGCCACGATGGTGGTCCGCGGCCTGCGCGCCGTGAGCGACTTCGAGTACGAGTTCCAGATGGCGCTCATGAACCGGCAGCTGCACCCGTCGCTCGAAACCGTCTTCCTGGTGCCGGCCGTGGACCTGACGTACCTGAGCTCCAGCCTCGTGCGCGAGGTCGCCCGCTTCGGTGGGGACGTCCGCCCGCTCGTGCACCCCGCCGTCGCCGCCGCGCTCGAGCGGCGGTTCGCCAAGTGAGCTTCCGCCAGGACCTGCTGGCCCGCGCCGCCGCCCGCAAGAGCCGCATCGTGCTCGCGGAAGGCGGGGACGAGCGGGTACGCGCCGCGGCGGAGCGTCTGCGGCGCGAGGCCATCGCCGAGCCGATCGTGCTCGGCCCCGGCGCGGTGGAGCCGGAGAAGGATCCGCGGCTCCAGCGGGTGGCGAACCATCTCCGGAGCCGCCGGCCGGAGAAGGTCCGCGACGGCGTGCACGCGCTCGAAATCGCGAGCGAGCCGCTCAACTTCGGCGCGGCGCTCGTCGCCCTGGGCGAGGCGGACGCCTGCCTGGGCGGCGTGCTGCACCCGACCGCCGACGTCATTCGCGCCGCCCTCTGGGCCATCGGCACCGCGCCGGGCGTGACCCTCGTCAGCTCGTCCTTCTATATGGTGCTGCCCGGCGACACCGTGCTGACCTTCACCGACTGCGCGGTGGTGCCCGAGCCCACCTCGGAACAGCTGGCGGAGATCGGGCTCGCCGCGGCGCGGGACCGCGCCCGGCTCGTGGGCGATACGCCGCGCGTCGCCTTCCTCTCGTACAGCACCAAGGGGAGCGCCAAGGGCGCGCGGGTGGACCGGGTGCGCGACGCGGCCCTCCGCTTCCGGGATCTGGCCCCGGGGATCGACTCCGACGGCGAGCTGCAGGCCGACGCGGCGCTCGTTCCCGGCATTGCCGAGCGCAAGGCCGCGGGCTCCCCCGTCGGGGGCCGGGCCAACGTGCTGGTCTTTCCGGATCTCGACTCCGGCAACATCGCCTACAAGCTGGTGCAACGGCTGGCAGGAGCCGTCGCCCTGGGCCCGATCCTCCAGGGGCTGCGCCGCCCGATGGCCGACCTTTCACGCGGGGCGACCGCAGATGATATTGTCGAGGTGGCGGCGGTGGTGGCCTTGCAGCAGGACCCGGCGACCCTCTGACGGAGACGGCCATGGCGTTTCATCAGACGAAGGACGCTGGCGGGGTCGTGGTGGTGCGGGTGGAAGGCCAGCTGATCGTCGGTAACCGCCAGGAACTCAAGGACTTGATCGGTGCGGCCCTGGATCGGGGGGAGCGCAAGTTCCTCATCGACTTCGGCCGCACCGGCTATATCGACTCCTCCGGCCTGGGCGCGCTCGTCTCCCTGTCCAAACGGGTCCGGGAGCTGGGGGGCGAGCTCCGGCTGTCCGGCCTGAACGAAGATCTTCGGTCTCTCTTCGAGCTCACCAAGCTCGACACCCTCTTCGCCATCGCGGACACCCCCGAGCAGGCGCTCGCCAACTTCTGACCGCCATGGCTTCCCCCCTCCAACTCTGCGTCCGCCGCACCCCCGCCTCCGGCGTCCCGGCCGTGGCCACCCAGGTGCACGTGCGGATGCCGAGCGAGGTCGAGTGCATCGAGCAGACGGTGAGCCTCGTGACCCGGCACTGCCTCGCCGGCACCGTGCCCACCGACCGGCTCCGCTTCCGCCTCCAGGTGGCCCTGGCGGAGGCGCTCGCCAACGCGGTCATGCGCGGGAACCAGGAGGAGACCGGCAAGACGGTCCTCGTGGACGCGGACCTGTTCCCCGACTGCATCCGCGTGCAGGTCACCGACGAAGGCGCCGGCTTCGATCCCACCCAGGTGCCCGATCCCGTCCTCCCCGAGCAGATCGCCGATACGTGCGGCCGCGGGCTCTTTCTCATCCGGAAGCTGGTGGACGAGGTCCATTTCAACGAGCAGGGAAACTCCATCTGCATGACGCTGCGCCGCCGGTAGCGCGGCTCGACGACATCTTCACAAGTCTGGGCGCGCTCGTCGGCGGACGGGTGCGCCTATGGCGTTTCGACGGCCGCGGGTTGCGGGTCGCCGCCGGCGCCGATCCCGGCTGGACGCCGCCGATCCCGCGAACCGGCGGGCTCGTGCCCACGCCGGCGGGCCCGGTGCGGCTGGACCCGGTGCCGCGCGTCGAGGGCTACTGGATCGAGACGCCGGCCGGGGAGCCGGGGACGAAGGATGCAGCGGCCGAGCTGGTCGCGCCGATCGTGGCAGCGATGCTCGACGGGGAGCGCCAGCGGGCGTTCCTTGCCGACGAGCTGGCGAGCCGGTACGAGGAGATCGACCTCCTCTACGCCATCAGCGAGATCCTGGGCCGGACCACCCGGCTGGACGAGGCGGCGCAGACTATCGTGCGCGAGGTGAGCAGCGTCGTGGGTGCGCGCCGGGCGTCGATCATGGTCTACGACGAGCCCACCGGCATGCTCCGGACCGTGGCCGCGCGCGGGTTCAGCCCGGATCAGGTCATTCCGATCTCGCCCGAGGACGACGTTTCGGTGGCCGCGCGGGTGTTCCGCGAGCGGCGGGTGATCGCGCACGAGCCGGAGGTGGAGCAGGCAGCGGCGGGGGAGCGGGAGGACGGGCGCGGCTACAAGGGACGCGCGTTCCTCAGCCTGCCGATCTGCTATGCCGCGCCCGGCGGCAGCACCCGCTGCGTCGGTGTCATCAACCTCACCGACCGGGTGGGCGGCGACCGGTTCACCATGGCCGACCGGAAGCTGGTGACGGCCGTCGCCAACCAGATCGGCGCCGCGGTGGAGAACGCGCGCCTGGTGACGCGCGACCTGCGGCAGCAGCGCATCCGGCGCGAGCTCGAGCTGGCGCACGACCTCCAGCTCAAGCTGCTCCCCCACCCCTCGGTCCTGCAGGACGACGCCCGGCTCGCGGCGCGCTGCGTGCCCGCCGAGTCGGTCGGCGGCGACTTCTACACCTTCAGCCGGCTCGGCCGCGGGCGGGTGGGCGTCATGCTGGGCGACGTGGCCTCGCACGGGTTCTCCGCGGCGCTCATCATGGCGCTCGTCATGTCGGCCGCCGGCATCCACGCCGGCGCCGCGGTGACTCCCGACGAGACGCTGGCCGCGCTGCTCGAGAGCCTCCGCACCGAGCTCCAGACGACCGAGATGTACTTCACCGTGTTCTACGGCGTGCTGGACCCGGTGGCGCGGCGGCTCTCCTACGCCAACGCCGGACACCCGTACGCGTTCCGGGTGCCCCGCACGGGCGACCCGGAGCGGCTCGAGGCGACCGCGCCCCCGATCGGGCTCGCGACCCCCGGCGCCATCGCGCAGCGGCAGCTGCCCTGGGCGGCCGACGATCTGCTCTGCCTGTGCACCGACGGCCTGGTGGACGCGCGGAACGCGGCGGGAGAGCGGTTCGGCGAGCGGCGGATCATGGACATCGTCCTCGCGCACCGGAGCGACCCGCCGGAGCAGATCCTCCAGGCGGTGTACGCCGAGGCGGACGGCTTCGCGGCGCCGCCGGTGGACGACCGGACGCTCCTGGTCATGCGGCTTGGGCGCGACGGCACGCCGAGAGGTGAGCGGTAGACGGTGAGCGGTGAACGGAGGCCCCGCGCAAAGAAGCGCCTCGGCCAGCACTACCTCACCGACCCCCGGATCCTCGCCCGCATCGCCGACGCGGTCGCGGCGACCCCGGGCGACACCGTGGTCGAGATCGGCCCCGGCCCCGGCGGGCTCACCGCCGCGCTCGCGCGGCGCGCGGGCCGGGTGGTGGCCATCGAGAAGGACCGCGACCTCGTGCCGGCGCTGCGGGAGAAACTGCCCGGCGTCACCGTGGTGGAAGCGGACGCGCTCGAGGCCGACTGGCACGCCCTCGCGGGCGTCGCGCTGAACGCCGCGTCGCCGGTCGCCGGGTATCTCGTCGCCGGCAACATCCCCTACAACCTCACCTCGCCGCTCCTGGAGAAGGCGCTCGAGCCGCCCCGGCCAGCGCGGGTCGTGTTTCTGGTGCAGCGCGAGGTGGCGGAACGGGTCGCGGCTCCGCCGGGCGGCGAAGCGTACGGCGCGCTCAGCGTGGGGGTGCAGGCCGTCGCCGCGGTCGAGCTGCTGTTCCGGGTTCCGGCGGGGGCGTTCACGCCGCGGCCGCGGGTGGACTCCGCGGTGCTGCGGCTCAGCCCCTTCGCCGTGCCGGCGGTGAGCGATGCCTCCCGCGACGCGTTCCGGCGGCTGGTGGTGGGGATGTTCGGCTTTCGCCGGAAGCAGCTCCTCCGCGGCCTCCGCGAGCTGACGGGGTGGGGCGCGGACCCGGCGGCGGCGGTGCTGGCGCGGGCCGGGCTCGCGGGCGGCGTGCGGCCCGAGACGCTGGGAGTGGCGGAGTTCGTGGCGCTGCTCGCCGCACTCGTTGACGCAGGGTGGGCGGCGGACTAGCTTTGTGAAACATTTCACAAAACGCGTCGCTCATGCGCAAAGTCGCGGAGAGCACGGTCCGCCGCCTCTCGCTGTATCTGCGGTTCCTCGAGGAATTCGAAGAGCAGGGCATCGACACCATCAGCTCCGAGGCCCTGGCGTCCCGCGGCGGGACGACGTCCGCGCAGGTGCGGAAGGACCTGTCGTTCTTCGGGTCCTTCGGCAAGCGGGGGCTGGGCTACGCGGTGCCGGAGCTGGCGGTGCGGCTCCGGGAGATCCTCGGGCTCGAGCGCCGCTACCGGGTCGCGGTGATCGGCGCGGGGAAGATCGGCAGCGCACTGGTGCAGTACCGCGGATTCGGGCAGCGCGGGTTCGACATCGTGGCCATCTTCGACGCCGACCCGGCCAAGATCGGCCGGCAGTGGAACGGGCTCGCGGTGCAGGACATCGCGAATCTCGAGACGGAGCTCGCGCGCCAGCCGGTGGACATGGCCGTGCTCGTGACGCCGGCGGAAGCGGCCCAGCCCGTCGCCGACCGGCTGGTCCGGCTCGGCGTCCGGGCCATCCTCAACTTCGCCCCGCTCCAGCTCACCGTCCCCGCCGACGTGGTGGTGAAGACGGTGAACCTCGCCCTGGAGCTGGAGACGCTGAGCTACGCGCTGACGAACAGGTAGAGGTAAGAGGTGAGAGGTGAGAGGTAAGAGGTAAGAGGGGCCGCCCCCTCTCACTTCTCACCTCTCACCTCTTACTTTCTGTCCATGTCCTGCCTCCACGTCTCCTCGGAGATCGGCCCCCTCCAGTCGGTCCTGGTCCACACGCCGGGCCCCGAGCTGCAGGCGGTCACGCCCGGGACCCGGGAGGACTATCTCTACGACGACATCATCGATCTGGAGACGGCGCAGCGCGAGCATCGCCAGTTCGTGGCGGTGCTGTCGCGCTTCACCGAGGTGCGGCAGGTCCGCAAGCTGCTGGCCGAGGTGCTCGAGAATCCCGAGGCGCGGAATTTTCTGATCACCAAGACGATGGACGTGATCCCCTCGGACGCGCTGGCGCAGCAGCTCGGCGCGCTCCCGGCCGCCGAGATCGTGCGGATGATCGTCGAGGGGACCGAGGAGCCGAGCGGCCCGATCGCGCGGGCGCTGAACGAGGTCGGGTTCGCGCTGCCGCCGCTCCCGAACCTCTTCTTCCCCCGGGACATCGGCATGGTGATCGGCGACCACGCGCTGGTGGGCGCCATGCGCTACGGCGTCCGCTGGACCGAGGAGCTGCTCATCAAGGCGCTCTTCCTGTTCCACCCGGAGCTGGCCAACGCCGGGCTCCTCTACGACGGCTCGGACGAGCGCCGGGTGAACTACACGCTCGAGGGTGGCGACGTCCATCAGCTCCGGGACGACCTGCTCGTGCTCGGCTTCAGCGAGCGCACGTCGCCGGCGGCACTGGACCAGGTGTGCGAGCTGGTTTTCGCCCGCGGGCGGATCACCGACGTCGTCGTGGTCGTGATGCCCAAGGCCCCGACCGCCATCCACCTCGACATGATCTTCACCCAGGTGGACCGCGATCTCTGCGTGGTGTACCCGCCCTATTTCGTCGGGCCCGAGCGGCTGCCCGTGCTGCACCGGCGGAAGGGGGAGAAGGGCGTGCGGGAGATGCCCAACTTCTTTGCCGCGCTCCGCGAGGTGGCCCTCCCGCTCGAGCCGGTCTTCGCCGGCGGCGGCTACCGCACGACGCAGGACCGGGAACAGTGGAGCTCGGCCTGCAACTTCCTGGCGCTCCGTCCCGGGACCATCGTGAGCTACCGGCGCAACTACGGCACGCTGGAAGCGCTGCGCGAAGCCGGGTTCCGGGCCGTGCCCTCGAGCGACTTCCTCGCCTTCGACGACTGGACCGAGGCGCGGCAGCGCATCGTCGTCACCGTGGACGGCAGCGAGCTCGCCCGGGGCGGCGGCGGCCCGCGCTGCATGACGCTTCCGCTCCGGCGGGCGCCGCTGTGACCGGCGTCGCGGCGCATCCGAGCCGGACGCTGTCGGACCGGGTGCTCGAGCGGCTCGCGCTCGGTCCCGAGACCTCCGCCGCCCTCTGTGACGACGTGCTCGGGCTCGCCGGCGCCCCGCGCGCCGTGGCCGAGCGCATCGCGGTGGCCCTGCTCGGCCCGGACCCGCGGGTGCGGCAGCTGACCGACGGCCGCTGGGCGCTGGTGGCGGAGGCCCAGGGCTCGCCGCTCCTGGACGACTGCGCTTTCGCCGTGGTGGACGTGGAGACGACCGGCTCGCGGGCCGTGGGCGGCGACCGTGTCACCGAGGTTGCGGTGGTGGTGGTGCAGGGCGCGCGCTGCGAGGTGGTCCTGGACTCGCTGGTGAATCCCGGCAGGCCCATTCCGGCCGCGGTCTCCACGGTTACCGGCATCACCGACGCGATGGTGCGGGGCGCGCCCGGTTTCACCGAGCTGGCCGAGCCGCTGCTCGCCGCGCTCGCGGGCCGGGTGTTCGTCGCCCACAACGCGCGCTTCGACTGGGCGTTCCTCGCGGCCGAGCTCCGCCGGGCCCGCGACCTCGCGCTCGACGGCCCCCGGCTCTGCACCGTGCGGCTCTCGCGCCGGCTCGTCCCCGGGCTCCCGTCCTGCGGCCTCGACACGCTCACGCGGTGGTTCGGCTTCGAGAACCCGGCGCGGCACCGCGCAGCGGGCGACGCGCTCGTGACGGCGCGGCTCCTGAGCCGGCTCCTGGGCTTCGCCCGCGACGCGGGCGCGCGCACGCTCGCCGACCTCGCCGCGCTGGAGGCCCGGCGCGGGCGCGCCGCCAAGCGGAAGCGGTCCGCCTTGCCCAGCGAGCCGCGCGCCGATTCCTGGACCGGATACGAGGCATGACGCTGGTCCACTCGTTCGCGGTGGGCGGCCTCCGCTGCCACACGCTCGAGACGGGCCTGCAGCGGCTGGACGGTGGGGCCATGTTCGGCGTGGTGCCGAGGCCCCTCTGGGAGAAGCGCGCCCCGCCCGACGAGCGGAACCGGATCCCGCTCGCAATGCGCTGTCTCCTGGTGGAGCATCCCGACGGGCTGGTGCTGGTGGACACCGGCGTCGGCGACAAGGACGATGCCAAGTTCCACGACATCTACGGGATCGAGAACCGCGGGCCCGGCGGGCAGACGCGGCTGGACCTGGCGCTCGCGGAGCTCGGGTTCACGCCGGCCGACGTGCGCCTGGTCGTGAACACGCATCTTCATTTCGACCATGCGGGCGGCAACACCCGCCTCACCGGCGAGGCGGCGCCGTTCCTCGACACCGGCGAGTTCGGGGCGGAGCCCGCCTTCCCGAACGCCACCTACGTGGTGCAGCGGGGCGAGCTCGAGTTCGCGCGCCGCACCAACGAGCGGACCCGGGCGAGCTACATCCCGCGCAACTTCGAGCCGGTGTCGGTGGCGAACCGCTGGCGGCTCTTCAACGGCGACGGCGACGTCGTGCCGGGGCTGTCGCTCCGGGTCACGCCCGGGCACGTGCCCTATCACCAGAGCGTGGTCGTGCGCGACGCGGGCGAGACGGCCGTCTTCCTGGCGGACCTGATCCCCACGGCGGCCCACCTCCCGCTGCCCTGGATCATGGGTTACGACCTCGAGCCCCTGAAGACCCTCGAGAGCAAGCGGGCGCTTCTCCGGGACGCCGTGGCGGGGGGCTGGCTCCTGGTCTTCGAGCACGATCCGGCCATCGCCCTGGGCCGGCTGGAGGAGGGGACCAAGGGCCCGGTGCTCGGGACAACGACGCCGGCGGCCGGCGGCGGCGCGCGTTGACACCCGTCCGGGGGGTGGGTACACTTCTGCCACTTGCAAGCGGGGACGCGAGTTCCCCCACCCTGAGCCCGCGGGCAGTACGCGCGGTGTGACCGGGTCCAGGCGTTGCACCTGCGGGCCGCCCTCGGGGCGGGCCGGTGCTGCTGGGGACATCCGGAGCTCGGGATGTCCCTTTTTTCTTTCGGCCCTCGGAGGCTTCGCCACTGTCCACGAACGAGCGCGAAAAGCGAGTCCGCGTCAACCGGCAGATCCGCATCAGCCCGCTGCGGGTCATCGGGCCCGGGGGCGAGCAGCTGGGTGTCATGCCGGTGGACGAAGCGCTGGCGGCGGCGCAGGAGCGCGGGCTGGACCTTGTGGAAGTGGCGCCGTTGGCGCGCCCGCCCGTGGTCAAGATCATGGACTACGGGAAGTTCAAGTTCGAGGAAGCGAAGGCCGCGCGGGCGGCCAAGAAGAAGCAGCACGTCATCCAGCTCAAGGAAGTGAAGTACCGGCCGGGAATCGACGACCACGACTTCGACTTCAAGACGCGCCACGCGCGCGAGTTCCTGGGCGACGGAAACAAGGTCAAGGTGACCATGATGTACCGGGGGCGGCAGATCGCCCACCTGGATCTGGGCAAGGCGGTGCTGGACCGGGTGGCGGCCGCGCTGGCCGACATCGGGAAGATCGAGATGGAGGCCAAGCTCGAGGGCCGCAACATGACCATGGTGATCGCGCCAAAGTAGACGGGAGTCACATGCCAAAGCAGAAGACCAAGCGGGCGGCCACCAAGCGGTTCCTCCGCACCGGATCGGGCAAGCTGAAGCGGTTCCACGCGAACCACTCGCACATCCTGACCAAGAAGACGCGCAAGCGGAAGAACCGGCTCAAGAAGGGCGACCTCGTGAGTTCGGCCGACTTCCCCCGCGTCAACCGCCTCCTCCTGGCCTGAGGGTACTATGCCTCGCGTGAAGAGCGGCGTCGCGCACCACGCCCGCAAGAAGAAGTACATGGAGGCCGCGAAGGGCGCGCGCGGCGGCCGGAGCAAGCTGTACAAGGCGGCCAAGGAGACGGTCGAGCGCGGCATGCGCTACGCCTATCGGGACCGCCGCAAGAAGAAAGGCGAGTTCCGGGCGCTCTGGATCACGCGCATCAACGCCGCGGCGCGGCTCCACGGCCTGAGCTACAGCCGGCTGATGGCGGGCCTCAAGAAGGCGGGCGTCGAGATCAACCGGAAGGTGCTCGCCGACCTCGCCGTGCGGGACGCCGATGCGTTCTCGCGCATCGCGGAGGTCGCGAAGGGCCAGTCCTAAGGGACGCTCCCTTGGACCTGCTCCCGACGCGAGCCTCCGCCCGTGGGGCCGCCCGCCCGGCGCGGACGGCCCCACGCTCGCATACCGCCCCGACGCCCTTGGCCCTCACGCCCGCGCGCTATGGCACTTGAGCCGACCGGCTATCCCGACCTCGACGCGCTCCTCCCCCGGGTGGAGCGCATTTCGGCGCTGGACGCCGTCCAGCTCGAAGCCGAGGAGATCGCCCTGCTCGGGCGGAAGAGCGGCGCCATCACCGGGCTTCTGAAGCGGCTTCCCACGCTGCCGCTGGAGCAGCGCAAGCCGTTCGGCGCGGCGGTGAACCGGCTCAAGGCCGAGGCCGAGGCCCGGATCGAGTCCCGCCGGACCGCCCTGGAGGCCGAGCGCCGCTCGGGCGGCGAAGCGGTCGACCTCACCATGCCGCCCCGCCGGCGCTGGGCCGGCGCCGACCACCCCGTCACCCGGGTGATCGACGAGCTGCTCGGCATCTTCCGCGAGCTGGGGTTCACCGTCGCGGTCGGGCCGGAGGTGGAGACCGACTGGCTCAACTTCGGCGCGCTCAACTTCCCGCCGGACCACCCGGCGATGGACCTGCACGACACCATCTACGTCGACGCGCCGCCCGTCGCTGAAGCGCCGCACGGGGGCCGGCTCCTGCTCCGCACCCACACGTCGCCGGTGCAGATCCGGGTCATGCGGGCCTCCGCGCCGCCCATCCGGGTGGTGATGCCCGGCATGGTCTACCGGAACGACCCGTTCGACCCGTCGCACGCGCCCGGCTTCTCCCAGATCGAGGGGCTCGCCGTGGACGAGGGGATCTCCTTCGTGGATCTGAAGGCCACGCTCGCGCAGTTCGCGCGGCGGTTCTTCGGCCCCGCGACCAGGGTCCGCTTCCGCCCGTCGTTCTTCCCGTTCACCGAGCCTTCGGCGGAGATGGACGTCGAATGCCAGCTCTGCCACGGGAGTGGCTGCCCCGCGTGCAAGGGGACCGGGTGGATGGAGATCCTCGGCTCGGGGATGGTGCACCCGAACGTGCTGGTGAACGGCGGGCTCGATCCCGAGCGCTACACCGGGTTCGCCTGGGGCATGGGCCCCCACCGGATCGCGCTCCTGCGCTACGGGGTGCCGGACATCCGGCTCTTCTACGAGGGCGACATGCGCTTCCTCGAGCAGTTCGCCCCCGCCGGGAAGGGGAGCGCATGAACGTCTCCCGCCGCTGGCTCGAGGACTTCCTCCGGCGCCCGCTGGAGACCCGGGACGTCGTCGCCCGGCTCGGCATGCTCGGCGCACCGGTGGACGCGGTCGAGTCCGTGCACGCCGGGCTCGGCGAGATCCGCGTGGCGCTGGTGGAGTCCGTCGCCCCGCACCCCAACGCGGACCGGCTCCGGCTGTGCCAGGTGAACGACGGCTCCGGCGTGCCGAAGCACGTGGTCTGCGGCGCCCCCAACGTGGCCGCGGGCAAGCGTTACCCGTTCGCGGCGGTCGGCGCGACCGTGCCCTACGGCAAGGGCGGCGCGCCGATGAAGCTCGAGCGGGCCAAGATCCGGGGCGAGGTCTCCGAGGGCATGCTCTGCTCCGCGCGGGAGCTCGGCCTGGGGCAGGACCACGACGGCATCCTCGAGCTGGCCACCGACGCCGCGCCCGGCACGCCGCTGCTGGACGCGCTCCCGGTCGCGGACGACCGGCTGATCCTCGACGTGGGCCCGAACCGGCCCGACCTGCTCGGGCACAAGGGCGTGGCGCGGGAACTGGGCGCCGCGTACGGAATTCCGTTCCGCCTGCCCACCATCTCCGGCGCGGAGCGGCTGGACGTGCCGCCGCCCCGGCGCGAGGGCGCAGCCGGCTCGGTGGGCGGGATCCGTATCACGCTCGAGGACCTCGAGGGCTGCCGCCGCTTCCACGCGGCGCTCGTGCGCGGCGTGCGGGTGGGGCCGTCGCCCGCGTGGCTCCGGCACCGGCTCGAGTCCGTCGGCGTCCGGCCGATCAGCAACGTCGTGGACGCAACGAACTACGTCATGCTCGAGCTGTCCCAGCCGATGCACGCCTTCGACGCGGCGCGGCTCCGCGGCGGCGCCCTGGTCGTGCGGCGTCCCCGGCCAGGCGAAGCGGCGCTGGTGACGCTGGACGACGCGACCCGCGCGCTCGACCCGGACACCACCGTCATCGCGGACGCCGAGGGCGCGATCGGGCTCGCCGGCATCATGGGCGGGGCGAGCAGCGAGGTGAGCGCCGCCACCACCGACGTCCTGCTCGAGGCCGCCTGGTGGGAGCCGTCCCGGATCCGGCGGACGCGGCGGCGGCTCGGCATGAGCACCGACGCGAGCTACCGGTTCGAGCGCGGCGTGGATCTCTGGGCCGGCGCCGACGCCATGCGCCGGTGCATCGAGCTGGTCCTGGCCACGGCGGGCGGCACGCTGGCCGAGGCGCCGCTGGATCTCTGGCCCGAGCCGGCCCATCCGCCGCGCATCTTCCTCCGGCCGGGGCGGGTGGCGCAGGTGCTGGGCGTCGAGCTGCCCTGGCTCGAGCTGGAGCGCTGCCTCGTGGCGATCGGCGCCACGGTCGTGTCGAAGCCGGATGACGGCCGCATGGCCGTGGACGTGCCCGGCTGGCGGCCCGATCTCCGGGCCGAGATCGACCTGATCGAGGAGATCGCCCGCATCCACGGGTACGACGCGTTCCCGATCGAGCTCCGCCCGGCCCGGGTGGGCTCGCTCCCCGACGCGCCCATCGAGTCGGCCGCCACCGCGATCCGCGAGGGACTGGCCGCCGAGGGTCTGTTCGAGGCGATCACGCTCCCGATGACGTCGGCGGAGGCGCCGGACGCCGTCCGTCTGCTCAACCCGCTGTCCGCCACCGACCGCTGCCTGCGCCGGGAGCTGCTCCCGGGGCTGGTCCACCAGGTCCAGGCGAACTGGGACCACCACGTGCGTGACGTGCGGCTGTTCGAGGTGGGCACCGTCTTCCGGGCCCGCCCGGGCGAGCGGCCGGCCGAGGCGCGTCACGTGGCCGGGGTGGTGACCGGGGCCCGGGAGCCGCTTCACTGGACCGGCACCGGCCGGCAGGATTACGACCGCTGGGACCTCGCCGGGCTGCTCCAGGTCGCCGTCGCTCTGGCAAATCCGGGGGCGTCCCTACAAGTTGAAGGCAACACGTGGGTTGCCGTAGCGGAGGACGGGCGGAGGGTGGGTCAGGCGAGGGTGCTCGAGGCCGACGCCCCTCCCTGGGCCGCTCCGCTGCTCGGGTTCGAGGTCGAGCTCGATGCGGCGCCGCGGCGGCCGCCCCGCTTCCGTCCCCTGCCGTCCACTCCATCGTCCGAGCGGGATCTGGCGCTTCTCCTCCCCGACGGGGCTACCGCGGCGGAAGTCGCCCGCGTGCTGAAGCAGGCGGCCGGCGCGCTGCTCGCCGGGGTGGCGGTGGTGGACGAGTATCGCGGATCGGGTGTCGGCGCGGGCGCGCGGAGCGTGCTGTTCCGCCTGACCTTCCGGGCGCCGGATCGGACGTTGGAGGCCGCCGAAGTGGACGACCTGGAGCGGCGCGTGCTCGCGGCACTGGAGCGGGAGCTGCACGTGCGGCGGCGCGAGGCGGGCACCGAGGGACCCGAGGAGGGCTGACGGTGGCATACACCTACGAGCGTCCGGACCTCCGGGCCCTGGCCGAGCTGGAGGAGCTGTTCCAGAACCTGGGCGCGGAGGTCGCGGCCTGGCGGCGCCGCTCCCTCAAGGCCGAGGCCGAGCTGCAGGACATCCGCGCCAAGGGCGGGGTCTACGAGGGCCCCGAGCTGTCCGTGAGCCGGCAGCGTGTGGTCGAGCTGGAAGCGGAGAACCAGGCGCTCCGCGAGCGGATCGAGGCGGCCAAGGAGCGGGTCCGCTCGCTGGCCGCGCGGCTGGCCTTTCTCGAGCAGGGAGGTACGGCGGCGTGACGACGCCCAAGAACGCGGTTCGCGTCATCATCGGCGGCGAGGAGTACACGGTCAAGTCCGAGCTGCCGCCGGAGTACACCCGCGAGGTGGCGGCGTATCTCGACGCCGCGCTCAAGCGCGTGCGCGACTCGCTCCCCTCCGTCGAGACCCACAAGGCGGCGATCCTCGCGGCGCTCGCCATCACCGACGAGCTGTTCCAGGCCCGCCGCGGGGACCGGGAGATCGCCACCCGGATCACCGCCATGGCTGACGACCTCGCCCGACTCCTGCCTCCCGCCAAGCGGGGGAGCCGCGTCTCCGGTACCATCTCCGTCTCAGAATGATCGGCACCGTCATCACTGCACTCGCCCGGATGGATCGCACGCTGCTGGCGCTCCTCTGGCTCGCGGTCGGCCTCCTGGTCGCGACCGTCTATTTCCTGGTCCGCTCGCGCATGGAGCAGCGCCGCGGGCGCCGCGTCGTCGCCGCCGCGCAGGCCGAGGCCGAGCGCCTCCGGAGCGACGGCGCCCGCGAGGGCGAGGCCGCCAAGAACGCCGCCGTCGTGGCCGGCAAGATGGAGGCCCTCAAGCTGCGCGAGGAGCTCGACCGCGAGATCCAGCGCCGGCGCGAGGAGTGGGAGCGGGCCGAGCGCCGGGTCGAGGACCGGAGCCGCGCGCTGGAGCGCAAGCTGGAGGACGTGGCCGCGCAGGAGCGCCAGTTCCGGGTGCAGGAGCAGGAGCTGGCCCAGCGCGAGCTCGATCTCCGGGCGCGGGAGGCGGAGACCGACAAGCTGCTCCAGGAGCAGCGGGCCCGGCTGGAGCGCATCGCCGGCCTCACGGCGGAAGACGCCCGGCGCGAGATCCTCCAGCGGGTGGAGGACGAGGCCCGCACCCAGGCCAGCGCGTTGGTGCGCGACATCAAGGAGCAGGCGCGGAAGGGGGCGGATCGGGACGCCAAGCGCATCATCGCGATGGCGGTCCAGCGGCTCGGCGCCGAGCACACGGCCGAGACCACCGTCGCCGCGGTGGCGCTCCCGAACGACGAGATGAAGGGCCGGATCATCGGCCGGGAGGGCCGGAACATCCGCGCGTTCGAGACCGCCACCGGCGTCGATGTCATCATCGACGACACGCCCGACACCGTGATCATCTCCTGCTTCGACCCGATCCGCCGGGAAGTGGCGCGCCGCGCGCTCGAGGCGCTGATCACCGACGGCCGGATCCACCCGGGCCGGATCGAGGAGATCGTCGTCAAGTGCCAGCGCGAGCTGGAGACGCAGCTGGTGGACCTGGGCGAGCAGGCCGCCTACGACACCGGGATCCACGGCCTCCACCCCGAGCTGGTCAAGCTGGTCGGGCGGATGCGCTACCGGACGTCCTACGGGCAGAACATCCTCGATCACTCGAAGGAGGTGGCGTGGCTCGCCGGCATGATGGCGGCCGAGCTGCACCTCGACGTCGCGCTGGCGAAGCGGGGCGGGCTGCTGCACGACGTCGGCAAGGTACTCACCCACGATACCGAGGGGACCCACGTGGAGCTCGGGGTGGAGATCGCCCGCAAGTACGGCGAGAGCGCGGCGGTGATCAACTGCATTCAGGCCCATCACGACGACGTGCCCCACGAGAGCGCCGAGTCGGTGCTGGTCCAGGCCGCCGACTCGATCAGCGGCTCCCGCCCTGGCGCGCGCCGCGAGGCGTTCGAGAGCTACGTGAAGCGGCTCACCAAGCTGGAGGAGATCGCCAACGGCTTCGCCGGCGTGGAGAAGAGCAGCGTGATCCAGGCGGGCCGGGAGATCCGCGTGGTCGTGACGCCCGACCGGGTGGACGACTCGGCGGCCGCCCAGCTCTCGGAATCCATCGCGCGGCGGATCGAGAGCGAGCTCCAGTACCCGGGCCAGATCAAGGTCGTCGTGATCCGGGAGACCCGCGCCGTGGACTTCGCCCGATGACCGCGCGGGTGCTGGACGGCGTGCCCCTCGCCGACGCGATCCGCGCGGAGGTCGCCGCGCGCGTGGCGCAGCTCCGGACCGGCGGCCCCCGGCCGGGCCTGGCGGTCGTCATCGTGGGCGAGAACCCGGCGAGCATGGTCTACGTGCGGGCCAAGGGCAAGGCGTGCGAGGAAGCCGGCATGCACTCCGAGACGATCCGCCTGCCGGAGCAGACCAGCGAGGCCGAGCTGCTCGCGGTGGTGGACCGGCTCAACACCGATCCCGCCATCCACGGGTTCCTGGTCCAGCTGCCGCTGCCCAAGCACATCAACGCGGAGCGGGTGCTCAACCGGGTGAATCCGCTCAAGGACGTGGACGGGTTCCATCCGGTGAACGTGGGCAAGGTGTCCATCGGCGATCCCACCGGCCTCCGGCCCGCGACGCCGTACGGCGTGCAGGAGATGCTGCTCCGCTCGGGCATCGACCCCAAGGGCGCCAACGCGGTCATCGTGGGCCGGTCGAACATCGTGGGCAAGCCGATGGCGAGCCTGCTGATCCAGCCGGGGCGCGGCGGCGACGCCACGGTCACCATCTGCCACTCGAAGTCGCGCGACCTCCCGGGCATCTGCCGGGGCGCCGACATCCTCATCGTCGCCATCGGGAAGCCGGAGTTCGTCACGGCCGACATGGTGCGCCCCGGCGCGGTGGTGATCGACGTCGGCATCAACCGGGTGGACGACGCGAGCCAGCCCAAGGGCTATCGCATCGTCGGCGACGTGGCATATGCGCCGGTGGCCGAGGTCGCCTCCGCCATCACGCCGGTGCCCGGCGGCGTCGGCCGGATGACCATCGCGATGCTGCTCAAGAACACCCTCCAGGCCTTCGAGCAGGCGGTGGCGTGAGCGCGGTGCCGATGGGCCCGGGCGACCAGGTCCTCTCCATCGGCGACCTCACCGCGGCGGTCCGCACCGTCCTCGAGGGGAGCCTCGGCACGGTCTGGGTCCGGGGCGAAGTGGTCCAGTGCAAGGTCCACGGCAGCGGCCACTGGTACTTCACCCTTCGCGACGCCGCCGCCCAGGCGCGCTGCGCCATGTGGCGCACCTACTCCCAGCGCGCGGGGCGGCCGCCCGCCGACGGGACCGAGGTCTTCGCCCAGGGCCGCCCAACGCTGTACGAGGCCAAGGGCGAGTTCCAGTTCGTCGTCTACCGTCTGCTGCCCACCGCGAGCATCGGCGACCAGCAGCGCGCGCTCGAGCGGGTGAAGGCGGCGCTGGAGCAGGACGGCCTCTTCGCCGCGGCGCGGAAGCGGCCGCTGCCGCGCTACCCGTCGCGCGTGGCGGTGGTCACGAGCCCGGACGGCGCCGCGCTCCACGACATCGTCACCGTTGCCGGGAGCCGGTGGCCCGCGGCCGACATCCTGGTCGTGGCCTCGCGCGTGCAGGGCGACGGCGCGGCCCGCGAGCTGGTCGCCGCGCTCAAGCTGGTCAACCGGCTCAAGGTGGATCTCTGCATCGTCGGGCGGGGCGGCGGCGGCCGGGAAGACCTCGCGGCGTTCAACGACGAGGCGGTCTGTCGCGCGCTCGCGGCGGTCCGGGTGCCCACGGTGTCGGCGGTCGGTCACGAGACCGACGTGACCTTCGCCGACCTCGTGGCTGACGTCCGGGCGCCCACGCCGTCGGCCGCGGCCGAGCTGGCCTTTCCCGACGCGCGGGCCGTGCGCCGGCTGGTCGGCGACCTGGGCGCCCGGCTCGCCGGGGGCCTCAGCCGCCGGACCCGCCTCGCGGCGGAGCGGCTCGAGCGCACCGGCGACCGGCTCGAGAGCGCGCTGGAGGACACGCTGGCCCGCCGCCGCCACCTGGCCGACCGGCTCGCCGCGCAGCTCGACGCGCTGAGCCCGCTCCGCGTGCTCGAGCGCGGCTACGCGGTCCCCCGCGCCAACGGGCGCGTCCTCCGGCGGCGCGCCGACTTCCCGTCCGGCCGCGCTTTCAGCCTGCGGGTCGCCGACGGCGACGTCTCCGCCCGCGCCGACTGACCCCGTGACCACTCCGCCGACCGGCAAGCCGGCGGCCCTCGCCGACGAGCTGGCCCGCCTGGAAGAGATCGTCCGCCGCCTCGAGGCCGACGATCTCGATCTCGA
>Ga0187823_10000079_pt1 | contig 20665 bp, 16 predicted proteins | sample NC_wetland_sal_i_12_FD_132968 | JGI IMG/M metagenome (GOLD analysis project Ga0187823, IMG submission 132968) | Wetland sediment microbial communities from Neuse River Estuary, North Carolina, USA - SourceSoil_3 | ecosystem: Environmental > Aquatic > Freshwater > Wetlands > Sediment | place...
CGTCGGCATCAATTCCGCGATCGCGAGCGAGACCGGCTACTACTCCGGGTACGGCTTCGCGATCCCGATCAACTTGGCCCGCCGGGTGATGGATCAGATCGTCAAGAACGGCCACGTCGAGCGCGCAGCCCTCGGCATCCTGGTCCGCGACGCGACCGCAAACGACGCGCAGTACGTGGGGCTGCCCGAGGTCCGGGGCGTGCTGGTCCAGGACTTCTCCCCCGAAGGGAAGGCGGCCGAGAAGGCGGGCCTGGAGCCCGGCGACATCATCGTGGCGATTGACGGCCAGCCCGTGGAGTACGTCGCGCAGCTGCAGCAGACCATCGCATTCCGGAAGCCGGGCGAGATGGTGAAGGTCGAGGTGGCCCGCAAGGGCGGCGCTCGCAAGACCTACATGGTCCCGCTCCAGCGCGTGAGCGAGCGCTCCGAGGTCGCCTCGACCGCCGCATCCGGCGGTGACAACGCCGGCAGCGGCGAAGCCGCGCCCGTGGCGGCGTTGGGCGTGTCGGTCGCCCCGCTCGACCGGGCGACGATCGACCAGTATTCGATCCCGAACGGAGTGAGCGGGGTCGTGGTCACCGACGTGCGGCCCGACGGGCCGGCTTTCGAGTCGGTGGCCGGGCCCGACAACGGCGGGCCGGACCTCATCCTGTCGGTCGAGGGGAAGCCGGTGAGCTCGCCCGGGGAGCTGCGGCACGCGCTTGCGGCCTCGAAGCCCGGCGACATCGTGACGCTGCGGATCTACAACGCGCAGTCGAAGAGCTACCGGATCGAGCGGGTGAAGCTGGGGTCTGCCGCGAGCAAGTAGCTTCGGGCGCGCCAGCAGGGATGGGAGCGGGCGGGTCGCGAGAGCGGCCCGCCCGCGTTCTCGTGCTGCCTACGACGCTGTGACCACAGTGCCGTCCAGGAGGCGTCCCGGCGTGGCGCCGAGGAGGATTTGCGCTTGCGCCTCCCGGCCCGCAGCCGCCAACGCGTCGTAGGCCGCGCGCACCGACACGCCGTGGCGCCGGCTCCCGTGATGGTCGGAGGCGATGAGGTCGGCGAGCCCGGTCTCGACCAGGCGCCAGGCGAGCCGGTCCGAGCCCGGGCTCGAATTGCAGTAATGCCCGGTGAGGCTCCCGGCGTTGATCTGAAGCAGGGCCCCCTGGTCCCGCCAGCCGGCGATCGTCTCCAGAGGATCGAGCCCGGCCGGGAAGTGATACCGCTCCGGGTGAGCGATCACGATCCGCTGGTCCGCCTCCAGCACCTCGTCGATCACATCGGCGTGGGTCCCGCCGAGGTCGAACCCGAACTCCACCAGCAGATACCGGGTGCCGGCGAGCCCGACACCGTCGTGCTCCAGCACCGGCCGGATCAGCGGCGCTCTCGGTGCCCAGATCTCCTGCCCCAGCCCCAGCTCGGGGAGGTTGTCCTCGGCTTCGGCCGCCGCTACCAACCCATCAAACGCGCGCCGATGCCGGTCGAGCTCCCGCCGCACCGCGGCCATGGTGTCCAGCCGGGGGAGCAGCAAATGGGGGGTGGTGACCACCACGCCGACACCCTCGCTGGCGAGCAAACGCAGGGACTCGAGCGCCTCGGCCATTGTGGCCGCACCGTCGTCCACCCCGGGGACAAGATGGCTGTGCAGGTCGGTGAAATGATGGTGAAGCGGGGGAGTGGAAGCCAAAGGAGGCGGTGTCGGCATAGGTCGGGTCTCCCCGACTGGCAACGTTCATGCCGATTCTGCGATTGCGTCCAACGCCTCCCGTCGGCGGCGCAGCCGTGCGCGGGCCTCGGCGAGCCCGACCGCCTCGAACCGCACCACTTCTCCGGGGCGCCGCTGGGCCAGGCGGCCGAGATCGGCGGTCGCTACGACGGCTATCCGCGGATACCCCCCGACGGTCGGGCCGTCGGGCATCAGCACGATCGGCTCTCCGCCGGGCGGCAGCTGGATCGTCCCGATGCACGCCGGCGCCGACGGCAGCTCCCGAGGCAGGGATAGCGCCGGTGCCGGTCCCTCAAGCCGATAGCCCATTCGGCTCACTGCGTGCGAAACCCGGAACTCGGTTTCCACGAGCCAGCGCCAAGCGCTGTCGGACAGCCGTCCCAGGTCCGGCCCGGGCAGGAGCCCGATCGGCGTCCGCAGAGCGGGGGCGGGGAGGTCTCGCGGCGGGCCTGTCCGCGCAGGTCGGGCCACCGGGCTCCCGAGCGGAAGGCGGTCGCCGCTACGGAGCAACCTGCCCTCGAGTCCGCCGAAGCGACCGGGGAGGTACGTCGCCCGGCTCCCGAGCACCGGCGGCACATCGATCCCGCCGGACACCGCGACATAGAGCCACGCGCCGTCCTCGATCCGCTCGACCGCGAGTACCTCGCCCGCCGCCGCGCGGCTAGCCTGTTCCGGACCGACCGGACGCCCGCCGATGGTGGCGCGGGCGATTGCGCCGCCCAGCGCTACCGTGGCGTCGCGCTCGAGGCGCACCTCGCCGCCGGCGAGGCCCCACTCGACCGCCGCCGCCCCCCGCGGGTTGCCCACCAGCATGTTGGCGAGCGCCAGCGCGAACGGATCGAGCGCGCCCGCACGCGGGACCGCGGCGTCCAGGTGCCCGGCCCGACCGAGATCCTGGACCGTCGCGAACGGCGGCGCCCGGAGAATCGTGATCATTCGCCTACGGGGGAGAAGCGGACCCGATCGCCGGCGGCAAGCAGGTTCGGCGGATCGCGCGCCGGGTCGAACAGCACGGCGTCGGTGTGGCCGATGAGATGCCAGCCGCCGGGGGTCTCCAGGGGATAGACGCCGGTCTGGGCGCCGGCGATGGCGACGGTGCCGGCGGGCACGCGCCTGCGGGGCGCTGCCCGGCGCGGCAGCACCAGGGCGGGATCGAGCGGCCCGAGATAGGCGAAGCCGGGGACGAAGCCGAGGAAATGGACGTCGTAGGTGGGGTCCGTGTGCCGCCGTATCACTTCGGCGCGCGACAGTCCCGTGCGCTCGGCGACCTCGGCCAAGTCCGGTCCGTCGTACTGCACGGGCAGGACATGCGTTGGCCGCCCGGCGCGAGGCTCGGGCGCGTGCGTGCCGAAGCGCTGCGACGCGAGGTCGAGCCGGTTCGCGAGCGCCTCTCCGTTCGTCGCGAGCGGATCGAAGAAGACCGCCAGTGATCCGTACGCCGGGACGACGTCGGTGACACCCGGGAATCCGGCCTCGCGAACGTGCGCGGCCAGTCCGACGACCCTGGCCACGAGAGCGGGATCCGTGCCTTCTCCCAATACGACCAGCAGCGCCGAGTCGCCGAGCGGCTCGATCCGGGGTAGCCCGCTCACCGGATGAACGGCGCGACGGCGATGCCCTCGGCAGTGAAGTGCGCGCGGACGGCCCGGAGCACCAGGACGGCGCGCGCGCCATCGCCGTGCACGCAGAGCGACTCCGCCTCCACGCGGAGCGCCGTGCCGTCCACGGCGTCTACTGTGCCCTCGCGCACGAGGCGCACGGCACGGGCCGCCGCCGCGCCGGGGTCTTCCAGAAGCGCGCCCGCGGCCCCGCGCGGCACCAGCGAGCCGTCGCGTTGGTAGCCGCGGTCGAGGAACGCCTCGGACACCGCGCGCAGTCCCGCTTCGCGGGCGCAAGCCGTGAGCGCGCTTCCGGCGAACCCCAGGACCGCGAGGCTGGGATCGGCGGCCCGTACGCCGTCGGCGATCGCCCGCGCGATCTCGGGGTCGCGCGCCGCGCGGTTGTAGAGCGCGCCGTGCGGCTTCACGTAGCCCACGCGCGTCCCAGCCGCCCGGGCGCAGGCCATCATCGCTCCGACCTGGTAGGCGACGTAGTCCGCGACCTCGCGCGCCGAGGCGGCCAGGTCGCGTCGGCCGAAGCCGAGCAGGTCCGGGTAGCCGGGGTGCGCGCCCACGACCACCGAGTGGTGGGCGGCGAGCGCGGCGGCCTCGCGCATCCGCCCGGGATCGCCCGCATGAAAGCCGCAGGCGATGCTCGCGGATGAGATGAGGGGGAAGAGGTCGGCGTCGGCCGGCGCGGGCCACGCGCCGTAACCCTCGCCGAGGTCGGCGTTGAGATCGATGGTCGCCACTGGGGACGGGGCGGCGGGAGGCACGCGTCAAATCAAGCACCGGCCCGCCCGAAGTGAAACAATCCGGGCCGAAGTCTCGTTTCTGCTTGAAACGGCCTGCAAGAAGGGCCGGCTCGGGCGACAGCGAGGTGTCTATGCAGAGGTACTGGGTTCGGATCGCCGTGGGCGCTCTGGCGGTCTTCGCCGCTGGCATGGTCTGTATCTCATTGACGCGCAGCGTGATAGCAAATGTCCAATCGCTGGCGAAATCGAACCGTCCGATCGGAATTCCGCTGGCGCTCCTTCCCTTCCGGGTGGCCGGGGACGAGTTGGGCACCGTCCGTCGGCTCGAGCTGATGCGAAGCTCGCCCGAGGAGGTGAGCGGCGTCCGGCTCACCGTGAGGCTCAAGGACTCGACTGACCTGGAGAGTCTCCGGGACTGCGCGGTCACGCTTCTCGGGCATCAGGTGTTCGGGGGCCGCGAGGGGTTCGTCTGCTCGTCGCCGGCCGACTCGGCCGCGGAGCATCTGGAGAAGATCGGGGAGATCCTCGTGGAGCCGGGCGGCATGGTGCGGGCGCTCCTGGTCCCCGGCGACCACGCGGCGAATTGGCGGGCGGACCTCTATGACACGGCCGCCGCCCGCGCCGAGCTGGAGGCGCTCAAGGCCGAGCGTCTCGCGGACTCGACCGCGCGGGCGGTGGTGATCCGTGCGGATTCGGCCCGCGCCGTGATCGACATCCGGGGGGACTCTTCGCGGTCGCTGGTGCAGATACATGCCGACCCACATGGCGCCACGCTCCGGGTACGGAACCGCGCCGGCAACGACATCGTCCGGCTGCGGGCGGACTCGACGGGCGCGAGCCTCACGGTGTCCTCCGACTCCTCCTCCCCTCCGAAAAAGAAACACTGATGCCGCACGGGGCCCGCTTGCGCGCCGGCGGCGGGCCCCCCTACATCTAGCCGATGCCGGCGCGCGCGCTCGCTCGAGTCGCATTAGTGGTACTCGTGGTCGCGGCGCTCGTCGTCGCCGGGCGGCGCGCGGCGGTGCTGGTGCCCGAGTTCGCGCGTTGGGTGAACGGGTTGGGGCCGTGGGGGCCTATCGCGTTCGTGGCCGGGTACGTCGTGGCCAGCGTGGCGCTGGTGCCGGCGGCGCTGCTCACGCTAGCGGCCGGCGCGATCTTCGGCGTGTTCAAGGGCGTGGCCGTCGCCTTCGTCGGCGCGTCGCTCGGGGCGAGCGCGGCGTTCCTGACCGCGCGCTACGCGGCCCGCGACTCGGTGGAGCGGTGGATCGCCGGCGACGAGCGATTCGAGGCGATCGACCGCGCCATCGGCCGGGAAGGCAGGAAGATCGTCCTCCTCCTGCGCCTGTCCCCGGTCTTTCCCTTCAATCTCCTCAATTATGCCCTCGGCCTCACGCGGGTTCGCTTCATCGACTACGTGCTGGCAATGCCGGGGATGCTCCCCGGAGCGATCCTCTACGTGTACACCGGCAAGGTGGCGGGGGACGCGGCGGCGCTCGCCGGCGGTGCGGCACCCGCCCGGAGCGCCGGCTACTACGTGGTCCTAGCTCTCGGGCTCGCCGCGACGGCGGGCGTGACCGTGATCGTCACCCGCGCCGCCCGCCGGGCTCTGGCCGAGGCGACCGCCGGGCCCTCCCCCTCCGGCGCGTAAGCCCGTGCCCGATCCGCCTGCGGCGCGAATCGAGCCCCTCGACGAGTTCAACCTCCGCCTGCTCGAGAACGTCCATCCGCCGGAGTGGGTGAACCCCGCGCCGAAGCCGCGCTACCATCTCGTGGTGATCGGCGCCGGAACGGGCGGCCTGGTGAGCGCGGCTGCCGCGGCGGGCCTCGGGGCGAAAGTCGCGCTCGTCGAGCGGCACCTCATGGGCGGGGACTGCCTCAACGTGGGGTGCGTGCCGTCGAAGGGAATCATTCGAGCGGCCCGTGCCTGGCGCGAAGCCGCGCGCGCCCGCGCGGAGTTCGGTGGTCCCATGGCGGAGGGAGCCGGGGACTTTCCCGCCGTCATGGCCCGCATGCGCCGGCTCCGGGCCGGGATCAGCCGCATCGACGGCGCGCCCCGCTTCCGGGACCTGGGTGTGGACGTCTTTCTCGGGGCCGGCCGGTTCGCCGGGCCCGACACCGTCGAGGTGGATGGCACGCTGCTCCGGTTCCGGCGGGCGATCATCGCCACGGGCGGCCGGCCGGCGGTGCCGCCGATTCCGGGTCTCGCGGACGTGGGTTACCTCACCAACGAGTCGGTGTTCGGCCTGACGGAGCTGCCCCGGCGCTTCGCGGTCATCGGCGGGGGCCCGATCGGGTGCGAGCTCGCCCAGGCGTTCGCCCGCCTCGGGAGCACGGTCACTCTGGTGGAGCGCGGGCCGCGGCTCCTGGCGCGCGACGATCCGGACGCGGCGGCGATCGTCGAGCGGGCGATGGCGGACGACGGGGTGGCGATCGTTCGAAACGCCGCCGTGCGGCGGGCAGAGCGAGACGGCTCGACCGGCGCCCTCGTGGTCGAGCGCGATGGCCTCGAAGCCAGGGTCGAGGCCGACGCGATCCTCGTCGCGACAGGCCGCACGCCGAACGTCGAGGGGCTGGGCCTCGGGGCCGCCGGCGTAGGTCACGCACAGGGCGGGGTGGCGGTGGACGACCGCCTCTGCACGTCGAACCCCCGCGTGTTCGCCGTGGGCGACGTGTCGTCTCGCCTCAGGTTCACCCACAACTCGGATGCCCAGGCGCGGATCGCCATCCAAAACGCGCTCTTCTTCGGCCGGGCGCGCGCGAGCCGGCTGGTGATGCCGTGGTGCACCTACACCAGCCCGGAGGTCGCGCACGTCGGCCTCGGCGAGCGCGAAGCCCGCGAGGCGGGCCACGCGCTGGAGACGCTGACCGTGCCGCTCGCCGAGGTGGATCGGGCCGTGCTCGACGGCGAGGGCGCGGGCTTCTTCCGCGTGCATCTGAAACGGGGGACCGACCGGATCCTGGGCGCCACGCTCGTGGCCGAGCACGCGGGCGAGATGATCGGGGAGATCGGCGTGGCCATCGTGAACGGCGTTGGGCTCGCCGGCATCGGCCGGGCCATCCATCCTTACCCCACGCAGGCGGAGGTGTTCCGCAAGGCGGCGGATGCGTGGCGCCGAGGAAAGCTCACCCCCGGTGTGCGGGGAGCGCTCCGACTCTTCTTCCGGGCGTTCCGGTAGCAGTAGGCCGTTATGGTCGATGCAGCCGCCGGCTCTGGCGGTAGGGATAAAAGTCGAAGATCTCGCCTTCCGCCAACCGGCGCTGCACGCCGGTCCAGAAGTCCACGCTCAGGAGATCGCCGTGCGCGCCGAGGAAGGTGGCCCGGAGACGGTCGCCGGGGACGAGGAACGCTCCGAACTCCTCCGGGAACACGTCGTGCTCGCCCACGTGGAACCACGGCTCCGCCGCCATCTCGTCCTCGGGCGACCGGGGCTCGGGCAGCCGGCGGAACACGCATTCCCGGAGCCGGCAGAGCTCGTCATAGTCGTAGCAGATCACCCGGCCGTTCCGGGTCACGCCGAAGTTCTTGAGCAGCATGTCGCCGGTGAAGATGTCCGCGCCGGCGAGATCCTTGATGGCGTTCCCGTAGTCCAGGATCGCGTCCCGCGCGGTTCCCGCGTCCGCCTGCGCCAGGAAGAGGTTGAGCGGCGTCACCCGGCGCTCGGTATAGGCGTGCCGGATCACCACGCTCTCGCCCTTGACGTCCACACTGCGCCCGGCCTCCCGCTGGAGGTACGCCAGCAGGTCGTCGGGGAAGCAGCGCCGCCGGAACTCCAGGTTCTCGAACTCCTGAGCGTCGGCCAGCCGGCCCACCCGGTCGCGCTGGAACACGAAGTGATACTTGTCCATGACGCCGCGCCGGGTGGTGGTCTTGGGCGCGCCGAACCGGTCCCGGATGATCTTGAACACGACGTTGAACGTCGGCAGCGTGAAGACGCACATGACCATGCCCTCGTCGCCCTCCGCGAAGGCGAACCGGGCGTCGGGCAGCTCCAGATGCCGCAGCAGCGCGCGGTAGAGCTCGGTCTTCCCGTGCTTGTTGTAGCCGATCGAGGTGTACAGCTCGTCCACCCGCTTGTTCGGCATGATGGACTCGAGAAACGCGATCAGGCCCCGCGGGTGGGGGGCGTCCACGAAGAAGTAGGACCAGCTGAAGCCGAAGACGACGCTGGCTTCGTCCTGCGTGAGCAGGACGGCGTCCACCATGATGCCCCCGTCGCCCTGCACCAGGGGCAGCACCAGCGGCACTAGCTCGCTGCCGCCGTGGATCCGCCCGACGAGATACGCTCCCTTGTTCCGGTAGAACGGAGCGCGGAGCAAATCGATCGCGAGCGGTCCTCCGTGCCAGCCCAGCTCCGTCAAGCGGGCGTCGACGGCCCGGGCCACCAGCTCGGCGTCGCCCTGCGCGTCGGCGTAGGGTACGTGCCAGCCGCAGGCGCCGAGAAGCCGTTCGATCGGCTCCCGGCTGGAGTCCTCGCCGCGGTAGGTGTCGAAGACCATCGGCCCGGTGCGGACGAGCGGGCCGCTGGCGGGGAACTCGATGAACTCGGTATCCGGGTCGGCGCCGACCGTGCCGAGGGCGCTCCGGCTGGCCGAGTTGAAGAAGGTTTCCGCCAGCTCCGAGTCGGGCCGGCCGTCCACCAGGCCGGCATAGACGGGACGGATCCGGGCCCAGGCCAGGCGCTCGCGGACGGCGTCGCCCAGGAGCTCGCCCAGGCACGCGAGCGCCGCGTCCACGTGCCGGCGGTACTGCGCGAGCCGCTCGGCCGCGTCGGCCTGCGTGCCGTGCCAGTCGCGGGTCTCGAAGCGCCGCTTGGCGCGGCGGGTGACCTCCGCGAACGCGGCGCACCACGCCTCATACTCGCCGAAAAGGACGGCGGCGGCGCGGTCCGCGTGAGCGTTGCCGTTCATGGACCGGCGGCTAAGTTACGCATGACGACTCTTCCCACCCTCGCCGGGTTCACCATGCCCACGCTCTCCGCTCCCGCATACAAGAATCTTCAGGCTCCGACCCAGGGCGACCCGATCGTCATGCGCGACGGGCGCCTCGAGGTCCCCAATCAACCCATCATCCCGTTCATCGAGGGCGACGGTACCGGCCCCGACATCTGGCGGGCTGCGCAGCTCGTCTTCGACGGCGCGGTGCAGAAGGCCTACGGCGCCGACCGTCGGATCGTGTGGTTCGAGGTCCTCGCCGGCGAGAAGGCCAAGAACCGGCTGGACAGCTGGCTGCCGGACGACACGCTGGCGGCGATCGCGCATCACCTGGTGGCCATCAAGGGCCCGCTCACCACGCCCGTGGGGGGCGGCTTCCGCTCCCTCAACGTGGCCCTGCGGCAGAAGCTCGACCTCTACGCCTGCGTGCGGCCCGTTCGCTATTTCGAGGGCGTCCCGTCGCCTGTCAAGGCGCCGCAGGACGTGAACATGGTGATCTTCCGCGAGAACACGGAAGACATCTACGCCGGCATCGAGTATAAGGCCCGCTCCGAAGAGGCCCGGGCGCTCATCCGCTATCTCCGCGAGGACCTCGGCGTCCAGAACATCCGGTTCCCCGAGTCGAGCGCCATCGGGATCAAGCCCGTCTCGGAGGAGGGCAGCAAGCGGCTGATGCGCGCGGCCCTCGACTACGCCGTCGCCCAGGGGTTCGCCAGCGTGACGCTGGTCCACAAGGGCAACATCATGAAGTACACCGAGGGCGGTTTCCGCGACTGGGGCTACCAGGTGGCCCGGGAGGAGTACGGGGCCGTGGAGGTGGACGGCGGGCCCTGGTGCCGGCTGCCGGGCGGCGTGGTGGTCAAGGACGTGATCGCCGATGCGTTCCTCCAGCAGATCCTCACCCGGCCGCGGGAGTACGGCGTCATCGCCACGCTGAACCTGAACGGCGACTACATCTCCGACGCGCTGGCCGCGCAGGTCGGGGGGATCGGGATCGCTCCCGGCGCGAACATCAACTATCTCACCGGCCACGCCGTGTTCGAGGCAACCCACGGCACGGCGCCCAAGTATGCCGGCCAGGACAAGGTGAACCCGGGCTCCGTGATTCTCTCGGGCGAGATGATGTTCCGCCACCTCGGCTGGCACGAGGCGGCCGACCTGATCGTCGCGTCGCTGGAGAAGACGATCGGCCAGAAGAGGGTGACCTACGACTTCGAGCGCCTGATGCCGGGCGCCACGCTCGTGTCTACCAGCGGGTTCGCCAAGGCCATGGTCGAGAACATGGGCTAGTCGCGCCGGCGGAACCGGTCGAGCGCCCGCCGGTCCCGCTTGGTGGGGCGACCCTTGTCCTCGAAGGCCCAGGCGCTCGCCCCCAGCTTGAGCTGCTCCGCCACCCGCTCGCGCGCGGCCCGGCTCTCGGCCCGCTCCTCGTACAGGGCCGCCGCGACGCTGGCCGGCCCCCGCCGGTCGGCGAGTCCCCGAACCTGCAGCACGTATTCGTACGGCCCCTGGCGCAGCCGGACCTCGTCCCCCGGCTGGACCAGCTTGGCGGGCTTGGCCCGCTCGCCGTTGACTTCAACCTTCCCCCCGGCCACGGCCTCGGTGGCGACCGAGCGCGTCTTGAAGAAGCGCGCGGCCCAGAGCCACTTGTCGATCCGAACCCGCTCGAGAGCGTCGCTCATCGCCCGTAATGAACTCCGGGGCGTGGTGCGGCGCAAAGCTGTGGCCCGGCCCCGGCGCCCTTTCTCCCGCCCCCGTCCCCCGGCGAGATTCCCGCGGTGATCCGCTGCCTCGCATTCGCCTTCGTTCTGCTGGCCGGCCGTCTGTCCCCCATCGTGGCTCAGTCCGCGCCCGCCGAGTCCACGTCTACCACGCCGGCGCCGGTGGCCGCGGAGCCGGCGGCGGTCGCGGCGCCCGACTCCTCCCCCGCGGCGCCGGGTGCGATCGATTCGCTGCTCGCGGCCGCGACCGACGCGATCGCCCGCGGACTTCCCTACCGGGCCAGCCGGATGCTGGACTCCATCGTCCGCGACTCGGCCCGCCGCACCCCGGAGATCACGCTGATCGCCGCCCGGGCGGCGAGCCGCTGGGGTGGATGGCTCGAGGTGAGCCGGCTGCTCGCCGATACTGCGTGGCCGGACGAGCGCCTCCGCGGGTCTGCGCTCCTGCTGGCGGCCCGGGCCGCGGTCGAGCTCGGCGCCGACACGACGGCGGTCGCGCGCGCGCGGGAAGCTCTCGTCGATCTCGGGGACCCGAACGGCCGCGCCGAGGCGCTCGTCATCCTCGGCCGCGCGCTGGATCGGCTGGGCGAGCCGGACAGCGCGGCGGCCGCCTACCTCCACGCCGCGGAGCTGGTGCCCGCCGTGGGCGACTGGCTCCGGTTGCGGGCTGCGGCGCTCACGGCTGACAGCCTGGGGCGGGCGACGCTCTACGCCAGCCTGACGCTCGATGCCGCGAAGGGCCGGGTGCCGGCAACCGAAGCAGCCGCGCGGGAGCGGTTCGGCGACTTGATCGGCGCGGCAAGCTTCTATCTGAGGCTCGGGAGCCCGGCCACCGCGCTCCGCCTCCGGCTAGCGGCATCGCTCGACACGCTGGCGCGGGCGGAGCTCCGCCACGAGTTGGTGGACTTCATCGGCACGCCCGGACCGGCGCCCGAGCGGCGTGCGGCCATCGCGGTGCTCGACAGCGCATACGGCGAGCTCACACCCGAGGAAGAGCTGGCCGTGGCCCGCGCGGCCGACCCGGCAGGGGTCCCGGCTCGCGCCGCCGACGGCTTTTCCCGCGCCTTCGCGGCCGGACTCGGCGACGTGCAGGACCACTTCGACTATGCCGGGGCGCTCTTCCGGCTCGGCCGGTACCCCGAGGCCGCCGCCGCTTACGCCCTCGTGCCCGCGAAGGACAAGCTCGGCGGCGCCGCCGCCTATCAGCGGGGCCGGGCCCTCCTCCGGAGCGGGCAGCTCGATCAGGCCACGCAGATCTTCCGGCAGGTGGCGAAGCGGTTCCCCCGGGACACCGCGGCAGCGACGCCGTCCCTCTTTCTCCTCGCCGACATCGCCACCGACGATCGGAAGGACGGCGATGCGCGCAAGCTTTTCCTCCAGCTTGCGCGTCGGTTTCCCGCAACCCGGTTCGCGCCGGGAGCCCGGCTGCAGGCGGCGCTCATCGCGCTCGTAGGCGGACACGCGAAGGACGCGGCGCACGAACTCGAATCGCTGGCGGCAGCCGGTCCGCGCGCGGGCGACGAACAGACCGCGGCACTGTACTGGGCCGGCCGGGCCTGGGCCGAGGCGGGCGACTCCGCCCGGGCCCGGGAGCGCTGGGCGGCAGTCATGGCGCGCGATCCGGTATCGTACTACGCGGGCCTGAGCGAGCGCCGGCTGTCGGCCGGCACGTGGAGCCCCCCGGCGGCCCCCGACTCCTTCGCCCCGGCGCCCGGGCAGGACAGCGCCATGGCCCGGGCGGCGCAGCTGCGCCGGCTGGGGTTGGCCGATGCGGCCCGGTTCGAGTACGACGAGGTCGCACGCGATGCGGATAGCTCGGTGGAGGGGCTGCTCTCCGCCGCGAACGCGTTTCGCGATGCCGGGCTTGCGTCTCGGGGCATCCGCCTCGCGCGAAGCGCGCTGGCCCGGGGGGCACCGGCGGACGCCCGGATCTACCGCCTTCTTTATCCGGTGGTGCACGGGGAGGCGCTGGTCACGGAGGCCGCCGCGCACGGCCTGGAGCCGGGCTTCGTGGCGGCCCTGATCCGCCAGGAATCGCTCTTCGACCCGGGCGCCACGTCCGGCGCCGGCGCGAGGGGCCTGATGCAGGTGATGCCGGACCTCGGGGCGACGGTCGCCCGGAGCCGGGGCTTCCCCCAATGGGATCCGGTACTGCTCTGGCAGCCGGACGTGAGCCTGGTCATCGGCACGCTTCACCTCGCCGAGCTCGCCGCGCGGTACAGCGACCCCGTGCGCATCCTCGCGGCGTACAATGCGGGCATCTCCCGGGTCGACCGGTGGGCCGGGAAGAACGGCATGGACGATCCCGAGATGTTCGCCGAGCGCATCCCCTTCGTCGAAACGCGCGACTACGTCCGGATCGTGCAGCGGAACCGCGATCTCTACCGGGTGCTGTACGGATGGTGAAGCGCTTCGTTATCTTGCCGCTCGTCCCCCTGCTCGACCCTTGCCCCGAGGCACGATGGAATCTTCCGCCGCGGAGCGGGTAGAAGCGGTTCCCGGTTCTCATCCGCAGCGGATCGGCCGGGCTTCTCTCCCCACTCAGCGCACGCTGCTCACATGGCTGTTCGTCGGCCGGCTCGTCCTCGCCCTGGCGGCGCTGTTGGGCGCCTCCTTGATCTGGACGCGCCGCCCCGACGTCTCCTTCATCAGCAGCATCGCCGTCGTCTTCGCGCTCACGTTCACGGCGTACGGGGCCTGGATGGTGTTCGTCCGCCGGGGCATCCCGAGCCGGGCCTTCCTCCAGGTCCAGGCGCTGGTGGATCTGGGGCTGGTGACCGCGCTGGTCCAGCTCTCGGGCGAGCCCAAGTCCGCGTTTCCGGCGCTCTACGTGCTCGTGGTCGCGGCGTACACGATGCTGCTGCCGCTGGGCGCGGGCGTCTTCACCGCCCTCGCGGCGTCGCTGATGTTTCTGGCGGATGTGGTCTGGGGCCAGGCCACGCCCCCGGACACGGCGTTTTGGATCCAGTTCGCGGTGTTCAATGTGGTGTTCCTGCTGGTCGCCCTGCTGAGCCACCGGCTCCGCGAGGCGGGGGCGGAACAGGCGTCGCTCGAGACCGAGCTCACCCGCGTGCGGCTCGAGGCCGATGACATCCTGCACAACATCCGCTCGGGCGTGCTCACGGTGGACGGCCTCGGCCGCCTCGCCTTTATCAATCCGACGGCGGAGCGGCTCCTGCGGCTCGATTCGAGCGTGTTCCTGGGCCAGCCGGTGCTGGACCAGCTCAAGACCCGGTCGGCCGAGCTGTGGTCGGCGATCGCCACCGGCATCCGGAACGGCCGCAAGATCAGCCGGGGTGAGGGGCTCGTCGCGTCGGCCCAGGGCCGCCAGTTTCCCATCGGGCTCAGCACCACGGTCTTCCAGCAGAAGGCGCAGGAGGCGCCGTCGGTGACGGCGATCTTCACCGACATCTCCGACCTGAAGCAACTCCAGGAGCTGCATCTGCGGGCCGAGCGGCTGGAGGCGGTGGCGGCGCTGAGTGCGTCGCTCGCGCACGAGATCCGCAATCCGCTCGCCTCGATCCGGAGCTCGGTGGAGCAGCTCTCCCGCTCCCGCTACGCCACGGACGACGAGCGCTTCCTGGCCGAGTTGATCGTGCGCGAGAGCGACCGCCTGAGCCGGCTGCTGAACGAGTTCCTGGACTTCTCCCGCGTACGGGCCACCGAGTTCGTGCCGGTGGATCTGCGCGAAGTGGCGATCGCGGTGACCCGGCTGGTCAAGGCGCACCCGGACTGCTCGGAGGAGGCCGTCCTCGAGGTCGAAGGCCCGCGGACCGTCATGGAGGGCGACGCCGACCTGCTGCACCGGGTGATCCTCAACCTTGTGCTCAACGCGGTGCAGTCGGCCCGGGGCCGGGTGCACGTGACGGTCACCGTCGGTGAGGCCGACGCTTCCCAGCTCCCGCACGGGCCGCTGGACCATGCCGTGAAGCTCGAGGTAAAGGACGACGGGCCGGGCATACCAACCGAAATTCGGGAACGGCTGTTTCAGCCGTTCGTCTCGGGACGCCCCGGCGGCAGCGGTTTGGGGCTCGCCATCGCGCAGCGCGCAGTGGAGACCCACCGCGGGCTGGTGCTGGTGGACTCGAAGCTCGGCGCCGGCACCACGTTTACGATTCTGTTGCCAGCTCAATGGACGCCCGAGGAGGTCGCATGAGCCAGAAGCCGTCGGTGCTCGTCGTGGACGACGAGTCCGGCATTCTCGATACCCTCCGCATCCTGCTCCGGAACGAGGGCTTCGAGGTGACCACCGCACAGGGCGGGAAGGCCGGGCTGGAGCAGATCCGGAGCGGAAGCCACGACATCATCCTCTCGGACGTCCGGATGCCCCAGGTCTCGGGGCTCGAGATTCTCCAGGCGGCGCACGAGCAGGACCCGATGACCCCCGTCATCCTGATGACCGCGCAGGCCTCGCTCCAGACCGCGATCGCCGCCGTGAACTCGGGGGCGTACCAGTATCTGCAGAAGCCCTTCTCCAACGACGACCTCGTCACCATCCTCCGCCGGGCCTGCGAGTTCCGCGCGGTCCGCGTCGAGAACAAACAGCTCAAACAGGAGATCAGGCGGCGCGAGCGGGCCGGTGCCACGGTCACCCGGCCGATCGGCAAGGCGAAGCGCTTTCTCGAGGTGCTGCGGCTGGCCGAGCACGTGGCGCCCACCGATTCGACGGTGCTCATCCAGGGCGAGAGTGGCACCGGCAAGGAGGTCGTCGCCCGCTACATCCACAACCTGTCCACCCGGAGCGACGGTCCCTTCCTGTCGATCAACTGCGGCGCGCTGCCGGAGAACCTACTCGAGAGCGAGCTCTTCGGGCACGTGAAGGGTTCGTTCACGGGCGCCGTGCGGGACAAGCAGGGCCTCTTCGCGGCCGCGCGGGGCGGCAGCTTCTTTCTCGACGAAGTGGGCGAGATGCCCCCGTCGCTCCAGGTGAAGCTGCTCCGGGTGATCCAGGAGCGCGAGGTCATCCCCGTCGGCGCCACCGAGGCGATCCCTGTGGACGTCCGCATCCTCGCGGCCACCAACCGCGACCTGGAGGAAGAGGTCCGGCGGGCCAACTTCCGGTCCGACCTGTTCTACCGGCTCAACGTCATCGCGGTCAACCTGCCTCCGCTCAGGGAGCGGCGTGACGATCTGATCCCGCTCATGGAGCAGTTCCTGGAGAACATGAGCCAGGAGTCCGGGGGCGAGATCAAGGCGCTGTCGTCGGACGCGCTGGACGCGGTGACGGTGTACGAGTGGCCCGGCAACGTGCGCGAGCTCGAGAACGCGCTGGAGCACGCCGTCGTGCTCAGCAAGGGCAACCTCATCGAGGCCTCCGCGCTGCCCGAGCGGATCACCAAGCGGAAGAAGGAGCCGCTCGTCGCGGAGCGCTCCTACAAGAACCCGACGCTCGAGGTGATCGAGCGCGCCTACATCATGTACGTGCTCCAGGCGGAGGGCGGCAACAAGACCCGCGCGGCCGAGGTGCTCGGCATCGACCCCTCCACGCTTTACCGCAAGCTGTCGCGTTACGAAGGTGAAGCGGTCTAGCCGCCTCGCACCTCTCGTTCTCCTCGTCGTCGTTGCCTGCGCCGTCTACGCCCAGACGGTGGGGTACGACTTCACGTTCGACGACATCCTCGTCATCGTGCGCCGCCCGCTGTTCCACCACATCGAGGCGTGGCGGGAGATCATCGGCGCGAGCTGGTGGTCGAACAAGACCCTGTACCGCCCGCTGACTGCGCTCACGTTCGCTGGGAACTGGGCGCTGGGCCATGGCAGCCCCCACCCGTTCCACGCCGTCAACGTCTTCCTCCACGCGGTCACCTGCGTGGCGGTCTACGCCCTCGCCCGGCGGTACCTCGCCCCGTCGGCGGCACTGGTCGCCGGCCTGCTCTTCGCGGTGCACCCGGTGCACACGGAGGCCGTGGCGAACGTCGTCGGCCGGGCCGAGGTGATGTCCGCCCTGTTCGCGGTGCTCGCGGTGCTCTGCTACCAGTGGGACGGGGACCTGGCCGACGCCGGCGACCACGGCTCGATCCGCCGCGTCGCGGCCACGCTGGGTACGCTCGCCTGCTTCGGCCTCGCGCTGGCCGCCAAGGAGTCGGCGTTTGCGGTACCGGCGCTCTTCCTCCTGAGCGACCTGATGGACGCGGGCCGGACGGGGCGGCCGTTCGAGGAGAAGGCCCGGCGGCACATCCTCCTCTGGATCGCCGTGATCGTGGTAGGCCTCGCCTGGCTCGGCCTCCGGGCCAAGATCGTCGGCGACCTGACCGGGCGGGAAGTGGCGCCGGGTCTCGAGGGCATGGGCCTGCTCGACCGCACCAGGGTTATGGCCGCGATCGCGCCGCAGTATTACCGGCTGCTCCTCTTCCCCCTCAGGCTGTCGGTGGACTATTCACCCGACTTCATGCCGATCGTGACGGCGTGGACCGGGCGGGCCCTGTTCGGAGCGGCCCTGGTGCTCGCGACGCTGGGGGCGGCCCTCTGGGCCCGCCGCCGTTTCCCGGTGGTCACCTTCTCCATCGGCTGGATGGCGGCGACCATCGCCATCGTCGCCAACGTGCTGGTTCCCACCGGCCTGCTGGTGGGCGAGCGCACGCTGTACCTGCCATCCGTCGGCACCGTGCTGCTCCTGGGTTGGCTGTGGGGTATCCTGTACCGGCGGCAGCGGGCGGCGGCCGTCGTCACCGCGGCCGCACTCGTGCTCGCGGGCACGGTGCGGACCGTGACCCGCAATCCGGTCTGGCGGAGCAACGACACCGTGCTCCCCAGCCTGGTGCGGGACGCCCCCGGCTCGTACCACGCGGTATGGGTACAGGGGATGCTCGCGGCGGAGCGGAACCAGGCGGATTCGGCGGAGTGGTACCTGCGGCAGGCGCTGGTGATTCGCCCGATCGCGCCGCCCGTCTGGCGGGACCTCGCGTCGTTGCTGGAGCTGGAGGGTCGGTACGGAGAGTCCGCGACTGCGTTCTGGACCTCGTGGCGCCTCGATCACGAGCGCCTGATCGAGCTTCAGCGCGCGATCCTGAACGGGGTGAAGGCGGGCCAGGTCGATACAGCCGAGGCCCGACTGGACGAGGCGCTCAAGGTCGTGCCGAAGGACCGGGCCGAGATTCGCCTCGCGCAGGCCGCGATCGCGCTGGCCCGGGGCCAGCCCCGCAAGGCGATGACCCTGCGGCGGCTCGTCGCATTCCAGTTCCCGACGTTCACCCGGAGCTGGGAGCTGACGGCGGAGGCAGCCCTGGCCGCGCACGATTGCATCGAGCTGGCGCGGTCCACGAGCCGCATTCGCGCCATCGACTCGACGGCGGAGAGTTTGTCGAAGTTCGAGGCGGGGCTCAAGGACCTGGGCTGTCCGCGGGGGCCGTGACCCCTCGCCGGGCGCGCGCCATCACCAGCTGGAAGAACCACTCTCCCTGTCTCGCCCCCTCAGCCGCCTGCGCCATCGCCCCAGCGCTGTCGCCCATCTCCAGCAGACAGACGTAGAGCCTGCCCCGGGCCTCGTAGAGCGTTGAATCGATGGCCAGGCTCCGCCGGAAGAGCGGCACGGCGCGCGGGCATCCGTGCTCGAAGCGCACCAGCTGGCCGAGGTCCTGATAGACCCGGCCGTCCTGGTGGAACAGGCTGGCCGACCGGAGGAGGGCCTCCCGCGCCTCGCCGTTCCTCCCCTGCGTTCTGAGGTATGCCCCGTACATGAGCCACCCGCGGTAGTTGAGGGGGGCGTCCTCGACCAGCTGCTTGACTACGCTGGGCGTGTCCCGCCAGGCCCGCTGCCTGCCCTCGGACCGGATCGCGCCTGCGACGAGCAGCAGGCCGACCCCGCCCGCCGCGGCCCACCGAAGCCCGCGGTTTACGGCTCCGAGCCTGCGCCATGCCGCCTCCGCCACCGCTCCCGCCGCCAGCGTCACGCCCACGCTGGGCAGAAGCAGGGTGCGTTCGGCCAGCAGGATCCCGGTGGTCACCAGGATGTTGCTCACCGGTGCCAGCGAGAGGACCACCCAGGCGAGACCAAAGGCGAGCACGGGGCGGCGGCGCCACGTGGCGAGTGCGGTCGCGGCGGTCACGAGCACCAATGCGAGCCCGATCGCCTGCGGGCCGCCGAACCGCTCGGCGGCGACGAACTCGGCCGGCCCGTAATCGGCCCGGAGGTGGGCCGGCCAGAGGAGGAGCCGCGCCCACTCGGGCACGATGGCGAGCATCGTGAGACAGCGATCGCGGAGGCCCAGGTCGCCGAGAACGAGCGTCGGATACTCTCCCACGGTCGTTCCCAGCGCCGCGCGCCGGGCGACCACGAGGAGCAGCGCGCCCAGAACGAGCAGCAGGTACACCGGGACGAGCGTCCTGGCGCGCGTCCCCGTGGGGCGGGGGTCCCGGACGACCGTCACTTCGGCTGCCGCGAGCAGGGGAAGCAGGATGACTCCGTTCTCCTTGCACAGCGAGGCGGCGGCGAGGAGGACGAGCAGCGCCACGCTGTCGCGCGCCGTCAGCTCGGGGCGGCGCCGTGCCCGCAGGTACAGCCAGACTCCGAGGCAGACGAAGAGCGCGGTCGTAAGCTCCGCCTGGCCGACGACGTTGCCCACGGACTCGACGTGCACGGGATGGACGGCGAACAGCGCAGCGGCGATCCACGCGCCGGCCAGCGGGAGCAGCTCCAGGGCGAGCCCGAAGACCACGAGCGTCAGCGCGACGTAGGCGGCGACGTTCACGGCGTGGAAGACCCAGGGCGCCCCGTGCCCGATCACCCATTGCACCGAGAACGCCGCGAGCGTGAGCGGACGGTAGAGCGCCCCGCCGTGGTCCTGGGGCCAATATCCCTGGACGAAGTCGAACGCCCACTGGCTCAGGGCGTGGACCTGCGGGTTGTCCCGAACGATCAGGACGTCGTCGTAGGCGAAGCCGTTCCGGAGGCTCGATACGCTGGCCCAGAGCGCCAGGAGGACAAGCGCGGCGGTCAGGACCGGCCGGTTCGGCCGAGAGACCGGGGCTTCGGTTTGGCCAGGAGCGGCGGCCGGTCGCCGCAGGAAGCCCGACATGGGTTCCTCGCCGGCTCGCGGCATCGTTGTTGGCGGTGCGGTCAAAGTCGATGTGCCTCGTGCACTTGTGATCGGATAACCCAGCCCGGCATGTGGATTGCCCCCGCCAGAAGCGTTCCACTTGTGTCGTTCATTGCACTCGCAGCGGCCAAGCCGCAGGATCGGGGTCACCGATGACCAAGCGCAAGGGCTTCACCCTGATCGAGCTTCTGATCGTGGTAGTGGTCATCGGCGTCCTGGCCGCGATCGCGATCCCGAAATTCGCGAACACCAAGGAAAAAGCCGTAAAGGCGAGCCTCCTGTCGGATCTGAAGAATCTGGCCGCGGCCCAGGAAGGGTTCTACGCGGATTCGTCGGTCTACGCCACGACCTACGGGACCACGATCGCCACCGGCCAGTTGCAGTTCTCGGTGAGCCAGAGAAACACGCTCGCGATAGACGGCGGGTCGGACGCGAGCGGGTGGGCGGCGACGATCTCCAACCCGGGGTACGGACCGGGCTCGTGCGGGATCTTCGTGGGCTCGACGTTCTCGGGGTCGGGGACCCCCGCGGCGGCTACCCAGGAAGGCATCCCGGTCTGCCCCTGAGTCGCGGGAGCCGCCGGAGGCAATCATTGCAATATCCGACTCGGCGGCGCGAACAGCCGGCATCCCGCAGTCGGTGGAACGTCAGTCAAGCGCATGTACAATCGTCGCTTATCAGAGATCCAACAAGCGATTGGCATACGTGTTGCCTTGTGTTGCGACGGGACAGACGAACTCCCGGCTGCCACCGCCACGCTTACGTGCGAACCCGTTTCGGAGGGACCATGTCGAACCGTAAGGGCTTCACCCTGATCGAGCTTCTGATCGTGGTCGTGATCATCGGCATCTTGGCCGCGATCGCGATTCCGAAGTTCGCCAACACCAAGCAGAAGGCCGTCAAGGCCAGCATGGTCTCC
>Ga0187823_10000080_pt1 | contig 20564 bp, 18 predicted proteins | sample NC_wetland_sal_i_12_FD_132968 | JGI IMG/M metagenome (GOLD analysis project Ga0187823, IMG submission 132968) | Wetland sediment microbial communities from Neuse River Estuary, North Carolina, USA - SourceSoil_3 | ecosystem: Environmental > Aquatic > Freshwater > Wetlands > Sediment | place...
TCCCCATGTTCGCGATTCCGCTGGCCGTCTCCTACTTCGCGGCGCTGGCGGTCGCCGGCGCGGCCCTGCGCCGCCTGGGCGCCCGGTGGGGCATCTACACGTTTGCGTCGATGGTCGTGGTGATGGGATGGGTCCAATACACGTTTACTCCGGGTAGCAGCTGGGGTGTGCTCGCGCACACGCAGCTGGACAACCTGGCGCTGGTCCAGCTCGCGGCCCTGACGGGCGATGGGGGGATCACGTTGGGCCGACGGATCGGGCGACGGGGTGATGGTGGTGGCGGTGCCGAGCGAGCGGGTGCCGACGCCGTACGCCCGGACGGGCGAGATCGTGCCGCTCGTGGCGCTCGGGTTCTGTGTTCTCGCTCTCGTCCGGATCATGCGCGGGCGGCGGGGGGCGGGGGCGCAAGCCCCCGCGGGCGGCGTGGCGAGCCCGGCGTAGCCGGGCCACGCCCGGGTGGGGTTTGGTGGCGCCTTTCCCGTACTGGCCGGCGGGAGCCGGCTTGCAAAAGCGGTGTGGGGATTAGATTTTCCGACCCCCGGCTAGGTAGCTCAGATGGTAGAGCAGCGGACTGAAAATCCGCGTGTCGGCGGTTCGATTCCGCCCCTAGCCATTTCCACGACCCGGCAATCGGAGGTCCTTCTGAGTCGGCCGCCGTCTTCGGCGGCCGCTTTGTTTGCGGCGCCTAGTTGCGGTGCGGAGTGCGGATACGTCCCCGCCAACGCCCGCTCTAAGGGCGGGTTGCCCTTGAGCGGCGCGAAGGTGGGGTCGATCCGGAGCCAGCCGGGGGAGGGCACGTACGGCATCTTGGGCAACGGCTCCAATTGGTCAAGTACCTTCTCGGGCCCCTCCCCAACGGCAGATAGATGCGCAAGAGTTCTGGATGTAGGGGGTCAAGTAGGCATCCTTAGGCCGCACGCGCGGACGGCGCCGCCGGGGCGCCGACGACGGCCACGAAGAACCGTGTGAGAATCACCCCGGCAACTATGAGCGTCACGTGAAACGTGTACTCGATACCGAGGAGCCCGTTCAGGTTCATGCCGTTGTGCTGGTGGAGGCTGTCATGAGCCCACCAGTTGATGAGCAACCACGCAATTGCCAGATGGGCGGCGCGGGTCAAGCTCGCCGACACGGGAGCGTTCGCCCTGAGGGTCGAATAGCCGAACAGAAGGAATGAGACGCCCAGCCCGAGAGCGAGGGCCTCGGCGGCTCCCAGGATCATGAAGAGTGGGACCTGGACCCCAGCGGCCTGCGGGATCGTCGGACTGGGGGCCCAGAAGCCCCCCAGTGGGCCATGTGCTTCGGTAAGGAATCCGAGGACCCCGACCACAAGCGTCACGATCACGACCTTCATAGGCGACTTCATTCCGGTAGCCTCTCCTTGAGGGTTGGTGCCTGACGACGACCGCACATCGGCTGCGAAGTCGGCTCCGGCGGCGACGCCGGCGGCATACAGGTTGGGGACCCCGTCGCGCTCGCCCTGGTAGTACAGCGTGCGGCCGTCCGGGCTCCAGCGCGGCTCGACCCCGCTCCCCTGCGAGACCAGCACCTTCGCGCCACCGCCCGGTAGGCGACGAGTAGACCTGGATCTGCCCCGTCTCGTGGCTGGTGTACGCGAGCCAGCGCCTCGGCGAGGTAGACCGTCGCCATTCCGCCGGCGCCGGGGGGGCGCTGCATGCGGTACCGATCGGCGGGGGCTTCGCGCAATCGGGCGGGAAAATCGTTCACGTTCCGTGAGGGTGAGGGAACTCCCAAAACATGACGCGACAAGGGGGAACCGGCTAGTCGCCCCGAAACCGCAAGATCGGCCGGGACGTAAGTTCCGTATCAGTTCGGTCGTCGCATTCGGGGCTCCGCCGCCGCCCCGATCCACGTACGTCAATCCGACACGGGTCGCTTGTGCTCGCGTTGCTGCTACTGCTCCAGGCTGCCACCGGTGTTCCGGCCTCCGCGGCCCAGGCCCCCGACTCGGCCCCGGCCCCGGCCACCCGCACCACGGGCCGGGGCGCCGGCGTCGATGGGCGGGGCTCGCCCACGGCCGATATCCCGCGGGTCGAGGGCGCCCAGGTCCGGATCGACGGCGTGCTGGACGAGCCGGTCTGGGCCGGGGCCACCCGGCTCACCGGCTTCTGGCAGTACCTGCCCGTGGACGGCCGCCCCGCCGAGGAAACCACCGAGGTGCTGGTCTGGTACGCACCCGACGCGATCTACTTCGGCATCATCGCCCACGACAAGGAACCCGGCGGTATCCGCGCGACCGTGGCGGACCGCGACAACCTGGACAACGACGACCACGTCGTGCTGGAGATTGACACCTTCCACGACCGCCGCCGCGCCTTCTCGTTCGCCGTGAACCCGCTCGGGGCCCAGAGCGACGGCGTGCGGAGCGAGGGCGCGGGCCAGGTGTCCAGCCTCATCCCGGGCAGCACCGACCTCAACCCCGACTTCATCTGGGAGTCCAAGGGCCGGATCACCGACCAGGGGTACCAGGTCGAGATCCGGATCCCGTTCAAGAGCCTGCGCTATCCATCGGCCCGGCAGCAGACCTGGGGGTTCCAGGTGACTCGCGTGGTCAAGCGAACCGGCTACACCGACACCTGGACCGACGTGCACCGCGCCAACGCCAGCTTCCTCGGCCAGGAGGGCGCGCTCGGCGGGCTGCACGATCTCAAGCGTGGGGTGCTGGTCGAGGCGCAGCCGTTCGTCACCGCCACCGCCGACGGGGTGCGCAACGACGTCACCGGCACGTTCGACCGCGAGTCGGTCAACCCCCAGGCCGGTCTCAATCTCCGGCTCGGCTTCACCAACTACGCGCTCGACGCGACGGCGAATCCCGACTTCAGCCAGGTGGAGACCGATGCGGGGCAGGTCACCGTGAACCAGCGGTTCGCTCTCTTCTATCCCGAAAAGCGGCCGTTCTTCCTCGAGGGGATCGAGCTGTTCGGTACGCCGCAGACGTTGGTCTACACCCGCCGGATCGTGGACCCGAAGGGCGGGCTCAAGCTCGCCGGCAAGTTCGGGCAGCTTGGGGTGGCGCACCTCACGGCGGTGGACCAGACCGACGCGGGTGACGCGTGGTTCAACATCACCCGGCTCCGGCGCGACTTCGGTCAGAGCTCGATCGCGGGCGTGACCTTCACCAGCCGCGACCAGGGCGGCAGCCACAACCGGGTACTCGCCGGCGACTTCCGTTATGTCTGGAGCCTCTACTACCTGCAGTTCCAGTACGGCGCGTCGTTCACGAGCGATTCGGCCGGCAGCCGCACCGCCCCGATCTGGCTGGCCGAGTACGACCGAACGGGGCGCTCGTGGGGCTTCAACTATCAGCTGCGGGGGTTGGGGAACGGGTTCGACGACCAGGCGGGGTTCGTGAACTCGCTCCGGAGCAACGTGGTCCTGGGGCACATCTACAACCGCTACACGCTGTACGGCGGCCGCGGGGCCCTGCTCGAGAACCTCACGGTGTATGGCGGGCCCGACCGCGTCTGGCGGTACGACCGGTTCGGCTTCAAGCCGGGGCTCGAGGGCGACGAGCAGCTCGACGCCACCTTCCAGCTCCGCGGTGGGTGGCAGCTCGAGGGCCACGTGGAGCGCGACTTCGTGGACTTCGAGGACTCGACCTACGCCCGCTACACGGTGGGCGCGCCCGGCGGTCCGGTGTACCGGCCGGTGGATGACTTCTCCGGCTTCGTGTGGTTCGCGCAGCTCACCACGCCGACCTGGCGGCCGTTCCAGGCGGTGCTCCAGTACCGCCGGGGGCGGGCCGCGATCTTCCAGGAGGGAACGACGGGGACGGGCTGGCAGGTGACCGGCGAGGTGGACGTGCGGCCGGTGCCCACGGTGCGCACGGCGCTCACCGGGACCGTCTTCCGGCTCTACCGCCTCGACGGGACCGAGTTCGCGCGCTCGACGATCCCGCGACTCAAGATCGAGTACCAGCCGAAGCGCGAGCTCTTCTTCCGCGTGATCGGCGAGTACCGTTCGGACCGCACCGCGGCGCTGATCGACCCGGTGACCGGCGCGCCGCTCTACATCGGCGGAGTGGCGCAACCGGTGAGCGAGTTCAACGGTCTGCGGGTGGACCTGCTCGCCTCGTTCGAGCCGACGCCGGGTACCGTGGCCTTCTTCGGCTATGGCAGCTCGCTCGAGACCGACGCCGAGTTCAACTGGTCGCGGCTGCGGCGGGAGAGCGACGGGTTCTTCGTGAAGCTGGCGTATCAGGTGCGCAGGTGAAGGGAGTGGTGGGTCACCCCGCGCCGGTCCCCGCCAGCGGGGTCAGGTGAACATCAAGGGACTGATCTCGAGCGACACCTCGGTGATCCGGTCCACCGGAAGCCCGGCGCGCCGCGCGTGCTCCCGGATCGCTTCGGGATTCGGGGCGTCGTACTCGCAGTAGATCTTCCCTCCCGAGTCGGACACATAGCTCCGGATCCACACGACTCCCGGCATGCCGGCAAGCACCTCGTTCGACTTCTTTCCCGCCTGGTCCAGCTCGGCGCGGGACAACCCGGGGACCGAGCGCTCGATGATGTAGCGGGGCATGACACCTCGTCCTTTCTAGCGAGAGGAACTGTCGTCAGGCACACTCCTGGATGCGTCGGGCGAGCCGGTCGGCAGCCTCGGCGTCGCCGAGGTCGCGACGGATCGCCGCCGCCCGCTCGTAGCACCGCCGCGCGTCCGCGGCGCGTCCGGTCGCCGCGGAGGCCTCGCCCAAGGCGGCGAGCGCGTGGGCCAGGAGCAGTCGTTCTCCGGTGGCCTCGTTGAGCGTAACGCTTTCGTTCAGCACGCGGCAGGCGTCCTCGTGCCGGCCGAGCCGGCTCAGGGTGACGCCGAGGCTGTTGAGGATCACGCCTTCGTCTGCCCGCTGGTCCATCCGCCGGACCTGCGCCAGCGCGGCCTCGTAGTGCCCCAGGGCGTCGGCGAAGTCGCCGCGCTCCCACGCCGCGATCCCGAGCAGATTGTGGAGCCACGCCTGCCGGGGGGCGTCGTCCAGGGCCACGGCCAAGGCCAGCGCTTGCGTGCACCAGCCCTGGGCAACCGCCGTCCCGGCGGCCTGGCGCCCGGCGCGAATCATCCCCTCAAGCGCCTCCAGTTGGCCGTTCGGGTCGTGGAGCTGAGCGAAGAGCCCCGCGCTCTCCTGGAAGTACGGAAGCGCCTCCCCGGCGCTGCCCAGCCCGACCAATACCTCGCCAAGCATTCGGAGTGCCTGGGCCAGGCCCTCGGCGTGGCGCGCCTTCCGGCTCGTCTCCACTGCTTCGCGATAGAGCCGAGTGGCTTCCTCCGGCGCGCCCTTCTGCAGGGCGATGTGGGCCAGCGCCACCAGCGTGAATGAGCGCTCGACCGGCATCCGTCGCGCCACGGCGATCTCGTCGGCCCGGCGCAGATACTCCTCCGCGACCTCGATGTGGCCGAGCTCGCGATGGACGTTCGCGAGCGTGTGTGCGGAATAAAACTGCTTGATGGGATCCTCGAGCCGGACGCACAGATCCTGCGCCTCCTGCAGGCAGGCGATGGCGCGGTCGAACGCCTTCATGCCCTTCAGGATGGTGCCGAGGTTGTGGAGGTCCCGCACGATCGCCTCGAGGTCCCCGCGCTCGCGATCGAGGCTCGCGGCCTGCTCGGCGTACCGGAGCGCCTCTTCGTTCCGGCCCTCGTGCCAGCGGAGCAGGCCCAGGCTTCGCAGGGCGTTCCCCTCGCCCGTCGGGTCCCCGCGCTCCCGGCTCAGGCGGAGCGAGGTCTCGAGGGCGGCCGCGCCCCGGTCGAACCGTCCGAGCAGCGTGAACAGGTCGCCCTGCCGCAGGTGGGCCTCGGCCAGCCGGGCCGAGCCCTCGTTCGGCGGCAGGAGCGCGATCACCTCGTCAATCAGCTGCTGCTGCCGCTCGCGGAGGCCCAGCGTTTCGCACACGCGCTCCTGCAGCAGCAGGACATCCGCCACCTCGCCCCGCTGCTCGGCATCCTCCGGAAGGCGCGCCAGCCACCCGCGGGCCCGATCCAGGATCTCCAGCGCCTCGGCGAACCGGCCCGAGTTCGCGGCCCGTCTGGCCGTTTGCAGCCCGTAGTGCGCCGCCGCCCGCCACTCCTCCGCCCGGCTGAAATGATCCGCCAGGGTCGCGAAGTGCTCCTCGATCCGCTCCCGGACGAGTTGCTCCATCCGCTCGCGGAACAGTTGCTCGATGGCCCGGCCCGTCACCCCGTGCAGCGTGCGCCGCTGGTGTTCCAGCAGGCTGTCGTAGACGACCTCGTGCGTCACCGCGTGCTTGAACCGGTACACCGGCTGCGGCGTCACCCGCGTCTGCTGGACCAGCCCGGCCGCCTTGAGCCGCTCCAAGTGGAGCGGCAGCCCGCTGGGCCGGCCGAGCACCTGCTCGAGAAGCCCTTGTCCGAAATCACGCCCCAGCACCGAGGCGACCCGGAGAATCTCCCGGGTCGCCGGATCCAGGCGGTCCACGCGGGCCCGGATGACGGCCTGTACCGTGTCGGGCAGGTGGAGCGGCTGATCGGGCCTCCGGAAGAGCGCGCTGCCGCCCTCCACCTTGACCGCGCCCTCCTCCAGCAGCGATCGGCAGGCTTCCTCCAGGAAGAACGGATTGCCGCCGGTACGCTCGCGCAGCCAGTCCGCCAGCGTCGGGTCGACGCGATCGGCCTGCAGCATGGCCCGGATCACCGATTCCGCGCCCTCTCGATCGAGCGACCCGAGGTGGATGGTGACCGGAGTCGCGCAGCCCCAGTCCATGGTGACGTCAACCCGGCTGGTTGCGGCGAGGAGCATCGGGTGCGCCGGGGTGATCTCCGCCAGCTGCTTGAGCACCGTCCGCGACGCGGCATCGGCCCACTGCAGATCCTCGATGACCAGCACGGTCACCACTTCGCGCGCCGCTCCGGCGGTTATGAAGGCCGCCAGCGCGTCGTTGAGAGCGGCCTGGAGGTGTTCCCCGTGGAGGTGGCGGGGGAGAGGGTGGTCGCCGGGCCCGATCGCGAGCAGATGCAGATAGAACGGCACGAACTCCAGCAGCGCGGGGTCGAGCGCCCGCACCCGCGCGACGATATCGCTCGCCGTCGCGACCCCGCCATCGTGACTCGACAGCTCCAGAGCCTCGCCCAGCACCTCGATGAACGGCCGGTAGGCCTGGCCGCGCGGGTGGCAGCGCCCGGTGAGGATGCGCACGCCGCCCGTCGCGAAGCGCGCGCGGAACTCGCCCAGGAGCCGGGTCCGTCCCACGCCGGCTTCCCCGACGATCGCGACCACCTGGCCCTCGCCGCGTCGGGCCGAGGCGAGCGCCGCCTTGAGGGTGCCCAGCTCGGCCTCCCGGCCCGCGAAGGGCGTAAGGGTCGAGCGGGCGAAGGGCTCGATCAGACGCTGACACTCCGGGCTCAGCCTGACCGCGCCGGGCTCGGCTTCGCCGGCGAGCCGGGTGGCGACTGCGATCGGCCCCCCGGAGACCTGCCAACGCCGCTCCGGGGTGCGTCCGGGACGCACCACCAGAGTACCCACGTGGACCGCCGCGCGAACCCGCAGTGGCACGCCGAGTCGCTGCTCGAGGCCCTGCCCCACCTCTCCCACCCGGACGATCAGCGCGTTCGCGGCGTCCGCCGCGCGGACGGCGTCGTCTTCCTCGCTCGCTTCGAGACCGAACAGGCAGAGCAGGTCGTCGCCCTCGAAGTGGTCGATGCGGCCGTTGTGCGCCTCCGCGACGTCCAGCGCCGCGCTTCGAATCCGGGACAGGATGCGCTCGGCCTCTTCGGGGGCGAGGCGTTCGACCAGCTGGTCGTAGCCGTCGAGCCGGGCCGCCAGGAGCGCCACCGCCCGCCGCTCGCCTTCGAGCGTCACGGTCGAGGGACGCTCGCTGGGGGCGGAGTCGGCCCCGAGCAACGCCGCCAGCGCGCCGAGCTCCTGGGCCAGCTCGCCGGCGGAGCCGGGCCGGTCGGAGGCCTGCTTGCTCAGCATCCGCCGGATCAGGCTGTCGAGCACCCCGGGCAGGTCGGCGCGCCAGCTCGAGAGCGGCGCCGGGTCGTTCGCGATGATGGCGTACATGACCGCCGCCGCGCTGTCGGCGCTGAACGGCCGGCGGCCGGTCAGCATCTCGTAGAGCACGACCCCCAGCGCCCAGATGTCGGTCCGGTGGTCCACCGGCTCTCCGCGGGTCTGCTCCGGGCTCATGTAGGACGCCGTGCCGACGATGAAGCCGGTCCGGGTCAAGTCGGACCCGGGGAGCTTGGCGACGCCGAAGTCGAGGATCTTGAGCCCGCCTTCGGTCGGGAGCATCACGTTGGCGGGCTTGATGTCGCGGTGGATGATTCCCTTGTCGTGGGCCTTCGCGAGGCCGCGGGCGATGTCGGCGGCGCAGCCGACGGCCTCGCGGGTTGAAAGCGGCCCATCGACGAGCCGTTGCTGGAGGGTTTGGCCCTCGTAGTAGGACATGGCGATGTACACCTGTCCATCGGGGGTCTCGTCGACCGTGTAGATAGTGCAGATGTTGGGGTGCTCGAGGGAGGCTGCGGCGCGTGCCTCGAGGAGGAACCGCCGCCGGGCGCCGGCGTCGTCGGCCAGCCCGCGGGAGAGAAGCTTCAGTGCGACTCGGCGCTCGAGCCGGACGTCCCAGGCGAGGTAGACCGTGCCCATCCCGCCCTGGCCGAGCTGGCTCAGGACCTCATAACCGGGGATGCCAGGGGCGTCGGTACTCACGGATCTTGCTCGCGGTCGCGGAGCCTGGTCCTGGAGAGCCTCGGCGAGCTGGGTCGGAGGATCGGCCAAGAGGGGCTCGATTCAAGGGGAGACAGGTGCCTCGAATCTGCTTGCACCGGCTGCCTTGCGCCAGCGACGACCGACTGAGGGCAGTGGGATCACGCTTTGGGTTGGGGGCCGGCGGGGACAAGGAACATAGGGCCACGATCCTAAGTTCTGGATTCGTGGCCCGTTGTGTTCTTGCGCCCCCTCCGGCGACGGGGCGTTTCTGCTCCGTTCACTCCGCCGCGACCGGCTCGAACAGGATCCCGGCCGGGCCGGGCCCCTCCACGAGGTGATACCGGACCCAGTCGAGCTGCACGCGGGCGACCTGCCGGGCCGCGCAGCGCGCCCGGGAGGAGAACTGCGGCGCGAGCAGGAAGAGCCTGGGCGGCAGGGAGAAGTTGATCGCCTGTCCCCGGAGCATGCGCCGGAGATTCGGCGTGTTGCGAGCCACCCAGTCGGCGTGGGCGAGCCCTCGAACGAGGAGCTCGTCGCCCGCCGCCGTGTCGAAGTCGATGATCGTGAGCTGGCTCGCCCGATCGACCGCAAGGAGGTCGATCTCGCCGCAGGGCGCGCAGGGAATCCCGGCGTCGAGGACCCTCAAGCCCGGCTCGAGCGCCCCCGGGAATTCTCTCAGGGCCGCCCCGACCTGCTCCCGCGTGACCTGGGCCGCCGGCCGAAGCACGATGGGGGTCGGCGGGGCGTCCTCGCGCGGAAGCGGCCGCCCGGCCCACGGGCTCCGGGGATCCATGTTGCCCGGGTCGGCCTGCTGCGACAGGAACAGATGCGAGACGTCCTCCAGTCCCCGCCCGAGGGGCCGGTCCGCGCGGCCGGCATCCGGCCCGCCCGAGCCGGCCGGCTCAGGCCGACTCACCGTCGTCCGTCCGTGAGGGGACCAATTCGACGACTTGCGGCTCCTCGAGCACGAGGAGCGAGTCGTCGCCGCCGAACGGGCTCGGCTCGACGGCCGCATTGCGGGGATCGCGGCACCATTGGCCGTCGATCACGTAGCGGTACCGATAGCGGCCGGGCGCGAGCTTGAGCGTCCGCTTCCAGACCTGGCCGGCCGGCTCCATCTCGCCGCTCGCGGGCCTCCAGTCGTTGAAGTCGCCCGCGACCTGGACCTGCGCCGCGTTGGGCGCCTCGACTGTGAACAGCACTCCGTCGGGTGTCACCTCGGGAGCCGTTGCCGTGCCGAGATCTTCGGCGGCGGCGACGGAGACCTCCTGTCCCAGGACTTCGCCGGCGAGCGCCTGATAGTCCTCGAAGCCCGCCGAGTACCTCGCGTAGCGGGTGATCGGGAGGCCGTGGCTGGCGGCCTCCGCGAGCTTGACGCTCTGGCGAACCACCGTCGCGAAGTGCCGGCCGGGCAGGTGACGGTGGACCTCGTCGACCACGGCCCTCACGAACGGCGTGCGGCCGGGATACAGCGTGACCAGCACCCGCGCCGAGATCCGGTGCCCCGTTTCCCGCTCCAGCAGGTCGAAGGTCTCGAACAGCTTCCCGATGCCATGCAGCGAGAAGAAGCTCGGATCCATCGGGATCACGGCTTCGTTGCAGGCCTTGAGGGCGTTGAAGGTCAGCAGCCCGACGTTGGGCGGGCAGTCGACGATCACGTAGTCGTAGCGGCCGTCCACCCGAGCCAAGGCCCAGGCCAGGACGTTCTCCCGGCCGGGGGCGCCGGCGAGCGCCTCGGGGACCGCGCTGAGGAGAATGTCGGCGGGGGCGAGATCGAAGTTCTCGCCCACGGGCCGCGTGACGTCGGCGAGGTTGGTGTCGGATCCGCGGATTCTGCTCAGGAAGACGTCGTACATCGTGCGGGAGGGGACGCCGTCGCCGGCCGGGAGGCCGAGGGTGGAGTGCCCCTGCGGGTCCATGTCCACCAACAGCACCCGTCGTCCGGCCAGCGCGAGAAAGGCCGACAGGTTGATCGCCGTGATGGTCTTGCCGCACCCGCCCTTCTGGTTGACGACCGCGATCGTCCGCATGGCGCCCCCTTGCTCGGTTGGTTCCTTGCGGGGAGTCCGGCGCGCGCGAGGCGCGCCGGTATTGCCAAGCTGTGTGAAGGAGTAGTAGCGGGGTCAACGCCAGGCAACGGGCGAAAGCCCGGTCGCGTCACGTCTTGCCAAAGCGCACGCCGGCGGACTGATTGGACGAGCCGCGTCTCCCGGAGGCACACCAGTGACCGATGGATCGGGCAGGACGATCCCCCGCCGCACCTTCGTCGCCACCTTGGCCGCGAGCGCCACGGTCCCGTGGCCTCGCATGCTTCAAGCCGATCCGCGCGTCGCCCAGCTCACCGACGGCACGCTCCACTACGCCTCGGCGACCGTCCTGGCCGAAGCCATCCGGCAGAAGAAGGTCTCGTCGGTGGAGGTGGTGGAGGCGTACCTGCGCCGCATCGAGCAGGTGAATCCGAAGCTCAACGCCGTGGTACAGCTCATCGCCGATACGGCGCGGGCCGGCGCCCGCCAGGCCGACGCGGAGCTCGCCCGGGGGAAGGTCCGGGGGCCGCTTCACGGCGTCCCGTTCACGGTCAAGGACTCGTTCGAGACTGCCGGGGTGATCTCGACCGCCGGGACGCAGGGCTGGGCGAAGCGCATCCCGGCGGAGGACGCCACCATCGTCGCGCGGATTCGCGCGGCCGGGGCGATCCTCCTGGGCAAGACCAATACGCCCGAATTCACCTGGTCCGACGAGACCGACAACCTGGTCTACGGCCGCACCTCCAATCCCTACGATCTCACCCGCACGCCGGGCGGCAGCAGCGGCGGTCCGGCCGCCATCCTCGCCTCGGGCGGCTCGCCGCTCGACGTGGGGAGCGATACCGGCAACAGCATCCGGATGCCGGCGCACAACTGCGGCATCACCGGGATCAAGCCCACGGCCGGCCGGGTGTCGAAGAGCGGCCACGCGATCTCTTATCGTGGGATCCTTGAATCGTGGACCCAGGTCGGCCCGATGGCCCGGTTCGTCGAGGATCTCGTGCTCGTCCTGCCGCTGGTGTCGGGGGTGGATGGGCGCGACCCCCATGCGGCGCCGGCGCCGCTGCTCGACCCCGGCCGCGTGGACGTCCGCGGACTGCGCGTGGTCTTCTTCACCGACAATCCGCTCCGTACGCCGACGCCCGAGACCGTCAGCACCGTGGAAGCGGCCGCGGCGGCGCTCCGGACGGCCGGTGCGCGCGTGGACCGGCAGAAGCCGCCGGGCCTGGATGACGCCACCGAGCTGTGGCACAAGATCGTCTTCGCCGACGGCGGGGCCTGGCTGCGCCGGCTGTTGCAGGCCGCGGGCACGCCCGGCACGGGATCGCTGGGCGAGATCCCCTCGAACCAGGAGGTCCCCGCCGGCCAGCTCACCCATCTCGTCGAGCAGCTCGACGAGGTGCGCTCGCAGCTGCTGCGGTTCATGCAGGGGGTGGACCTGATCGTCTGCCCGGTGATGGCCATGCCCGCGGTCCATCACGGCGGCTCGGCCAAGCCGGGCTACGCGGACGGCTACAACGAGCCGCACAACATCACCGGCTGGCCGGTGGCCGTCGTCAGGGCGGGCGCCTCGCCGGAGGGTCTTCCGATCGGGGTGCAGCTCGTGGCTGAGCCTTGGCGGGAGGACGTGGCGCTGGCCGCGGCCAGGGTGGTGGAGGCGGCATCGGGCGGTTGGAAGGCGCCGCCGCTCTGACGGCCCCTCGAGAGAACGGAGGTTCGACATGATACGGTCGCATCACCTCGGAGCGGCTCTCTGCGCCGTTGCCGTCGCGGCGTGCGCATCGTCCTCCCGGCTCGTCGACACTTGGGTCCGCCCGGATTACGCCGGCGGGCCGATGCGGAGCATGCTGGTGCTGGTCGTGCGGAGAGACCCCGTCCGCCGGCGCATCTGGGAGGACGCATTCGTCTCCGCGTTGGCGGAGAAGGGCGTGCAGGCGACGCCCTCGTATCACGACTTCCCGGACCGGCCGCCGCGTGAGGAGGAAGTCCGGCAGGAGGTCGAGCAAGGTCACTACGACGGCGTGCTGCTGGCCCGGGCGCTGGGCGCGGAAGAGCGGCGGACCTACGTGCGTCCGAGCGTCGCGCTCTATCCGGCGGGCCGCTACTGGAGCGGGTTCTACCGGGGATACGTAACCGTGTGGCGCCGCGCGTACCGGCCGGGGTACGTCGAGCGCACCCGGGTGGTGAGCTTCGAAACCAGCGTCTGGAGCGCGGAGGGGCTGGTGTGGTCGGGGCGGAGCGAGACCGCCGATCCGGCCTCGGCCCGCGAGTTCAGCGAGGAGCTGTCCCGGCTGATCGTGCCCGCGCTGGCGAAGGCGGGAGTCGTCGCCGGGCGCTGACGCGCCGCTGCACGAGTTGTGTGCTGCTTGCGCGTTGTCGGGGCGCGCGCAATACTCGCCCGTCTTTCCTGCGCTCTTTTGCGCGCAAGTATCGACGTGAAACGACCACTCCTGCTATTGTGGCGACCTTCGCTGCACCCCACATTGGGTCTTATCAAAATCCGGCCAAGCACCGTGCTTGACATCGCGTGCCTGCGGATAGCGAGGTTTGTTGGGTTACGCCTGATTCGACAGCACCCGCAGTCACTTCGGTACCCTAACGTCCTTTTTACACGGGAAACCTGCTATGGCAGCCAAATTCCCTGCGGCCGTGCTTTCAGCGGCAGTGGTCCTCGCCGCTTGCCAGGAACCGTCGGCCCCGACCGCCCCGAATCACCCGGCGGCGACGTTCGCTACAGAGCAGGCGCCGGTGGGTCTTGGGCCCGCCGAGCGTGCGGCATTACTCGCGGACCGAGTGAATGCCCGGCTGGCGGCGAAGGGCGTCAGCATGCGCTTGGGCGGCGCGACGTTCTTTACGGTTGGCCAAGGAGTGCCGGAGTTTCGGAGGCTTCGAACCGGTGACCGATGGCAGACCCGCGGCCTCACCTACATCCTGGATGACGCTCATTACACGACCGACGTTGCGCCTGCGGACGTCGATGCCGCGCTGGTCGCAGCGCAGGCGACCTGGGGCACGGTCCCGAATGCCGGTATCAGCACCACCCGGGTGCCGAAGCCGGCCGTCGGGAACATCGAGTTTCTCGACCAGATCATCCTGGACGGAAGCGGTGCGTGCGTGGATATCGAGGACCCCGGCTTCGACGGACCTTATGCCGACATCGTGACCTACGGGTGGATCGATCCTGCATACTTCTCGAACTGCCTCGGCAGCGATCAGATCATCGGGGTAACCTGGACCTTCTTCGATCCGACCGACGCCAACCACGACAACTTCGACGACTTGGTATATGCCGAGCAGTACTTCAACCCGGCGTTCAAGTACACCACGACAGACGCCGTGTACCTCGACTTCACCGCGCCGATCGACATTCAGTCGGTTTTTGTGCACGAGGACGGTCATACGCTGGGGCTGGATCACACCGGCGGCCCGAACCCGAACCAACCGTTCAAGCTGCATCCCGACGGCCGAGTGTTCGACCCGGAAGCCATCATGAACCCGGGCTACCTGGGTGGGGAGAAGCGCTCCCTGTTCCCCCTGGACATGGCCGCGCTCCGCACCCTGTACGCACGACCCAACTAGGCAGGGGTTCGGGACGCTGGCATGTTCCGGGGGCGCTCGCCGTTCAGGCCGGTCGGGGCGCCCCGCCTTTCATGCCCGTCGCCTGAACCAGCAGCTCCCGCGCCCGCGCTACGATCTCGTCCATCGAAGGGGACCGCGCGTACATGGCCTCGGCGCGCGCCTTGAGCTCGGCGAGCGTCGGGATCGCGGGCAGCGGATGCTGGGCGAGCGCCGCCTCGAGCTGTCCCCGCGCGGTGCGGAACCGGGCCGCGAGGTCGTCGGTGTGAAAGCTCGCCGCCAGCTGCCGCGCCACCTTCTCGACCACCGCGCGGCCGACGGGGCGCTCGTTCCGCACCAGATCGGCGGGCGGCTCCCCCAGCTCCCATACGAGTCCGGTCCAGGAGAGCGCCTTGAGGACGTAGTAGGTCGGGTCGTACTCCCACCAGCGGAAGCCCTGACGGGTGGCGCGCTGGTACGCGTGATGGTTGTTGTGCCACCCCTCGCCCAGCGTCACGACCGCCAGCCACCAGTTGTTGCGCGAATCGTCGCCCGTGATGTACCGCTGCGTCCCGTGCACGTGCGCGAGCGAGTTGATCATGAAGGTGCCGTGGTAGAGCAGCACCGTGCTCCAGAAGAAGCCCACGACGAGCCCGGGCCAGCCGGCCACGAGCCACGCCGCGGCGGCCAACACGGCGGCCGGGAGATACTGATGCCGGTCGAGCCAGCGCAGCTCGGGGTACTTCGCCAGGTCGGCGACCGCGTCCAGGTCGGTGTCGTTGTGCCGGCGGGTGAAGATCCAGCCCACGTGCGAGTACCAGAACCCGTGCTGGCGGGGGGAATGGACGTCGAGCTCCGTGTCCGAGTGCCGGTGGTGATGCCGGTGCTTGGAGGCCCACCACAGGACCCCCTGCTGGGCGCTGCTCTGGGCGAGGAACGCCAGCAGGAACTGGCCCACCCGGCCGGTGCGGAAGGTGCGATGCGAGAAGTAGCGATGATAGCCGGCGGTGACGCCGAACATCCGGATCAGGTACAGACCGATGCAGATCGCCAGCGCCCCGGCCGTTACACCGGTCCAGAGGGCCGCGAGACAGGCCAGATGGGCGAGGGCGAAGGGGATGGTCCCAGGGTAGATGATGTCATCGTGATCAACCAACGCGCAGCTCCCGGAAGCGGGGTGGGGATAACGAAGGAAATCTACCACCCCGCGCCGCCCGACGTCTGAGGAAATCGTCCCCCGAGATCAGGGCTTGCCCGGGCCCTGGCGCCCAGGATTCAGCGGCCGGTTAGCCGCTGCGGCGGCTGCATTCGCCGGGACCCAGGCCGGGCGCCCGGCCTCGGCGGGCCGCCGGGTTTCGGCCATGTCCAGGCCGGTGAGCTTGCCCGGCTGGTCCGCGCGGCCCGGAGCCGCGGCGAGTCCTTCGAGTTGTCCGTCCGACGCTCTGGCCTCGAGCCGCGCGAGCACCCGGCGCAGGGCCTCGTCCGAGGGGAGGCCTCGATCCACGAGGCTCGAGATCACGAACAGCGGCACCGCGAGCGAGCGTCCCGACGGGGCCGACCGCGCAAGCTGGCTCACCTGATGTCCGTCCACTCCCTTGCCGAGCGCAGTCCCGGCCGCGTCCAGCTCATCGTCGGTCGGGCCGGAACGCCCTCCGGCGGCGAGCGCATCGCGCGCCGCCGCGAGGTCCGCCGTCTCGTCCGCCACCGCGGTCTCGATGCCGGCGGGAGGCACGCCCTTGGCGGACAGCTCGAGCGCCCGGCGCGCGAGCAGGTCCGCAGGGAGGCCCCGGGCCCGCGCGTCGGCGATGCCGGCGAGAACGCGCCGAGCCACATCGGCCGGCAGCGCGCGCGTGATCGCCTCCGCTGGGTCGGCGGCTTGAGCGTGGAGCGTGGGGGGCTCCAGCGGCACGGCAAGCACTGCCGCGGTCACGAATGCGAGGCCTGCCTTCACGCGCATCTCCCAAGGGCGTTCGCGGGTACAGACCCCATGCAGTCCGAGCGCAGTCACTCCACCACGAGTATGCCCACGACGCCGCCGAAATCGTCGTTGAGGGCCGTGACTCCCGGAGGTACGCCCCAGTCACCCCCGTCGACGCGCAAGTTCATGCGGTGTGTGCCCTTCGACATGGGAACGACGACGGTCCAGTCGCCGCCCGGATCCTTGCTGAGCGGGAGGGGCCGCCAGTCGTTGAAGTCGCCCATGATCTCGACCGAGCTGGCCTTCGGAGCGCGAATCCGGACCAGCCGGTTCGTGCCACTTATCGTGGTCACCTGGAAGTCAGGCACGACCGGTCGTGCAAGGGGCTGCAGCAGCCGGTACTCGCGTGATTCCACCTTGCTGGGGGTCGGCGGGCGCCGGGTGGCGACGCGGATCGTAAGGGCGACGTAGCTGCCGGCCGGGAGGCCCTGGCCGAAATCCGCCGGGTAGGAGCCGCCGGCGGCGACGATCGCGAGGTTGTTGCTCAGCCAATAGGCCGCGGTGGCGCCGCCCCACGCCGTAGCGGTCGCGTTGCCCGGCTCGAACCAGGTGCGAAATCCGCCGTACGCGCCCAGCTCGACCGGGCCCCGCACCCAGCGCACTGTTGCCTCGTTGTCGAGGAACCGGAGGCTGTCGCCGATCCAGCTGGGTGAGGTGCTGGCCACGACCGTGGCGTTGCCCAGCCGCGCCCACCCGGCGGCCTCGAGCGCCGCCGCCGTCCGCCAGGAGACACCGTCCCAGGTGCGGCCGAGCGACCCGCCGGCCCAGAGCCCATGCCGCGCGGCCGCCAGGTGCAGTCGGGCGAGGCCGAGCAGCTGGGCCGTACCGCTTCCGCTGTCGGGCGCGCTGCCGGTGACAGCCGCGCCCAGCTCCGCCTGGAAGCGCGAGCCGCTGGGGACGAAGATCGAGCCGGAGGCGCTTCCCTGCACGCTCCATCCGCCGCCGCTGAATTCGGAAAACACGCCGCTCGCCAGGAGCGACGCGTTGGGCCGGAACAGCTGGAGGGCGGGAGAAATGCTGTACGCCGTGATGCCGGGGACGCCGGAGTAGCCGACGCGAGTGAGCCCGGCATCGAGCGAGCCCACGGTTTGCGCCACCGCGGGCGACGCAGCGAGGAGGAGAGGAAGGAGAAGTGAGAGTCGAATTCGTGGCCGCACGAGCCTAAGGATACTCGTGCAGGGTCACGGGTGTCCGGGCGGCTTGGGCTTGTCCTGCCCCTTCCGGGGCGGGCTGGCGGGGACGCCGGCCGGCGGGCCGCCGCCGTGGCCTTCGGCTCCGGCGCCGCCGCCGTGGGCGCGCACCGCTGCGGCGACACCGGGGGGAGCGCCGGCCCCGATGTCCTGCGCGACGCCCCGCTCCAGGCCGGTGAAGTCGGCATCGCCGGCGCCGCGCTGGGCGAGGTTGAGCACCGCGGTGGCGGCGGTGTCCACGGGCACGCCGCGGGCGACGAGGTCGGACAGCACGGCGAGGGGCACGGCCAGCCCGCTCTTGCCCCGGGCCTTCTCCAGATGGCCGAGGAGATCCGCCGGCGCACCCGCGCGGATGGCCGTCGCGCCGGCGACGATATCGGCATCCGCCGCCTGCGGTCCGAGCGCGGCCCGGGCGGTCCGGAGATCGGCCGTCAGGGTGCGGAGGGCGGCCACGATCCGGTCCCCGCTCGCGCGCTTGGTGGCGCCTTCCAGCGCCTTGTCCACGATCGGCTCGGTGGGCAGGCCCGCGGCGCGGGCGGAATCCACCAACGCGCCGACGGCGGCTCGCGTGGCCGGGTCGAGCCGGCCTTCGAGTCTCGGGTCCTGGCCCTGCAGCGCCGGCGGCGCGGCAAGCAGCGCGAGTGCCAGCAGGACGCGGCTCACGAGCGCCGGCTCCCGACCGTGATCACGGAATTGGGCGAGCCGAAGTCGTCGGTGACGGCCTTGGGCGCGGCCGGATCGGGCCGCCAGTCCTTGCCGTCGACCACGAACGCGTACTGATGCTGTCCCGGTTGGAGCGGCACGTTCACCGACCACACGCCGGTCGCCGCGGAGCGGAGCGGAGTGCGGCCCGGGTCCCAGTCGTTGAAGTCGCCCACCAGCGCCACGCTGGCGGCGCGGGGCGCCACGAGGACGAACTGCACGACCTGGGTGCCCGCCTCCGGCGCCAGGCCGGTGTCCGCGGCGGCCTCGATCCCGCGCGGCGTATGCTCCAGCGCGCGCGCGCCCAGCAGCACCAGGCCCGCGAGCCCGGCCGCCCAGGCGAGACCCACGAGGGGCGACAGGCGAACGCGGGGCTCCGTCCACCACCGCGCGGCGGCGCGCCATGCACCGGCAGGCCGGCGGACCTCGGCCATGACCCGGGCATCGAAGTCTGGGGCGAGCGCCACCGGAGCGCGGAGCTCGTCCGCGACCCGGCCGATCAGCTCGTCCCGCTCGCCGTCATGCATGCTGCACCTCCTCGAGAAGCCCCCGCAGTCGATCACAGGCGCGCTTCACCCGCATCTTGAGCGCGGAGACGCCCGCGCCGGTGAGCGCGGCCATCTCCTCGTAGCTCAGGTCCTCCACGTGCTTCAACAGAAACGCCTCCCGCTGCTCCGGCTCGAGTCGGCCGAGCGCGCGGTGGATCTCCTCCCGCCACTCGTGGCGCTCGGCCGGATGCTCAGCCGATGCCTCGCCCAGCGCCACCTCGTCCCGGACGAACGTGCGCGCCCGCCGCGCGCGGCGGGCTCCGGCGGTGCGACAGCGGTTGGCGAGGATGCGAAAAAGCCAGGCATCGAACCGCCCCGGGTCCGCGCACTGGCCAAGCGAGCGGTATGCCCGCACAAACGCATCCTGCAGCGCCTCCTCGGCGTCGTCCCGCTCACCGAGCATATGGACGGCGAACCGGGCGTAGCGCTCCCGATAGCGCGCGACGAGAGCCCCGTAGGCCTCCACGTCCCCATCGAGTACCCGGCTGATGATGGCAGCGTCGGACCGATTCGTCACCGGCGTACAGACTCCATGAGACGGCAGGGGGTCACGGGGGCGGAACCGTTACTAGCAAGGAAGATATCTCGGCGGTGCAGGGATTTGCGTGGCCTGTCACGGACTGGTGCGCCGGTGACCCGCCCCCGCGGCTCGGAGTCTGTAGCCCGGAGTCGGACAAGCCGTCGTCCGCACGCAAACGAAATCCTAAGGAGCTCATTCGATGCTTCGCGCTCGTATCGCCGGTTTCGCGCTGGCCGCTGCGGCACTCGCTGGCTGCAGCGACTCGCAGGGCCCGGGCACGGCCCAGTTCTCGGTCAAGCTGACCGATGCGCCGGGCCCGTTCACCGCCGCCGTGGTGACGATTTCGGAAGTGTCGCTGATGGGCAGCGGGGGCAAGGTGACGCTGAGCAGCACACCGACCACGGTCAACCTGCTCGATCTCCAGAACGCGACGCTCGACCTGGTGAAGGACGCCGTGGTGCCGACGGGAACGTACCAGGAGCTCCGGCTGGTCATCACCGGGGGCTACGTGCAGCTCACCGACGGCACCATCTACGCCTCCTCGCCGAGCTACGCGGGGCTTCCCCAGGGCGCCTCGGTGACGGGGCAGCTCCAAATGCCGAGCTTCGCGCAGAGCGGCCTCAAGGTCACGCTGCCGGCCAGCGCGCTCGATGTGACCGGCCCGCAGAAGATCGTGCTCATCGACTTCAACGTTTCCCAGAGCTTCGGTCAGGCCGCGGGTAACTCGGGGCTCTGGGTGATGCATCCGGTGATCCAGGGCGCCGACATCCAGACCACCGGGAGCGTGGCGGTCTCGCTGACGCTTGGGAACGGGGTGACGCTGCCCCAGGTGAACGGGACCCAGATCACGCTGGCGGACTTCTCGGCCACGCTGGGCGGGGAGACGCAGGCGCTGGACGCGAACGGGCAGGCGACGTTCCAGTTCGTGGTTCCGGGCACCTATCCGCTCAGCTTCACCGGACCCGCCGGCGTCACCTTCGTGACCGATCCGGTGGCGACGACGGCCACCCCGATCCAGGTCGTCGTCGCGTCGGGCCAGGCCGCGAGCGCGTCGGCCACCATCACCAGCGCCACGTCGCCGTGAGCCGGAGGACCCGAGCCATGAACAAGAGTGTCCGGGAGCTCAAGCTCCTGCCCGAGTTCGCCCACCTGTATCCGGGTCTCACGGCGAACGTGTGGATCCGGGGGAACGTGTTGGCGCAGTGGCTTTCCGCCCGGGGGGTTCCCGAGCGAGTCCCGGCGGGCGCGCCGGTAGTGAGCGATCGCCACTTCGCGTTTCGTCAGGCCGCGCTGCCGGAGTTCGTGGTGCAGTGACAAGGTGAGAGGTAAGAAGTGAGAAGTGAGAGGGGGGCCCGGCGACA
>Ga0187823_10000081_pt1 | contig 20495 bp, 18 predicted proteins | sample NC_wetland_sal_i_12_FD_132968 | JGI IMG/M metagenome (GOLD analysis project Ga0187823, IMG submission 132968) | Wetland sediment microbial communities from Neuse River Estuary, North Carolina, USA - SourceSoil_3 | ecosystem: Environmental > Aquatic > Freshwater > Wetlands > Sediment | place...
AATCCGCCGAGCAGATGCGCCAGGCGGTGATGAAACTGCTGCCCGAGGCCACCATCGTCATCAAGACCGCGGCCGTGGCCGACTATCGCCCCAAAAGCGCAGCCGAGCAGAAGATCAAGCGCAAGGGCGCAATCTCGCTGGAATTGGAGCCCACCGCCGACATTCTTGCGGAACTGGCGCGCAGCAAGAGTTCGCAAATCATCGTCGGTTTCGCGGCGGAGACTGAGAATGTGCTGGAAAACGCGCGCAAGAAGCTGCTGGCGAAAGGGCTCGATGCCATCGTAGTCAATGATGTGTCGCGGGAAGGCGTGGGCTTCGATTCCGACCGCAATGCAGTCACCATCATCACCCACACGGACGTGATCGAAGTGCCCGAGACCACCAAGTGGGAAGTGGCCCAGCGCGTCCTCGACCAGGCAGTTCGCCTGCGGAAGGTACCACAGGACCGGTAGCAGGCACATCCCAAAAACATTTCAGATTCTTGATTTTAGATTTAAGATTGGGCACCAGCCCCTCGGCACGAGGAAGTTCAATCTGAAATCATCAATCTGAGATCTGCAATCGTATTGAAATCCCCATGTCCCCAATCCTGGATCCGCAACTCAAGCGCGCGCTGGCCGACCGCATCCGCTATTACAACGAACTTGGCATCTATGATTTTTACCGGCGGGATTTCTACCGGCGCGAGACTACCGTCCAAATTCAGCCAGAAGAGCGAGACCCATTGCCCAGAGCCAAAACAGCAGTCGTGCTTCCCACGCAGGAGCTAGTCGAGCTTTCCCCGCCCGCGTCTGTCCTGAGCGATCCCGCGCTGGGACTGCGCGCCATCCGCGAAGATATCGGCGACTGCACTCGCTGCCGCCTGGCCAAACAGGGACGCAAGCAGATCGTCTTTGGCGTGGGCAACCCGCGGGCCGAACTGATGTTCATCGGAGAAGCGCCCGGCGCCGACGAAGACCAGCAGGGCGAGCCCTTTGTGGGCCGCGCCGGACAGCTGCTCAACAACATGATCAAGGCCATGGGACTGCAGCGCGAAGACGTGTATATCGCTAACATCATTAAATGCCGGCCGCCGGGCAACCGCACGCCGGAGCGCGACGAGTGCGAAACCTGCTCGCCTTTTCTGATGCGGCAGATTGCCACCATCAGGCCCAAAGCGATCGTGGCCCTGGGCGCGGTTGCGGCCAAGACGCTGCTGGCGATCAATGCGCCGATGACCGAGCTGCGCGGCAAGTGGTATGACTTCCGCGGCACCAAGCTTGCAGTCACCTACCATCCCGCCTTTCTGTTGCGCGATCCCCGTCAGAAGAAGGAAGCCTGGAAAGATCTGCAGATGGTGATGAAAGATCTGGGGCTGGTGGCTCCGCCCAGGAGCCCGGAGTAGACTGCCAACGATTCCTCGCTGCGGCACGAGCGAGACGCTCGCGCCTACATTGATCATGTCTGAATTCTGCGACGTAGCTCTGCCGGTGCCGCTGGACCTGGTCTTCACTTACGCTGTTCCTGACGGGATGCAGCCGGTTGTGGGAGGGCGCGTGCTCGTGCCTTTCCGCCAGCAGCGCATGTCCGGGATCGTCACCGCCCTGCATGATCACAAGCCGGAAGTTAAGACCAAGAATCTCGTCGGAGTACTGGATCTTTCTCCTGTGCTCGACGAACAGCTGATTCGTCTGGGCCAGTGGATCGCCGACTACTATCTCGCCCCAGTGGGAGAAGTTTTCCGGACCATGCTGCCCCTGGGCGCGGAATTCAAGAAGGCGGTCGGCTACCGCATCACCGAAGAAGGGCAACTGGCACTGCACCTGGCGGGAATGTCGGGATCGTCAGCGCGCTCCCAGAAAACTCCCGAAGACCAGCTGGCTGAATTCCGCGTGCTCGATTATCTGGCCGAACGCGAGATGACGCGGGAAGAGAGTTTGCGGGCCGCGACCCGGGCGTCCAAGCCGCTGCTCGCGGGAATGGTGCGGAAGAAGTGGATCGTTCGCGAAGATTTGTCGGAAGGACAAGAGGCGACCCGCACGGTCAAGTTCGCAGTCTTGAAAAGCAGCGAAGGCAAGCTGAACTCCAATCAGCAGACTTTGGTCGACACTCTGGCCGCCGCCGGAGGCAAGGTGGCCGTCGAGGCCCTGCAGTCGCTGGAGGTCCCGCGCACCACGTTGAACACGCTGGCGAAGCGCGGGCTGGTGGAGATTGTCGAAGAGCCGGCGGATTTCACCGTGTCCGTGTTGAAAGCCCGTCCCAGTTTGTTCGACTCGCAGTTCAGCCCGGCGCAACAGGCGGCGCTCAAGGCGATCCAGCAAAGCGTGAATGCGCGCAGGTTTTCCGGCATGCTGCTGCACGGCGTCACCGGATCGGGCAAGACCGCCATTTATCTTTCTGCGATGCGGGCGGTGCTCGAGGCCGGGCGCTCCGCCATCCTGCTGGTCCCCGAGATTGGTCTGACGCCGGCGGTGGCTGCCGACTTGCATCAACTGTTCGGAGACCAGGTTGCCATTCTGCACTCCGCCCTGTCGGACAAAGAGCGCGCCGAACAATGGCATCGCATCAAGCGCGGAGACGCGCGCATGGTGGTGGGAACGCGTTCGGCGGTGTTCGCTCCGGTCGCCGATCTGGCGCTGGTGATCGTGGACGAGGAGCAGGACCCGTCTTACAAGCAGGAAGAAATGCCGCGCTATCACGCTCGCGACGTGGCGGTGATGCGGGCCAAGATGGCGAACGCGGCCGTGGTGCTGGGATCGGCCACGCCGTCGCTGGAATCCTACTTCAACGCCAAAAAGGGTAAGTACAAGCTGCTCGAATTGCCCGACCGGGTGGAGCAGCGTCCACTGCCCGAAGTCGAGATCATCGACATGCGGCAGGAATTCCAGGAAACCGGCAGCGAACAAGTGATCTCCCGCAAGCTGGCCGAAGAAATCAAGGAACGCCTCGAACGTAAAGAGCAGGTCATGGTGCTGCTGAACCGGCGGGGATATTCGCCGGTGGTGCTGTGCCGCGCCTGCGGCAAGACTCTCGAATGCAGGAACTGCGCCATTGCGATGACCCATCACAAGCGCTCCCGCCGCATGGAATGCCATTACTGCGGATACACGGCGCCGGTGCCCAAAGCCTGCATCCATTGCGGCAGCGAGTACGTATATTTCCTGGGCACCGGTTCGGAAAAGCTGGAAGAGTTGCTGCACGGGATGTTTCCGCAGGCGCGCATCGGGCGGCTCGATCGCGACACGGTGCGCGGCCGCGAAGACTTCGAGCGCGCTTTGAATGCGCTCGACGAAGGCGAACTCGATCTGCTGGTGGGCACGCAGATGATCGCCAAGGGCCACGACATCCACGGCGTCACCCTGGTCGGCGTCGTGGGCGCCGACATGGCGCTGGGCTTCCCTGATTTTCGCGCCGCCGAGCGCACCTTCCAGTTGTTGACCCAGGTTGAAGGACGGGCCGGGCGCGGCCAGACGCCGGGAAAAGTCGTGCTGCAGACTTATTTTCCCGACCACTACGCGGTGCAATACGCAGCCCAGCACGATTTCGTGGGCTTTTATGAAAAAGAACTGCGCTTTCGCAGCTGGATGCACTATCCGCCCTATAGCGCCCTGGCCAATGTGCTGGTGCGGAGCGACAAGCTGGACGAGGCGCTGCGCTGGTCGGGGATGCTGGGGAAGTGGTTTGAGAAAACCCGGCATGAAGGGATTCGCGTGCTTGGGCCCGCGGCTGCGCCGATCGTGCGCTTGAAGCGCGACTATCGCTATCACTTTGTAGTGAAGTCCGCTAGCCGCGAGAAGCTGAACGCACTGCTGCGGACGATGCTGGCGTACGCGGCCCAGCAGAAGATTCCGCGGACGCAGGTGATTGTGGACGTCGATGCCGTGTGGCTGATGTGAGTAGCGCCGCTGTCCCGGCGCTGGTGGCGCCCGCCGAGGGCGAGACGCCCTCGGGACAGCCGGCAGGATGCCGGCGCTACAACTACAGACCCTTGTTCCGTAAAAATTCTCCTACCACTTGTTTCACATCTCGGTGCTGGCCGTCGACCGCGTAGTTGAGCCGGCGCATGTCATCATCGGAAATCTTTCCCGCGAGTTGCTCCAGAGCGGTTCCGACCTCGGGGTGATGAGCCAGCATCGCCTGTCGCATGACCGGTACGGCCTCGTAGGGCGGGAAGTAGTGGCGATCGTCTTCCAGAACGAATAAATCCAGTACCGGGATCAGGCCGTCGGTCATGTTTCCAGCCGCCAGGTCGATCTGTTTGTCCTTGAGCGCGCGGGCAAGCAATCCGAGATCCATGATGCTGGGAGACTCAGCGAAATGAAGTCCGTAAGTCGCCGCCAATCCCTTGTAGCCGTCGGGACGACCCATGAACTCATAGCCGAAGCCGGCGCGCCATTTTGGCGTGTAAGCGGCGGCTTGCGAGATGGTCTTCAGGCCGAGGCGGCGGGCGTCCTCGCCGCGGATTTCGATGGCGAAAGTGTTATTGAATCCGAAAGGCCGGCCGATCGCGAGATTAAATTGCCCTGCGTATCCTGCCTTGACGCGGCGGTAAACCTCCGCGGGATCGCCGGACGGCGGCTGCTTCAGAATCGCCGTCAGGGCGGTGCCGGTGTATTCCGGATAGATATCGATGCGGCCGCCCAGAATGGCCTGCTGGCAAATGTACGTTCCGGCCAGGTAGAAACGCCGCTCTACCGGCAGGTGGGTCTTATTTTCGATCTGCTGGGCCATGATTTCGCCGAGGACGAGTTGCTCGGTGAAGTTTTTGGAGCCGATGACGATGATATCCGCGCGCGGCGGTCCGCACGCAGCGAGCAGGACAACGAAGGCGAGACTGATAACGGCGTGAAGCCGATGCATAAGGTTCATCGTGGGCTGAGATCCACGCGGATGAAAACTCGTTCTATCGCTTAGGCGGGGCTGAGGCGTTTCTCCAGCCATCCCAAGCTCGCGTCTGCGAGTATGGCCAGCGCGGCGGCGGGAATTGCGCCGGCCAGGATGACCTGGTTATTGACCATGGCCAGACCGCGAAAAATGTATTCTCCCAGGCCTCCGGCGCCAATGGCGGCGGCGATGGTGGCCACGCCGATGGAGAGCACGGTGGCAACCCGGATGCCCGCAATGATTACGCTCAGCGCCAGCGGGAATTGTACCTGCCAGAGCAACTGGCGATCGGTCATGCCCATGCCTCGTCCGGCCTCGACTACAGCCGGATCCACGCCGCGGATGCCGGTATAGGTGTTGCGAATAAGCGGCAGTAGCGCGTAGAGCGTAAGCGCAAGTATGGCGAGGCGGTCGGCACGGGCGCCGATCCAGGGCGCGGGCAGCAGAAATCCGAATAGAGCCAGGCTGGGGATGGTCTGAATAATGTTTGCGCTCCCCAGCACGGGTTTGCTCAACACCGGCCAGCGCGTGATCACGATGCCGAGCGGAATTCCAATCAGCACCGCCAGGGCAATGGAGGCTCCTACCAGCCACAGGTGTTCGGCGGTGAGTTGGAGTACCTCGGCGTGATTTTGCAGGATGAATTGCAGCACGTTCATGAGTGACCTCGTGGGAACGCAGTTTGTTCGCCTCTCCGAGGGCTGGATGCCCTCGGGACAGCCGGCGGGACGCCGGCGCTACTCTGACCGTTCATCGCGATTCCTCGGAGCGGGCGAGACTTCGGTCTTGAAGGCGTCGACGTAGGCGGCGACCATGGGGTCGCTGCTGCGCAGAAACTCGTCCGGCCGGAGCGCGACGACCAGTTGACCTGATTCCATAAGAGCGATCCGGGTCCCGAGCAATAGGGCCTCACGCAGGTCGTGAGTGACGAAGACCACCGTTTTTCCCAGGCGTTGCTGCAACGACAGAAATTCGCGCTGCAGTTCGGCGCGGGTGATGGGATCAAGCGCTCCGAAAGGCTCGTCCATAAGGAGAAACTCGGGGTCGGCCGCCAGGGCGCGGGCTACGCCGACTCTCTGCCGCTGTCCACCCGAAAGTTCACGCGGGTAGCGCGAAGCCAGTTGAGGCTCAAGGCCCACCAGTTGCAGCAATTCGGTGACCCGGCTTTGAATGCGGTCGGCAGACCATCCTTCAATCTGCGGCACCACTCCGATATTGCGCGCGACCGTGAAATGCGGGAACAGGCCGACTTCCTGTATGACGTAGCCGATCATGCGGCGCAGGCGAATGACGTCCCACTCTTCCAGGGAGCGGCCGTCCACGTAGATGGCGCCCGCGCTCTGGGTGAGCAGCCGGTTGATGAGCTTCAGTGTCGTGGTCTTGCCGGAGCCGCTGCGGCCGAGCAGTACCAGGGTTTCGCCGCGCTGCACTTCGAGATTGAGATGGCGAAGCAGGTCGCGGCCATCGTCCAGGCGGTAACCGACATCGCGGAATTTGATGGCGGGGCCGGCATCGGGAGAATTGTTCATGCTGCTTTCTCGCCAACAATAAAAATCGACGCTACTGCAAGGACGAGACTCGCGACTGCGGAGCCTGCCCTGAGCGCGGTCGAAGGGCTGGCACTACGATACTTCGTATGCTTTTTCCGGCAGGCCGGTGATGCGAATGCCGGAGTGGCCCTTGTGGCGAATATTCAGGCCAATCAGGAGCGCGGTGATCTGCTCCAGGATGCGCGCGTTTTCCAGCTTGCCGCCGTCAATGGCGCGGACCCCGGGAATCTTTGCCGCCAGCGTTCTTACCGTGGCCGCCGCATCGGCGTCGTCGCTGCAAACAATGACGTCGCATTCGACGCGGGCATCACCGTTCAGCACTTCCGCCGAGGTGTTATGGAATGCGGCCACCACGGAAACTCCCTGGGGCACGAGTTCGGCGGTTTGCTGCGCCGCGGAACCTTGCCAGACGCCGAGGGTGCGAGTGGCGCGTCCGCCCACGCTCGCCGCCAGGGGCACGGTGGCATCAATCACAATGCTGCCCTCGGTAATTGCCGGCTTGATCTGTTTAAGCAGAGCGGCGTGGCCTTCGAACGGGATGGTGAGCACGAGCAGATCCGCTCTGGCACAGGCGGCACTGTTTTCGTCTCCTGAAACGTTGGCGCCGCTGCCCACTCTTGCCGTGATTTTTGCGGCGGCCTCCCGAGCTCGTCCCGCGTCGCGCGATCCGATGATCACGGTCTCGCCCGCCCGCGCCCAGCGCAAGGCGAGTCCGAAGCCCTCCGGTCCGGTGCCGCCCAGGACAGAGATGACGCGGGGCATGATCAGGCGAACTCCGGTTCCAGCACTTCTTCAAACGCGATGGCATCCGGTTGCAGTTTCAGGTTGATTCGGGTGTAGAGCGTATTGCGCTCCGCGGGGATGCGTCCGATTTCGAGGATCAGCGACTGAAACTCTTCGCCGCTGGTGTACTGTCCCGCGGTGGCCCCGGCTTCGCGCGAAATGTTTTCTTCCATCAGCGTGCCGCCGTAATCATTGGCGCCGGCGTGCAGGCAAAGCTGCGACAGCCGCCGGTTCAGCTTGACCCAGGAGACCTGAATATTGTTGATGGCGCCCGCCAGCATCACCCGCGCCAGGGCGTGGATCTTGAGATGCTCCGCCAGAGTCGGGCCCGGGCGGGCGATGCCCTGGTGAAAGAGCAGCGTGTTCTGATGGACAAAGCCCAGCGGCACAAATTCGGTGAAGCCGCCGGTCTGCTGCTGGATGTCACGCAGCAGTTCCAGCTGATTGACCCAATGGGTAGGGGTTTCGACATGCCCGTACATCAGCGTCGAGGTGCTGCGAATGCCGCACCGGTGGGCGGTGCGGACCACCTGCTTCCACTGTTCCGTGGAGAGCTTGTTGCGCGAGAGCACGAAGCGCACGTCGTCGTCGAGAATTTCCGCGGCCGTTCCCGGCAGAGTGTCGAGGCCGTTGTCGCGCAACATGGCCAGGTAGTCCGGCAGCGGCATTCCGGTGAGTTCCACGCCGTACACGATCTCCATGGGCGAAAAGGCGTGAATGTGGATCTCCGGCACGGCGGCCTTTATCGCGCGCAGGATGTCGCGGTAATAAAACGGAGGCAGTCCGTGCGGCAGCCCGCCCTGGATGCAGACTTCAGTCGCCCCCAGCGCCCGGGCTTCGAGCGCCTTCTGCGCCATGGTCTCAAGGCTGTGGAAGTAGCTGTCTTCCTCGCGCGGGCCGCGGCTGAAAGCGCAAAACTTGCAGCCGACAAAACAGACGTTGGTGAAATTGATGTTGCGATTGACCACGTAGGTAACCAGATTGCCCACCAGGTCGCGGCGCAGCATGTCGGCTGCCACCAGCAGGCCCAGAAGATCGTCGCCTTCGGCATGCGCCAGCAGCAGGCATTGTTCGCGAGAGAGGACGCTGCCATCCTGCGACGCCATGACCTGATCGAGCGCGTTACGCGATTCCGAAGACATGCGCTCGGCGATGCCTGGCCATTCGAGGGCAGGAAAAGTTTCCAGTTCAGAATCGGGTAAGACTCGGGTCACAGCTCCTCCTCGAGACAACGACTCAACGAAACAGGTCGTTCGCCGCCGGGCGAATCAGATCACGCGCGCTGCCCCGGCCGGGCCGATACGCGAATCCTCGAATGATACATGCCGGCGTACGAGCTAGCTTGCCGCAGACCAGGCCCGCCGCGCAAGCCAGCTGGTCGGCGTCTGCTTCAATACTAGCCTGCAGCCTGTATCCGTGCGAGTCAGGAAGCCCGCGATAGTCGTGCAGGGCCTGCATGCCGGCCACTCCAATGGCAACTTCGGTCAGACCTTCGCGCCAGGGCCGGCCGAACGTGTCGGTGATTATTATCGGGAGGGAAATCCCCAGGGCCTTTTTCAGCTGGCGATGGATGCGCGCGGCGGAACGGTCGGGATCCTGCGGCAGCAGCAGCGCGTGGCGGCCTCCGTCGACGTTCGAGACGTCCACCGCGCTGTTGGCGCAGATCAGGCCGTGACGGGTTTCCGTGATCAGGACGCCGCGCTTGCGACGCACGATCCGGCGGCTCTGTTGGATAGCCAGCTCGATGACCCGGGCGTCGAGGTGATAGCGCTGCGCCCAGCGGCGGGATGAGGCCGAGGGCCTCACCGTTTCGAGGTCCACCCATTGACCTTCCGCCTTGGAAACAATTTTGTGTTTGATGACCAGGATGTCGCCGGTTCGCGGTTTTTGGGATTTGAGAGCGCCCAGAAGAAGTCCGGAGATGGAATCGCCGGGCCGCACCTCGGCTGCCAAGTGGAGAGGGATGACGCGAATTTCCCGGAGCGGCGAAGTTCTCTTTCGCCCCGTTGGGGCTTGGTGGGCTCGCCCCGCCCATCCACGGCTTGCGCCGTGGGCTGCATTCTTTCGCCCCTGCGGGGCTTTTTGAGGTTTTAAGACTGGCGGCTTACTCATTCGCGGCTACAGGAAGATCGGCCAGGCGCCATTGCCGGACCAGGCGCTGGGCGCGGGTTTCGCCGGGCGCGGCGGCCAGGGCGCGCAGGTCGGAGGGAGTGTCGACGTCGAGTGCGATGCCGGGCAGGGAAAGCACCACGCAGGGTTTCCCGGTGGCTTGCGCGGCGGCATGGTGAGGTTCGAAACTATCGTTGCCGAAGCGTGCGGGAAACAATCCGGCGGGGCGGCGGTAGATGGCGTTGGTGCCTCGTCCGTCAGCCGCGCGCACCAGCACGGATCCCTGCGCCGGCGCCGATTGCAGAATCGTCTCCAGCTCCCAGCTCTGGATCAGGGGAATGTCGCCCGGAATCACCAGCGTGCTCTCCACGCCCCGGGCCTCGCAGAAGGCGGTCGCCATTTCGATGGCATCGGTCTGGCTTCGGTTGGCGTGGTCGGGAATCACGGAAAAATTAAATTGACCTGCCAGTTGAAGCGCGAACGGATCGCTGGTTACGACCGCCACTTCGGGGCGGTCCGTCCATGTGCCCACGGTCTCGAGCACATCGGACAGCATTGCCTGTGCCAGCTCAGTGCGGGTAGGCTGATCAAACAGGGCGGCGAGGCGTTGCTTGGCCCCGGAGAGATTTTTGACCGGGACCAGGATCATGACAAGTCCGAGCCGGCGTGGGCGGCGCTTTCGGTCGACATCAAGGAAAGGACCTGGCGTGCCAGTTCAACTTTTTCGCCGGCAGTGCTCATGACCGTGTTGGCGCAGTGGACTCGCAACCCGGACTGTTTCAGTTCTTCCGCTGCCTTGGCGTCACGGTTGTCGACCACCAGGATGTCCAGGAATTCGCAATAGGCCTTGGCCACGCCCGCGATCGAAACCGGCAGGCCCTGGGCCGCCATCAAAATGCCCGCCGGTCCAGAAACCGCGGTGTTGCCGATGATCGGACTCACGGCTGCTACCGGGGCGCGAGTCTGTTTGAGGGCCTCCACAATGCCGGGGACAGCCAGGATGGGGCCGATGCTGGTGACCGGGTTGCTGGGCGCGAGCAGCACCACGGTGGCGGACAGGATGGCATCAACCACGCCCGGCGCAGGCTCGGCCTTTTCGATGCCGGCAAAGCGGATCGATTTGACCGGGTCCTGATACCAGCGCTGCACGAAATATTCCTCGAAGCTGAGCTCGCCGATCGGCGTATCCACCCGGGTTTCTACACGGCTGTTGGTCATGGGGAGGATGCGGGCCTCGACCCCCATCTTGGCCGCGATTTCAGCGGAGATCTCCGACAGCGTCTTGCCCTGCTTAAGCAGTTTGGTGCGCAGCAGGTGCACCGCCAGATCGCGGTCGCCGGTGTGAAACCAGATGGGTTCTCCCAGGTCGCCCATGGCTTGCAGGCAAAAAAATGTGTCGCCCTTCACTCCCCAGCCACGTTCCTTGCTCAGCAGGCCGGCCAGCACATAGGTGATGGAATCGAGGTCGGGCGAAACGTAGAGTCCCCACCACTCCAGATCGTCTCCGGTGTTGACAATGATGGTCAGATCTTTGGACGGAACGATCTGGCGCAGGCCATCCACAAACTTGGCGCCGCCCGTTCCCCCGGTGAGTACGACAATCATGCTGCTCTTGCCCTCCCTGCGTAACCTTCGCGATCGGCAGCGGCTTGAACTCTTTCCGCCAGCAAGCCGGGGCGCGCAGTAAGCGCCGGCAGGAACTCAGGATAAACCGGCAGGCGCTGGCGCAAAATATATCCTTTTGATTCGGTGCGGGACTGAAGCTGATCCAGATGCGGCCAGGGTTTTTCCGGATTGATGAAGTCGGGGGTCAAGGGGGAAACCCCGCCCCAATCGTTGATGCCGGCGTCGAGCAGGTCTTCGTAGTTGTAATACGGAGCGGAAAGATTCGGCGGCGCCTGCAGGTTTACCTGGGGCATGAGGAGGCGCGCCACCGCAACTGTGCGCAACATCTCGCCCCGAGCTGGTTCCGGCCAGTCGCGCATGGGGATCTCCGGCTTGACCCGGAAATTCTGCACGATCACTTCCTGGATGTGGCCGTAGCGGCGATGCAATTCGCGGATGGCAAGCAGTGCGTCCACGCGGTCGTCCGGCGTTTCGCCGATCCCAATCAACAGGCCGGTGGTAAACGGCACCGACTGCTTGCCGGCTTCTTCCATGGTGCGCAGGCGTTTGGCGGGGACCTTGTCGGGCGCATTGTCATGCGCCGCTCCCGGCGCAAGCAGGGCGGCATTGGTGGTTTCGAGCATCAGGCCCATGCTGGGAGAGACTGCAGCCAGGCGCGCGATCCACTCCGCGCTCAACAGCCCCGGATTGGGATGCGGCAACAGCGTGGTCTCGCGCAACACACGCTCGCACATAGCTTCCAGATAGTGCAGGGTCGAGTTGTATCCCAGGTGGCGCAGGGTCTCGCGCATTTCAGGGAAGGCCAGCTCCGGCTTGTCGCCCAGACTGAAGAGGGCCTCGGTGCAACCTATCTTCTGTCCCGCAATCGCCACTTCCAATACCTGGTCCGGGGTCATGGTGTGCGCCCCGGGCTGGCCCGGATCACGGCGGAAAGTGCAGTAGCCGCAATAGTCGCGGCACAAGTTGGTCAGGGGAATGAAGACTTTGCGCGAGTATGTGACGACGCCCGGCTTGAAGCGCTGCTTGAGTTCGAGGGCGGCGGCGAGCAGAGCGGGGAGATCATCGTCCGGGCAGCGCAGGAGCCGGCAGGCCCCCTGGCGCGACAGCGGCAGCCCGTCTCGCAGTTCGTCGAGATACGCCGTTAATGAATTTTCCTCGACTTGCATGTCTTCTGCCGCGTTCCGGTACGGAGATCGCCGCACCAGAACAGAATGATACATGAGAGCGATTCGAAGCGCCCCGCGTTTGTCCGGCGCGCGCACCGGCTGGGTGGATTTAGCTTTTGGGTGGAGCAGCGCTTCAGCGTTATATGAACGCCGAGGTCCCCGGAGCGGCTTCAGCCGCTGAGCTACCTCGTCAACTCTCCGGGTTTGGTGGTAAAACTCTTATGGGCTGATGCAGGCGATTGCAGGCCATCGAATCGCCGCGCTCTCCCCTCTCCCCAATGACCGTCACTCAAGCGGAATTCCGCAGCGCGCTCGGCAGTTTTGCCACGGGGGTCACGGTGATTACTCTGGACTACGAAGGCGAAGTGCACGGCATGACCGCCAACGCTTTCAGTTCCGTGTCGCTCGATCCGCCCCTGGTGCTGGTTTGCGTGGACCAGCGCGCCCGGACCCACGCTCACCTGCATGCCAAGAAGCGGTTTGGAGTGAATGTGCTGGCCCAGGGCCAGCGAGCCATTTCCGAATACTACGCGCGCCCGGCCCAGGACCATCGCCACGCCGAACGCGAAGCGGGAGCGCATTTTGATCGCACCGCCCATGGAACTCCGGTGCTCAACGGCGCTCTGGCCTACCTGGAGTGCCGGCTGCATAGCGCGCAGGATGCGGGCGATCACACGATTTTTATCGCGGAAGTCGAGGGGGTCGTGGTGCGCGGAGGCGATCCGCTGCTCTATCATCGCGGGGAATACCGCACCATCGGAGGCTTCGAGGCCTAGGTTTTGTGTGGCGCGGGCGCCCTCGCCCGCGGGGCCGGCGGCAGGCGAGACGCCCGCCGGACAGCCGGCGAGACGCCGGCGCTACGGCGAAAAAACTCTCAGGATGTCGTCTCCTGGATGGCGAGCGCGGCGGCTTTGCGGCCGTAGGCTTCCTCCCACGAAATTATGCGGTTGCGCAGGATTCCAATACCCTCGATTTCGCATTCCATGACGTCGCCAACCTTGAGAGACCGGGCTTTAGAGTCGCCTGCCGTTCCATAGACCGCGCCCGTGGACAGCACATCGCCCGCGCTGTAACCCATGGGAGAATAGCGCGAAAGAATTTCAGGAATGCTTTCCAGTTTCTTGCCGGCGGGGGAGTTCTGCCGGGGAGCGCCGTTCACCCGCAGTTCCATAGCCAGCTTCTGCGGATCAGGGATCTCGTCGGCGGTTACAATCCACGGCCCCAGCGGACAGAACCTATCAATTCCCTTGGCGAACCCTGCGATTCCCAACTCCCGGTCGCGGCGCTCCAGGTCGCGGGCCGTAATGTCATTGAAGATGGTGTAACCGCCGATATAGCCGGCAGCGTCTTCCGCGGCGAAGTGCTTGCCACTTTTTTTCAGCACCACCGCCAGCTGGATTTCGCAATCCAGTTCCTGGGTGAGGTGCTCGGGATAGATCACCGGCTCCTCATGCCCGATAATGGCGTCCACGTTCTGGAAGCCGGAAGCATGAAAAAATTTCCGGGGGACAATCGGCGCCCGGAGATTGATGTCATCGGCGGGGTAGAAGATGGGCTCGCCCCGCTCTCCAGAAGCGCTGTCGCTGCTCAGCACATGGTCAAGAGCCTTGCGGGCAGCTTCCAGGCTGGTTTCTCCGCCGGAGAACAGGTCGCGCATGTTGGGCGGGACCAGCGCGTCGGCCAGGCGGTAGAACGCGCTCTCCTGCTCCACATCGCGCAAATACAAGGCACACGCGGAATTCAGGTCGACCACACGCCCGTCGGGAGTAAGGCCGCCTACACGGGGCCGCCGCACGCTGTCTTCAAAAGTAATAAGTCGCATACCGGCTCCGCGGGACCTGGCTCTAGAAGTATAAACCGCATGGACAGCGGAGCTCGCGGATCAGAGTGCGGCAGTCACAAGTTCAGTCGTCAGTCCTCAGTCGTCGGTCGTCAGCCAATCCACCATCCCAACTGACGACTGATGACTGAAGACTGAAGACTGAAGTGACAACTTCTTTTTTGTGCAGCGCTGAAGCGCTGGTCCACCCAACATACATCCACAACCTGGAACAGGATCTATTCGAGAAGCGAGAGGCCGCCGGGTACGCTAAGATAGGTCGCTCCTGAAGTCCAGAAAAGTTGTCCGCGCGGAGGCTCGATGGCGAACCGAAGGCAATTCATGCGCACCCTCTCCGGGATGGCGGCGCTCAGCATAACCACGGATGTGAGCCGGTTGGGCAGAATGCGCTTTCTGCGCATGGCCACCGCCATGCCCGACTCCAGCCCGCACGACCGCCTGCAACCTGACTGGTACCGGCGCAAGGTCGGCCAGGTGCAGGAGAAGATGAAAGAGCGCAAGCTCAACGCGCTGCTCCTGCTCGATGCCACCAATATCATCTACACCGTCGGCTATTTCCACCTTTCAACCGAGCGCCCGCTGGCGGTGCTGATTCCGGAGTCGGGAGATCCGGTGATGTTCATCCCCGAGCTCGAGGCCGACCAGGTCAAGACCTGGTGGGTGAAAGACTACGAATCTTATTTTGATTTTCCCGGCCCAGTGAACCGGGTGCGCTGGATCTTCGAGCGTGTGGCCCGGCGCGGATTCGACCGGGCGCGCATCGGCGTGGAGGAGCCTCGGCCCAGCCGGCTGCATCAAATGAATCTGGGTGCGCCGAAGGCCAAGATTGTCGACGCCGGCGACCTGGTCGGGGACCTTCGCCAGGTGAAAGACGACGACGAAATACGCATCATGCGGCGGGCCATGACCTATGCAGATTTCAAAGTGCAGGCGGGCCGGGAATTTGTGCAACGCAATGGCGCTGTGAGCGAAGACGAAATCCTGAAGGTCACGGCCGACGCCGTTGCCGACAGGATGTCAAAGGAACTGAATGACGTCGTGGGCGTGGGCATTGAGCCTCCCTTTGGTGGATTGGTGCCGTTCGGCAAACGTTCGGCCTTCCCCCACGCGGTCCCGAGTAAAGACCGGTTGAAGACGGGAGACGCCCTGATCCTGAGTTTCGGCGCCCAGGTAGGAGGCTACAACGTCGAATGTGAGCGCTCATTCTGCGTGGGCAAGCCAACCGACTACGCCAGGCGCCTCTTTGACGCTATGCTCGCAGCCCACGACGCTGGGGTGGAGAATATGAAAGAAGGTGCGGTGGCCGAGGAAGTGGATCAGAAGAGTCTCGACCAGGTTCGCCGCGCGGGGTTTGAGAAGTTCCTCAGGCACCGCACCGGACATGGCATCGGCCTGGAAGGCCACGAGGCTCCCTGGATCGCCGAGGGCGACAAGACGGTGCTGCGGCAGGGTATGACGTTCAGTTGCGAGCCGGGAGTTTACGATCCCGACTTCGGCGGTTTTCGGCACTCAGACACCGTCGTGGTGCGCAAGGATAAAGGCGAAGTGCTGAACACTTATCCCACGCGTCTGGACGATATGATCATCGAAATTTGAAGCTGAAAGAATGAACGAAACGATTGGGAGAAAGTAATGGCAGACAAAATCGAGAAGCCGGAAGCAGAATGGCAAAAACAGTTATCGCCCGAACAGTACTACGTGACCCGCAAGGCCGGGACCGAGCCCGCGTTCAGCGGCAAGTATTGGAAGACGAAGGATGCGGGCACCTATGCCTGCGTCTGTTGCGGGCAACCGCTCTTCAGCTCCGAGACCAAGTTCGACTCCGGCACGGGCTGGCCCAGTTTCTGGAAGCCGGTGGACGAGGCCGCGGTGGTAAACCACACCGACAAGACCTACGGCATGGTCCGCACCGAGACCCGATGCGCCCGCTGCAATGCCCACCTGGGTCATGTTTTCGAAGACGGACCGGCGCCCACCGGCCTGCGCTACTGTATGAATTCCGCAGCTCTGGACTTGAAGCCGGGAGAAAAGAAATAAGAGCAGTCAAGTGTGGGTCGGTCACTCTGTCCGACGCTTTTGACTTTGATTTTGACTTTCCTGTTCTTCAAATAACGAAAGTCAAAAGCGTCGGACTGGAGTGTCCGACCCACACTGGTGAACTAGACTCCGGCGACCGCGGCGGCCGCCTTGGGCTGCTCGGATACGGCGGGTTTCGACTCGGCTTGGGCTTGCTTTTGACCTTTGTTGTGCTCGACCGCGCGCACCTGCACGCTGCCCTTCAGAATGGCTCCGTCCTCAACGCTGATGCGCTGGGTGACCACATCCCCGGTCAGCGAACCCTCGCTGCGGATGTCCAGCCGGTCGGTGCATTGAATGTTGCCCTGCACTTTGCCCAGGATGACGACTTCGCGGGCGCTGATGTTGGCGGCTACGCTGCCATTGCGTCCAATGGTGACGCGATGCTCGGCAAAATTGACGGTGCCTTCAATTCGCCCGTCGACGTAAAGCGATTCGGTTCCGCTGACTTCTCCCTTGATGACCACAGAGCGGCCGATCGTAGCCTGCTCCACGGGCACGCTGACGGTCTTGCTGGGACCGAGGTAGGGGTTTGAGGGTGACTGCGTTTTTTGGGAATCTGGTGGCTGCAGCATCGGTGGCGGCGCTCCTTTTTATTCCGCGCGGCGCGCACTTTGGGCGTTACCGCATGCGGCAAGTCTGCTTGACTCTGGCCGTTTGGCCAATCTGACTATCGCATGGGAGCTGGTAATAAAGCAGGTTACGGAAGAACAAGACCGGAATAACGGACTGTCTGGAATGAGTAACCATCTGTGTTTGTAGCAATGTAGGCGCGAGCGCCCCGCTCGTGCGGCAGCGTCCGAAAGGCAGGAGCACGAGCGGGACGCTCGCCCCTACATCTGCAGCGCCTCACCCAGCGCTTCCCACTCCGCCAGCCGGCTCTGCAATTCGGCTTTTCTTGTGCTGAGTTCCCGCGTAACCCGCTGGGTTTCCTCGGCGCTGACGAAGCTCTGCAAGGCTGCCTCACATTCGCTAACCGTATCTTCCAGGCGGTTGATCTCAGATTCGAGCTCGCGGACCCGATCTTCCATCTGTTTGCGCTTGATGGGGTTCAGGCGCCTGGCCGCCGAGTCCTCGGATTTCTCCGGCTGCCCATTGGAATTGCCGTTGGCGGGCTGCGACTCTGCCGGTGACGTAACCGCCTTTTGCAGCGCCGCGGCCCCACCCTCTTTCCGCCAGCGGTAATCTTCGTAGTTCCCGGGATACACCTCGACCCGGCCATCTCCCACTTCCAGAACGCGCGTGGCCAGCTTGTCGATGAAGTAGCGGTCGTGGGAGACGAATACCACGGTGCCGTTGTAGTCGGTCAGCGCCTTCAGCAGGACGTCCTTAGCGCGCATGTCGAGATGGTTGGTAGGCTCATCGAGGAGAAGAAAATTTGCCGGGTGCAGCAGCATGCGCAGCAGCGCGTACCGGTTCCGTTCGCCGCCCGAGAGCACGCCGATACGCTTGAAAACATCGTCGGCGGAAAACAGAAAGCATCCCAGCAGGCTGCGCAACTCGGTTTGCGTCGAACGGGGAGACATTTCGCCCAGGTCGTCCAGAATGCGCGCATCGGGATCGAGTTCCTTGTACTGGTCCTGGGCGAAGTAATCGGGATCGACGTTGTGTCCCAGCCGGTACTCGCCCGCAGTCAGTGGTTCGGTCTGAGCCAGCAGCTTGATCAGCGTGGATTTGCCCGCGCCGTTCACTCCCACCAGGGCAATCCGGTCGCCGCGCTCGATCATGAAATTGACGTCGCGGAACACCTCCTTTTCACCATAAGACTTCGACACCCCGATGAACTCGGCCACGATCCGGCCCGCGGGATTGGGTTGGGGAAAGGAAAAGTGAATAGTCTTTTCCTCTTCTGGCAATTCGATGCGCTCGATCTTTTCCAGTTCCTTGATCCGGCTCTGCACCTGCTTGGCTTTGGTCGCCTGGTAGCGGAAACGGTTGATGAAGACTTCCAGCTGCTCGATGCGCTCGCGCTGGTTGCGGTAGGCGGCTTCGAGCTGTTCCATGCGCTCCGTCTTCGCATTCAGATACTTCGCGTAATTGCCGTGGTAAAGATGGATACGCTTGTTCCAGATCTCGACAATCTTGGTGATGGTCACGTCGAGAAAATAGCGGTCGTGCGAGATCAGCACAAAAGCGTAGGGATAGTTCCCAAGGTATTCTTCCAGCCAGTTGCGGGCTTCGAGATCCAGGTGGTTGGTAGGCTCGTCCAGCAATAGCAGGTTGGGCTGCTGCAGCAGCAGCTTGACCAGGGCGATGCGCATCTGCCAGCCGCCGGAAAACTCTTCAGTCTGCCGGGTCCAGTCTTCTTTTCGAAAACCCAACCCTGAAAGCACCGCGCCTACCTGGGCCTCGATGGCGTACCCGTCGCGAGTGGTAAATTCGTGCTCGATGCGCTGGTAGCGTTCCGCCACCTGCGCGTACTCGGCGGATGCATGGTCGAGCTCGGACATGCGTCCGGTCAGCTCTTCCATCTCCTGTTCCATGCGCCGCAGATGCGCAAATACCGACATGCACTCGGCAAACACAGTACGCCCGGAAAGGGCTAGCCCGTCCTGCGGCAAGTAGCCTGCGCTGATGCCCTTGGCCCGGCTGACCGAGCCGTAGTCAAGGCTTTCCGTGCCAGCCAGGATCTTGAGCAGCGTGGATTTACCGGTCCCGTTCGCGCCCACCAGTCCCACCCGGTCGCGCGGTGTGATCATCCAGTCCGCTCCCTCGAACAGGAGCTTGTGACCGTAGCGTTTGCCGGCGGAGGAAAGCTGAAGCATTCCTTCAATCGTCTCATGAGAGAGCTGGTTTGAAGAAGCACCCTGTCATCCTGCGCTCAGCGCGACAGGGCGCTGCATTTAACCGTCAACTGTCATCCTGACCGGAGCAAAAAGTTCGCCTCGCGAACTTTCCGCGCAGTCGAGGGACCCCTACCGCAGGAATGAATTCTTCGGTCTGGGGAATCTGGCAGCGCCCCGAACGAGTGGGGGGAAGGGAATAGGGGTGGTTCGACTTCGCCAGGCCGGTCGCAAGCGCCCGTCCTGCCTCCGCTCAGCATGACAGGGCGTGGAACCTTTCCCACGATGGCCGCCGGGAGGGCGGCGCTACGCTCTGGATGCCGCGGCCTGCGCCAGGCCAATCTTCTCCATCGCGCGATCGACCACTGCTTGCAGCTCGCGCGCGTATTTCACTTCGCGGCCTTTGGCCAGGATCTTTTTGGTTTCCTCGGGGCTGAACCAGGTGGGATTGCGCGAGAGTTCCTGCGGCTCCTCGGCTGCCTCCACCTCCAGTAGAAACGCCTTGATCACGTACTCCCGCACTCCCGGAGACTTCCAGAAAACGCCTTTGGAATGGATGTAGAGGCAGAAATGTCGCGACTCGATGCTGCCGCGAACTCCGGCTTCTTCCCAGGCTTCGCGTTCGGCCGCCTGGCCATGAGAGAGAGAAGTTTCAGGATCGCCTTTGGGAAATGTCCACTTGCCGCCGCCGTTGGTGTTCACTAGCAGGAACTCGACGGATGGGCCGCGCCGCCGGTAGCAAACTGCCGCCACCTGCAGGGGAAGAGCGTGTTGTGGAATCCGGGCCGCTCCCATTCTCAGGCCTCCGCCGAGCTGGTTCCACTCGTATGCTAATCCGAAGATATTTCAGCAATGTTAAAGTGCAACAAAAAAGGTGCAACCCAATATTACCAAAGGGTTACGGGCATTTTTCCAGCTGAGGAAGGGCGCCTCCGGCGGGTACGGGCTTTTCCATCAGGCGCATGGTGTCGAGGACAGTCGAAACCACGACTTCGTCGCCGACGGCAGTATTGATCATCATGTGGTAGAGGCAGCGGGTGGGCCAGTCGGCCCCGAAGTAATGTTTTACGAATTCAATGCGGTCGCGATCCACCGTGTCGACCAGTTCTTCGGCTTCTTTTTCGTTGTGCCCGATCCGGCGCAGGCGCCGCAGCTTTTCCGACCGGGGAGCGTAGAGGAAGACGTGGAACGCGTCGGGAAACTCGCGCAGGAAATAAGGAGCGCCCCGGCCGACGATGACGCAGTTTCCGGCAGCCGCCAGCCGGGTCATTACTTCCCGGCCAATCGCCACAAAGCGGTCGGCGTCGAAAGGCTCGGTGCCCTTCAGCGGCATGCTGCGTTCGTAGCTGCCGCGCCAGAAGGTCTTGGCCAGGCGGTGAAAGGTGCTGTCCAGGCGTTCATCGCAATACATCACCGCCGAGCGGTCAACGTGGGCTTCGTGGGCGATTTCCTCGGTCAGGGCCTGGTCCCAGAGCTTCCAGCCCAGGCGGCCGGAAATTTCGCGGGCGATTTCCGCCGCTCCGCTTCCGAATTCCCGTTCAACCGTGATCACTCGAAACACAACGCAGCCCCGTGTGGGTCGGACACTCTTGTCCGACGCCTTTGACTTTGCCTTTGACTTTGATCCTGTTTCTGTCTTTGATCTTGTTTCTGCCTTTGACTTTGTTTCTGTCTTTGATTTTGGTTTTGCATCATCACG
>Ga0187823_10000082_pt1 | contig 20476 bp, 13 predicted proteins | sample NC_wetland_sal_i_12_FD_132968 | JGI IMG/M metagenome (GOLD analysis project Ga0187823, IMG submission 132968) | Wetland sediment microbial communities from Neuse River Estuary, North Carolina, USA - SourceSoil_3 | ecosystem: Environmental > Aquatic > Freshwater > Wetlands > Sediment | place...
GCTGCTCGACAAGACCGGCACGATCACGATCGGCAACCGGCTCGCGTCGGAGTTCATCCCGATGCCGGGCGTGGCCGAGTCGGACCTCGCCGAAGCCGCACAGCTCTCCTCGCTCGCCGACGAGACGCCCGAGGGCCGCTCGATCGTGGTGCTCGCGAAGCATTACGGGCTGCGCGAGCACGACATGACCCAGATGCACGCCGAGTTCGTGCCGTTCACCGCGCAGACCCGCATGAGCGGAGTCGACTACGACGGACAGCAGCTGCGCAAGGGCGCAGGCGACGCGATCATCGAGCTGGTGCGCAGCGAGGGCGGTGCGCCGCCACCGGAGCTGCAGCGCGAGCTCGACCGGATCGGCAACGAGGGCGGCACGCCGCTGGCGGTCTCGCGCGACAACCAGGTGCTGGGGGTGATCTACCTGAAGGACACGATCAAGGAGGGCATGAGCGCGCGCTTCGACCAGCTGCGGGCGATGGGCATCAAGACGGTGATGGTGACGGGCGACAACCGGCTCACCGCGGCCAAGATCGCGCAGGAGTCCGGTGTCGACGACTTCCTCGCCGAAGCCACCCCCGAGGCGAAGCTCGCGCTGATCCGCGAGCAGCAGCAGGAGGGCCGGCTCGTGGCGATGACCGGCGACGGCACCAACGACGCCCCCGCCCTCGCCCAGGCCGACGTTGGCGTGGCGATGAACACCGGCACCCAGGCTGCGCGCGAGGCCGGCAACATGGTCGATCTCGACTCCAACCCGACGAAGCTCATCGAGATCGTCGAGGTCGGCAAGCAACTGCTGATCACCCGGGGCGCGCTCACAACGTTCTCGATCGCGAACGACGTGGCGAAGTACTTCGCCATCCTGCCGGCGATCTTCGTGAGCACCTACGCGACGAGCGCGGGCGGCAAGGGCCCGCTGCACTCGCTCAACCTGATGGATCTCGGCAGCCCGCGCTCGGCGATCGTCTCCGCGATCATCTTCAATGCGCTCATCATCCCGCTGCTCATCCCCCTGTCGCTGCGAGGCGTGCGCTACCGCCCGATCGGCGCGAGCGCGCTGCTGCGGCGCAACCTGTGGATCTACGGTCTCGGCGGCCTCATCGCGCCGTTCATCGGCATCAAGCTGATCGATCTGATCATCCACAATCTTCTGGGAGCGTGAGCGGGGGTCAGATCGAGCTCGTAGGGCCCCCCGACGCTGGGGGCGCCGGTGGGCGCGGGCAGTTCCGGATCTTCCTGGGGATGGCGGCGGGCGTGGGAAAGACCTTCCAGATGCTGCGCGAGGGCCACGCGCAGCTCGAGCACGGTCGCGACGTCGTCATCGGTCTGCTCGAGACCCATGGCCGCGCCGAGACGCTGCAACTGGCCGAGGGCCTCCCGACGCTTGCGCGGCGCCGGGTGCGCTACCGCGACGCGGTACTGGAGGAGATGGATCTCCCCGCGATCCTCACGCGAGCGCCTGAAATCTGCCTGATCGACGAGCTCGCGCACACGAACGCTCCGGGTGTGGAGCACACCAAGCGCTACGAAGATGTGGAGGACGTACTGGCGGCGGGCATCGATGTGCTCTCGACGTTGAACGTGCAGCACCTCGAGTCGCTCAACGACCGCATCACCGAGCTCAGCGGCGTGCGCGTGCGGGAGACGGTCCCGGACGCTGTGCTCGGCCGCGCCGACGAGGTGGTCCTGATCGACGTCACCCCCACGGCGCTGATCGAACGGCTGCAGGCGGGCAAGGTGTACCCGGCCGAGCGCGTCGAGTCGGCGCTCAACAACTTCTTCAAGATCGAGAACCTCTCCGCGCTGCGCGAGGTCGCGCTGCGCCAGGTCGCCGAGGAGGTCGGTGCGAAGCGACTCGTCACCGAGGCGAACGGGGCGAGCGAGGAGAGCATCGCCGCCGACGCGGCACGGGCCGTGGGCGAGCGTCTGCTTGCACTGGTCGAGCCCTACCCCGGCAACCAGCGCCTCGTGCGCCGCGCGTGGCGATCGGCGAACCGGCTGGGCGCACCGCTGGATCTGCTGTGGGTGCGCCACCCCGGGCGCACCCTCACCGGGGAGGAAGAGCGCTCGCTGCGTGCGCTGCGCGAGCTGGCATCGGTGCTCGGCGCGACGATCCTGGTCGAGGAGGCGGACGACGTGCCCGCGAAGATCGCCGAGGTCGCAGCACAGCGGGGCACCACCTACATCCTGATGGGCCGCGGCCGCACCCAGCGGGGCCTCGGACGTCTGCGCAGGCCGCTGCACGAGCGCCTGATCGACCGCCTTCCCGGCGTGGACGTGCGGATCGTGGCCGATCGCGCAAGCCGCCCTGCCGAGGACGAGCGATGAGCGTGTGGAACGTGGTGGCGATCGCGCTCGCGGCCGCGCTCGTGGGCGTGGCGCTGGGCTTCTGGCTCCCCCCGCACGGCCGCCTTCCGGCGCGAAACCGCGGCCGCCCGGTGCGCCGCATCCTGCTGCCGTTCTCCGGTGAGGCGATCTCCCGCCGGGCGTTCGAGGCGGCGTCGCGGCTGGCGCGCGCCGAGAACGCCGTGATCATGCCGGCGTTCCTCGCACGGGTGCCGATGAGCCTTCCCCTGGACGCGCCACTGCCCGTGCAGTGCGAAAACGGGATGCCGCTGCTGGAGGCGATCGAGCAGCGCGCGACCTCGCTGGGACTGCCCGTCGACTCGCGCGTGTCGCGCGGGCGGTCCTACCGCGACGCACTCAGGCGCCTGCTCGAGCAGGAGGACTTCGACCGCATCATCGTGTCGGTTCCGGAAGCGAGCACCGGCCTGCGCGACGACGACCTGCTCTGGCTGATCGACCGCGTGCCTGCGGAGATCATGCTCCTGCGCCCAGCGCGCAGCGACACGCGCAGGATCTCCGCCGCGGGCGTGAGCGGGCACTTCTAGCAACACGTCCTGCCAGGAACTGAACCCGAACAAGGGCTGACTGCGCCAGGAGCGGCGCGGCGGCGACACCGGCCCGCTCGTCCCTGCCGGGAGCCGGCGCACGGACGGATCTCAGGCCTGGAGAGAGCGGGGGACCCAGGAATCGAACCTGGCGTTGCGGTTTTGGAGACCGGCGGTTAGAGGGTGGTTGGGCCCGGAAACGCTGGGGTTGGCTATCTCTAGGGATCGTTCTAGGGATAGAAAGGCCAGCCGCCGCATGAGCGACCGCACGGCGCAAGAGCTCGTGGCACGGCCGCCCCGCCGAGCGTCGTACGGCTACCTGCTGGCCACGCGACCAGCGGCGTCGACCATAGATGCACGCGCTTCCATCCCTCAAAGGTGGCCCCGAGATCCTCGCGGCCCCACCTGCGATGGATGGGGGTAGTCACTGACAAAGCGGAGCGGCCACGCTTGCGGCGAAGTGGCGGCCGAGCTACGGATCGAGCCCGTGAAGCTACAGGGCAAACGTGGATAGGCCCAGCGGGTCGAGAGGAGAGCCGTCGGGTCCGCACCGAGCATTCCGCCGCTTCCGCTCTGATCGGCGGGTTACGCGAGCGCGAGGCCACGGGGTACTCGACGGAGCGCTTGATCAAGACCTCTCAGCCGGACCCCGGCGCGAGCGTGAACGCGTTGCCGAGGTGCTCGGCGATGAGCTCGTTGCCGCGGTAGAACTGACCAACGAGCTCACACCATTGCGTGTCGCTCATCGGCCCGTCGACCCGCCAGAGCTTACGTGCACGCTCGGGCGCGGGAAGCGCGGCGCGCGGGTCGCTGGCGCTCGCCGGGTAGGTCTCGAGCGGATAGCGACAGACCTTTCCGTCGACATGGGTAAAGCGCCTGGCAGCGGTGTCGCGCTCTGCGTGAAGCTCACGGTTCAGCACGGCGGGGATCTCTCGCCCGAACGGCCCATGCGGCGGCTTTACCTCGCGGATGTACAGCCGCTTGACGGGATCATCAGGGTCATCCGCGCGACCCCGCCAGTCGAACCACGTGCCCAGCAACGGGTTGAACAGGGTCTCAGCCTCGTTGCGCCCGACGGCGGCGTGAAAGGAGGTTCCCTGATCGTGGCCGTCCAGCGAGTCGAGCGTCTCGCGCGTGAGCTTCATACCATCCCAGTAGTCCTCGAGCAGCCTGTACTGCAGGTCCTCACGGCGGGCGTGGCGGTGCGGGTCAAGCGCCACCAGCACCCGCAACGCGGGATCGCCAGCTAGTTCGGCGAGAAGTCCCAACAGCTCGCGGTATCCCGCCAGCAGCGGGTGAGGAAACAGCGCGCCCTCACCGACGAAGAACACGGCGTTGGTGGCTACCCAGCCAGGGTCGATGTTCTCCGGGGCGAGCGCGATCATGCCGTCCTGCAGCGAGCCGAACAGCGCAGGGGCAGCGTCGAACACGGGGTCCGTCTCCCGCGGCGCGGAGAAGCTCGCGAGACGAAGCTCCGCCTCGGTGCGCATCAGGGCCGCGTGGATCTCTGCAAACGCGCACAGCCGCGCGAAGTCCTGGGGGGTCCGGGCCTGCTCGAGGCGCTCGGGCTGCCATTCGCTCAGGTAGGCGGCGTGCTCGGCCAGTGCGTCCTTCAAGCCTTCGGCGTCGAGCGGTGCGAGGTAGGTCTCGGCGAGCCGCTCGACTTCCGCCTTGGCGTCCTGGTGGTCGGGGTACGCTCCGTCCTCGTAGAGGTCGAACGGGCTGAAGCGGCTCTCGGCGAGCGCGAGGCGCAGCAGCCGCGAGTCGCGGATCTCGAACTTAATCGCCACGTGGCCAGTCTAGGTTCCCGGCGCGCGAGGACCGGCCGGCCACTCAGCGCTCGTGCGGCTCTCCCCTATCGGTCCCTTGCGTCGGCGGTACTCGCGCTGAGCCTGGCTTCGCGCGCAGGCCGGGGAGCAGTACTTGACTCCCCGCTTTCGGTGCTGACCGTGATGGGCTCGTCCCTCTTGATGCACGAACTGCCGTTTGCAGTTCTGGTTGGCGCAGTTCCGGTAGCTCGCTTTTTCGATGATGTGGTTGTAGATCTCGATCGCGCACGCCTGATAGAGACGAGCACTCGGCGGCGCCGAGTTGAGCTCGACGCTCGACTCGTGCGGCGGCTCCCATGCTCGGTGGCGTCCTGGCGATTGCGGGCCTGAGGTGATACTGAGCTGCGGCCCAATGCGTCCGAGCCGGGGAAGCACCTGGGTGAGCAGTTTGGAGGCGAGTCCAAGCGTGTCAAAGCCGGCGCGGGGATAGGACTTCCAGCTGACCTGGGCGGGATCGAGGCTCTCGTTGAACACGCGCCAGGCCCAATAGACGTCATGGATGCAGCGTGCGGCGAAGCGGAACTCGTTCAGGGTCTCGATGAACGGTATGCGCAGCCAGATGTTGTCGAGACGCGTGGCGAAGCCGTCCGTGCGAAGCTCCGAGAGGGTCGGGACGTATCGAAGCTCGTGGTTCTCGTAGGCAACGGGCACATGACGATCATGTGGAGAGCCTTGGAGCGCGGCGATGCCGTTCTTGATCGCCGTCCACTCGCGCTTGTGGTTGAGGGCCTTCTCGTATTCCCCGAGCTCACGCAGGCCGCTCGCGTGCGCCCATGCGCCGTCGAGGATGCCGTAGGTGTTCACGAACTTGAGGATCGCCTCCGGGGAGGCGAGGTCGACTTCGAGCAGTCGCAGGTAGGTCTGACCCGACGGGTTGAGCTCTTCTCGACGCAGGACCGCCATCCCTTCCTGCTCCTCGGGGCACGGCAGTATCACGCGGCCGCTGGGATCCAGCGCGCTTTTCATCCGCACAGTGGGTGGAATCGGCAGCGGCGTGCCGGGCCAGAGCGTGATACTAAATCGTGTGACCTCCGGTGCCTCTGGCGATGATACGGTCACGAGCAGCACCGTATCACTCGCTGTGGACCGGAGATGAGCCCGACCCCCGACCCAAACACAATCGAGAAGCAGCGCTTCGAGACGGCGCGCACGAGCCGGGACGGGGCTGGTCTGCGACCCGCCTACCTTCCGCCGGCGATCCTCGAGTGGGCCGAGGCGAACCGCTGGCTGCTCGAGGACACCGCGTCGCGATGGCTTGATTGCGGACAGCCGCCGCGACGAGCCGACCTCCAGCAGGCATTGATGGCCACCGGCCAGGACGTCTACCTCGCGGGCATACTCCAGGAGATGCCAACGCCCCTGGGTTGGACCGAGTCCCACCAGCAACGCGTCGTGCTGACGCTGTTCGGGCTGCGAATGGCGCCGTGCATGAGCGAGGTCATTAGCGGACTCGGCCCGTTGGTGGCCCTGGCGGTCGCGCGGTATCGCGAGTCGGGATCTCGCGCCTGCATATCGCTTGAGGACATCGAACGTGAGCTCAGGGTGAACGGGCCGGCCGCCGCCGGAATGGCGGAGCGGCTGTTCGTGGAGCTGCCTTTCCTCGGAGCCACGATCACGACCGAGGCGAGCGACGCACGCGAAGTTCGAGAGGACATTGTGCGCTACGCGAGCGTCAAGAGCACCGACGACTACCTGGCGATCCGTGCTGAGGAGGTCCGGGGCCACCCGCAATTCGGCTGGCGCCGCTGGGAACCGCGCGAGTACGAGCCGGAGCCGACGAGCCTCTCGGCACCCCCGCCCGTAGCCGCCCCGGCCGCCTCGAGGCTGCGGTGGCTGGCAACGCAGCCGTGGGTCGTGGGGATAGGTACCGTGGTCGTCGGAGGCGTGATCCTGGCGCTGATTCTCGGACACGGATAGTCAGGCTCTTGCTCCGGCCTGCAGATGCGCAGCGGCACCGGCGCTCGCGGGGGCGATCCGCCGCTTCCTGCGGCGCTGGCCGTCGCGGGAATGGACTACCCAGAGCTTCCCAGCGAGCAGTCAAGGACGAAGGAGCTGACGCCGACGAGGCGCCGCTCGGAGACCTCGGCGGCCTGCTCCGCGAGAGCTTTGGAGAGCCCATCGAGTGTGTGTCGCCTTGCGGCCTTGCGCTTGGTGTCGGACTCGTTCCAGGCATCGGCGGCGTAGTAGCCGGTCAGGTAGATGCCCTGGGTGATCGAGCCGGTGAGGTAGCGGTCAACGAGCTGGGACTCCATCGCGCGCAGCACGTCCCGGTTCCAGGAGCCCTTGACCTCCATCATCACCGTCACGATCGCAGGGCCCTGCGTGTGCGCGCCGGCGACCGCGTCGATCCTCAGGTCGATCGACTTGCCCCGGCCCTTCCCCGTGACGGACGGGTGGACCTGGGTCTCGCGGCCGATCACGATCCCGCGCCGCTGCAGCTCGTTTTCGAGGAACTCCGCGATCCAGTCTGAGAGCCTCTGCTCGCCGCGAGGTTCAGGCGGATCGTCCGTCCAAAGGAGAGCTACCTGCGGGTGCCTGCCCTTCAGCCTGGTCGCCGCGGTGGCGAGGGCCGCCATCACCACACGCCGTAGTCCCTGGTCGGAGACGATCCAGCGCCGCGCGTGCTCCTGAGCCATCGCCAGAACCTCCCCGGGCGTCGGGCTGATCCAGGCTGTCAGGCTCGCCGCCTCCCTGGTCTGCTCGCGCAGCCGCCTGAGCCAGCGCAGGTCGGGGTGAGTGGCCACGAGCTCGTCAAACTCCTGCAGCGCGGCATCGGTGCCGCGGGCGACGAGCTCGCGCAGCAGCTGGTCCTTGAAGATCACGACCCGCTCGCGCGCGTCAACGAAGTGAGCACCTTCCTGGATCGGGTTCTCCACGCGGGGATAGCGAGCCTCGAGCCAGTTGAACAGCTCCGCGAGCTGGCTCTCGGTCAGGCGGCGGGCGACGAACGGTTCGATCTCGCGCGACAGACGGGTCACGAGGTCTCGCCCGAACTGCTCATCGGCTCCGATCAGCGGCCAGATACGGCCCCATTCCCCGTCTGGGGTGCCTGTGACGAGCCGGACGGCAAGTGAGACCGCCAGCTCCCGTCTCTCGCCACCGGCTTTCACGGCCGACGGGACCACGAGACGGCGCGCGAGGGCCCACCCGCTCTCGGCGCCCCCTTCCATCAGAAAGCCGATCAGTTCATCGCGCTGGGAGGCTGCGTGGCGGCTGTCGCGGGCCCGAGCGAGGACGACCCGCTCCACGTCAGGCACAAGCAGCCCGGTGAAGCGGCGGACAGCGAACGCATGGCCCTCGCTTCGTTCGCGTCGCAGCGCTTCTTTGAGCCAGGCGGCGGCCTGCGCCGGCGCGCAGCTCACGAGCCTGGCTATCGCCCACCGGTCGAAGTGATCGTCACCCGTTTCGCCCGCCGGCCACCCGACGATCACGGGCGCCCAGCGAGCGATCACCTCGCACTCGATAAAGGACAGCTCCTCCTCGGTGGTCGCGATCAGGCGCAACGCCCGGTAGCCGGCCCAAGCCGGCTCGTAGACGCGGCGGGCGAGGAACCATCCCGCCGGGTCCACCTGCGCCTTGCGAAGGTAGATCGGTGCCGCGGCTTCGAGCCACGCGTGGGTCTCCTCGTCTACGAGATCCCAGCCGGCCAGCTTGCGCGGATCGGAGATCAAGAAGCCGCCGAGACGCTGCACCTGCTCCATCCAGGCAAGCGCGACCCAGAAGCCATCGACATCGCCGGCATCCCACATCGCCTGCGCCTCCGCGACCTTCGGGCCCACGTCGAAGCGAGGGGCGCGCGCCTCCTCGTGTCGCAGCTGCATCTCCTCGAAGCGTCGGTGATGTTCGCGCATCGCGTCGGCTTCCGGCGAGTCGATCGGGACGGCGTCGTAGCGGTGGCGCGTGAGAGCGGCGAGGATCGGACTGAGCTCGCGCGCCCTGAAGATCACTTCCTCCTCGGCGCCGTTCAGGAGCATCGCCTCGAGCACCGCGGCCCATGCGGGCTCCTCGGGCGTGCCGACGCGGTCCACGAGCTGCACGGCCACCCACTCGGCATCCTCTCCGGGCGCGAGCGAGGGCCCGCTCATCACGAGCTCCGCCGCGTCGAGTGATTGCTCGCCGCTGAGCATGCCGCGCGAGACGATCGCCGCGAGAACTCGGTGCCTGTCCTGCTCTTGCGAAAGCAGCCCCGGATGCTCCTCCAGCGTGAGCTGAGTGAAGATCTCGCTGTGGTTTGCCAGTAGCTTCCCGCCCACCTCGGCGACGGCGGCGAGGATGTCGTCGTCCTCGAGCCTTCCGGCCGCTCGGATCAGGAGTTGCTCGCGCAGATCCGAGAGGCCGTCCCGTGGCGCGTGCTCGACCGGCAGCGTTGCCGACCACAGCAAGGCTGTTGCCAGTTCATCGTCGACGAGGCCCTGCACGAGCAAGTTGCGAAGGAAGTGCTTATAGGAGCCGTAGAGGTTCGCGCGCTTCGGCGGGGTCAGCGAACCGAGCAGCTCCCCGAGGCTCAGCACGGATGGCCACGTGGCGGCGAGCGCCGCCCCCCTCAGTTCGTCATCGAAATCCTCGGGAGGCGGCATGATCGCCAACTGCACGAGCTCTCGCCGGGCGTCTTCCGAGGCGAACTCGCCGAGGGCGTGAACGCAAGCGTCCCGAAGCCCCACCGGCGCCGCGGCGTCGAGGGCGAGCGCGACGAGCTCTGCCTCAAGCTCAGTGACCTTGCAGGCTCCCGCGGCATCCGCCGCGGTCTCCCGGCTCGCCGTGTCGCGTGCCTCGTCGTTGAGCACCGCTCTGAGCTGCTCGGCCAAGCCGGGGTGGGCGAGGTGGGGCAGTGCGTTGCGGACCGGGATGTCGAAACGCTGGAGTTCATAGGAGGCGATGCTGCTCAGCAGGGCCGTGACGATCGCGGCGCGGTCGTTTCCTGGCACCGAGGCAGGATCAGCGCGGACCAGGACCGCCGGCTCGCGCCTCAGAAGGCGCGCGGCGAAGTCACTGGAGAGCGCCGTGAGCCAGCTGGCGACCTCGCGTAGCTGAGGGATGACCCTCATTCGACCCCCGTGGTCACTGAAGAGGAGATCGTCGATCTGCTCGTCGCTGAGGGCACCGTCGGCCAGCCAGCGCGCGCACAGGAACTCGCCGTAGGTCTTGTGGCGGAAGTTGAGCAACCCGTCCCGGGTGCCGGCGAACAGGCCGGTGCCGAGGGTGTCTCTTACCGCCTGCTGATCGACCGCGAAATGTGTCGGAGCCCCGATCAGTCGGTCGGTCTCCTCCCCGCCCACGAACACCGCCTGCTTGGCGATGCCAGGCGCGCAGGCCTGCTCGGACGTGGCAATTGCGGCCTGCGCAGCCAGGAGCATCAGCCCGGCGATCCGCTCGGCGACGGCGAAGCGCTTGCTGGCGGTGAGCGCGGGCGGGCCCGCTCTGCTTCTGCTGCGGCGTTCCGCCGGCTCGCGGCAGAGCAACTCGGAGGCCTGCTGGTAGACCTCGGCGCGAGAGTCGGGCAGCTCGCCGTACTCGCAGGCGATGTCGAGCAGCATGTTCAGAGTCCCCGGGATCATCGCCAGAGGCTGGAGCTGCTTGTCGATCACCGAGCGCAGGAACGCATCCGGGTCCAGGCCTCGCGCGCTGGCTGCGTCGCGCACGTCGGCGCGCGTGAAGGGCAGCAGTGCGTAGCGGCCGAACTGGTCCGGACCGAAGTGCCGCTGCAGCCATGTCTCGAGTTCCCGATAGCGATCCGCGGTGCGGCAGGTGAGACGCAGTGCGAGCCTCTCGACGGGTGCATGCGAGAGCCCGTCTTCCAGCAGCTCGCCGATGGTCTCGATTCGCAGCAGCGCGAAGTCGAGCGTGTCGAGGAACAGATGCAGGCGGTGGTTCCCCGTGAGCCAGCGCTTCCACTCTGGCGCCTCGAAGATGCGCGAACGCAGGACCGACTCTTCGGCGCTGGCACTGAGATCGACGAACAGGACCTCGTCCTCGCCGGTGCCGGGGTCCTTCCTGACCTGCGCGGCGGCTCGCTGCAACGCGGTCGTCTTGCCGAGACCGGGCTCACCGATCAGGACCAGACAGGCCCGCTCGTCGATCTCGGCGTAGGAGCGCACGTTCGGGACCCAGGCGGCCGACCACTTGTTGGACGGGTCGGGCATGAAACCGGAACGGTCGAACTCGAGCTCCGCGCCATCGGGCAGCCAATACCTGGTGGCGTAGGAGTCGCTCATCCTGCACCCGACTCACGCCGGCCGCGCGCGCGCGAGCGCGCTCGATCCTGAGGGGAGCTGCTCGACACGTGAGCATGATCGACGGCGTTGCGGACCGACGCCTCGCGGGCGGCGCTGCAGCTGATCGACCATCGAAGATCCGCCGTGAGCCGTCGCGCTCACCTGGCGCGCAGCCAATGTCTAGGCTCGGCTGGTGAAGCTGGCCACGGACCGCCCGAATCCGATGAACGCCTCGCTGCTGGCGCGACCCGCACGGGCGTGTCTGCTGATGAGCGGGCGGGCGGGATTCGACTGGCGGATCCTGACGATCGCCGCGATCGCGTCGATCTCGCGCCTCTGGGGCTCTCAGGCAACCGCGATCCTGCCGGTACCGGAGACCTCGGAAGAGAAGGAACTCTTCTGGGCGCTCGCGTCACTGCTCGATCCCGACGTCTACCTGCACCATCAGCCGAGCTGGGCGGATCTCGCGGAACTGCTCCCGGACGCGTACGCGAACCATCTCGAGGCGATCAGGAGCTCGCTGCGAAACATCGGGGCCGAGGAGTCGCTTGCCGATCTCGAGATGCAGCGTCCGGTCGCGCCCGTCCCTTTACCCGAGGAGCTGAGCCGAGAGCTCGTCGAGCGGACCGCACCGCTCCACAACGAAGGCGAGCTGATGTACATGCCGTTCGCCTCGAGCGGAGAGGGGATCCATCCGCTCAGCAACGCCGTGCAGCTGCGTCCACTCCCGAATCTCCTCACCGAGTGCCAGCCGAGCACGGATCCGCTCGAGCGCCTGCTGCTCGCCGCCACGTTCGGCGAGCTGAGCCCACAGCTGCGTCGTGAGCTGGTGGCGGCTGAGAGCGCAGTGGTCATGCGGGCGCTGCCCCACCGCCACGAGCTGATGCGGTGGCTGTTCAGTCTCGGTGGTCCGGGCTGGCAGGCGACGCCGAGGACGCTCGGTATGCAGGGCCTCGACTGGTTCGGACCGGGCTCCGGCGGGCGCCCCACGGCGACGATCGTCCTCGGCGAGTCGCCGTGGGACTTCGCGCTGCTCTACGCGCTGCGAGCGACCCGATGCTTGGCGTGGTGGCTGCCTCCGAGCTACTTCGTGCCCGACGGCGGCATCGAGTCCGCGAGGTCCCTCTTCGTCGGCCTGACCCGCAAGTGGATCCAGGTCTCCACGACGAGCACAAGCGACCCGGACGCCGCGCGGGCGTTCGCCGCGTCTCTGACAGGCCCGGGATTCTCAGATTCCCCGGTCGAGTTTCGTGAGTGGCGCGAGACGCTGCCGTCGCGCGCCAACCGGCTGGTGGTTCGGGCCTCCGGCTGGGTTCCTCAGCCGCTCTACCTACAGGACGGTCTGACGCCGCGACTGAACACGCCAGTGCCGGCGCTGGGGGCCGGGACAGAGGATCTCGAGCTGCGCTGGATGACCGAGGCCAGGGTCGAAAGCGGTTGGCCGCTCGTGCGCCACCCCCAGCTGGCCGCCGGCATCTCCGAGAACGACCCGTCGAGCACCGCGAGGACGAGCGCGGAGGGCTTCGCCTACCTCGGCCCGGGGATGCTGGTGCTCGGCGGCGTTCCCCTCGAGGTGCAGAGCACGAGACCAAGGCTTGCGCCGCTGTCCTTGATGGAGCAGATCGAGGCAATCGCTTCCGCGTCGAGTTGGAGAGCGGACTTCTCCGAGAAGGGCGAGTTCTGCATCGCAGCATCGGTGAGGTTCGGAGGTCTGGACGAGTTGTGCGCCGCGCTTCGTCGTTCAGACCTCGCAGCGGTGCTGATGTCGTTTTTGGACGGTGGCGGTGATGCACCGGGAGCGGCGCTCAAGGACCGGCGTCGGTACGTCTCGAGCGCCGAGATCACCGACCTCGCAGGAGACGGCGGCGAGACGTTCGAGGAGCTCGCCGACAAGCAGATCCTCACCGGCGGCTTCGTGTTGAAGTGCCCTCGCTGCCGGTATGCGGCGTGGTATCGGCCGCGAGAGGTCGACCCGTGCTTCAGCTGCCGGCGATGCGCCACGGAGCACAAGCTCGACAAAACCTCCCGTATCGAGGCCGATGAGCCGACCTGGCGTTACCAGCTGGATGAGACCGTCTTCCAGTTCCTGCGCCATCGCGGCGACCTCCCACTGCTGGCCGCGAACAGGTGGTGCGCTGGGAGTCGCTTGCGGGACGGGGTGCTGCCCGAGGTGGAGCTGTTTGATCCGAACGGCGTGAAGACCGAGATCGACTTCGTCGTCGCCGACGGAGCGGATCTCTGGGTGGGAGAGGCCTTCAGCAACGACCGCTACGCCGAGGGCGAAGCGGAGGTTGCACGACTGGCTCAACTCGCAGGCATCGCTGAGCTGCTCAACGCGCGCGGAATAGTCCTGGCCACCGCCGCGAATGCGCTGCGAGCGACCTCGGTGGAACGGGCGGCCGCCGCGGTGCCGGGACCCTGGCCCGTCCTTGAGGTGCTCAGCGGATGCGAGCTGCTTGCGCGGCCCGAGAAGCTGCTCGATGACGGCGCTCGTCAGCTCTAGCCCGCGGCGATCTCGCGCGAGATGACTCCAAGCGGTCTACGATCCGTCGCGCGGACGCAATGCTAAGTTTTTTGTCAATAAAACTTGCCAAATAGCGGATCGTTGGCTACCCTCTCGGAGTGTCTTCAGAGTTGGCTGGCAGACGCCGTTCGGGCAGCGCCGCGCAGGTTGTGCGCAAACGCGTGCTGCGCAAGGACGCGCGGTTCTGGAGACACTCGGACTTCCGAGGCCTCCCTCCCGCGGCGGTCGCGACCGAGCTGTCGCGGCTGGCGCGCGACGGCGAGCTCGAGCGGGTCTCCAAGGGCGTCTACTACCGCGCGGTGCCGACGGCATTCGGAGCCAGCCTGCCGTCAGCCAGCGCGGCCGCCGCCGCGGCCGTGAAGGTCCCGCTCTACCCCGCCGGCCTGAGCGCCGCGAACATGCTCGGCCTGAGCACCCAGAACCCCGGGCGTCCCGAGTACGCGGTCCCGGGACGCAGCCGCCCGGCGGCGCTGGCCGGATCGATCATCCACACGGGACGACCCGCGGCACGACGGAAGCTGAGCGGCGAGGACGGAGCAATCCTCGAGCTCCTTCGCGAGCGCGGACGCCCGAGCGACCTGTCCCCCGAGGAGACCGTTCGAAGGATCAAGCGTCTGCTCTCGGACATCGAGCGCTACCAGAGACTCGCGGAGGCAGCCGCTGAAGAGCCCCCGCGCGTGCGCGCGATCCTCGGCGCGCTGGGGCAGGAGCTGGAGATGCCCACCAGGCCGCTCGAGAAGCTCAAGGACAGCCTGAACCCGCTGAGCCGATTCGACTTCGGTGCTCTGGCGACGCTGCGCCACGCCCCCGAGTGGCAGGCGAAGTGAAGCTCTACGAGCACCCCGAATTTGAACAGGCGATCCTGCAGGCAGCGGCTCACCACGGGCTCAGCGAGCAGTTCGTCGAGAAGGACTACTACGTCACGGAGATCCTGCGGATCACCGCGGAGCACCTCGGCGAGGAGGCGGTCTTCAAGGGCGGCACGAGCCTCTCGAAGGGCTGGAAGCTGATCACGAGGTTCTCAGAGGACATCGATCTGTTCATCGATCTGACGGGCAGGGACCCGTGGCCGGGGAGAAACGAGCGCAACAGAATCCTCGAGCAGCTCGCCGAGGCGGTCGCGGAGCATCCGATGCTCACGAAAGTCGAGGAGCATCGCGTCGGTGCGGGCGTAAGCCGCACCGACAACTACACCTACGACACGTTGTTCGCCGCGCTGCCTGGAGTGGCGGCGAGCGTCCTGCTCGAGCCAGGTATCAGGAGCGGACGTGTTCCGTGCGAGGTGCGGACGATCTCCTCGCTCCTCGGCGAGTTCCTCCTCGAGACGGGACAGGGCGAGATGGCTGAGGATGTCGCCGGCTTCGACATGACGGTCCTCGGCTATGAGCGGACGTTCGTCGAGAAGATGTTCGCGCTCAACGATCGCGTGATCCGTGTGCAGGAGGGCGGGGCTCCGCTCGCGAGAGACGCGCGCCACTACGCGGACCTCTACGTGCTCGGAAGTCGGGAGGATGTCCGAGCGATGCTCGCGAGCGAGGACTACCGCACGATCCGACAGGACTGCCACGAGAAGAACCTCGAGTACTTCAAGGCCACCTATCGCGAACCAGCCGGCCTTTCGTTCGCCGAGAGCCCGGCACTGTTCCCCTCCGCCGAGCTTCGCGAGCAGCTGCAGCGCGACTACGAGGCGCAGTGCAACGTGTTGTTCAGGGACGGGGATGCATACCCCGAGTTCGGCGACGTGCTCGAGTGCTTCGCCGAGATCCGGAACCTGCTGTAGGGACGCCCGCGAGGACAACCCTCGCGTCGCGGACAGGCGGCACGCCGCCCAATCCGATGTGGCAAACGGGCGTTACGCTGCGCGCGTGTTCGAAGAGCCCCTGAACGCTCACAGACGACTGCGCTACTCGGTCCGCGGACCGGAGTGGGCGTTCGTCATCCCTCACGGCGATTGGGATGCGCTCGCGGATGCGATGCGGCGCTGCTCGAGCTTCTGGAACGGCGCCGGCAGCCTCATCCTCCCGGTCAAAGCCAACGGAGCGCTGCCGCGCACGCTCAACGCGCTGCTCGATGCGCGAGAGATCGATCTCGCTTGGGTGCACCCCTCGATCGACGAGGCGCTCTACCCGCGACTGACCGAGAAGCTACGGCAACTCGCGCGCCTGCACGAGCGCTTTGACCAGCACGAGACTCACCCGCTACGCCTCCGGAGCGCCGACGAGGACAAACCGCGAGGGCGGCTAGTCGTGCCCTCGACGGACAGCGCTGTGAAAAGGATGCTGACGCTCGCGCTGTGGGGAGATATCAGCAAGGAGGACCTGCCTCACTACCAGCGTCGATACGAAGTCAGCTGGCCATCCCCTGGCAAGGCGAGCTGGAAGTCGTTGATCGACGGGCAGATCGCGGGCCCCGTCACCTCTCCGCTGCTGATGGTGCAGGAAGGGATGAACCTCGTGTGGGCCAGCTCGAGCGCCGAGTACCCCTACCTGTGGGTGTTCTCCGCGCGCCCATCGTTCACTTCGATGGTCGAATTCTGGAACTTCAGGGCACGGCTGCTCGCCGATTCGGCCGGCGCGCCCGTCCTCGGAGTTCCCCACCAGGCGCTCTCGAGCCCGGGCGCCCTGGCATCGCTCGGGGAGTGGCTACACCGTCCGCCCGGACATCGCTCGACTCCCGACTGCTTCGTCGTCTGCGACGCAAAGCAAGAGCAGTCTGTGACAAGCGCGCTCGCGACGGTGCCCGTCGTCCCTGAGCTTTCGGGGAAGTACAGCAACCAAGTCGGAAACGGCATCATTCCAAACAACCCGCCGACGTTCGCGTTCCGGGGCGGTGAGCTGTGGGCGCGCTTCCAGCGGGGCCTCGTCAACACGCAGCTGATCACGATCGTCAACGGGCGCACATCGCTCGTGCTGCCGGCACCGGACGCCTTCCAAGTCCGCGACTTCTCTCACGTGCGTGTGACGATGCACGACTTGCCCGTGCCGATGCCGGTCACGCGCAGCATCGCCGAGTCCATCTACGTCAATGCGCTGCCGGGCGACGGTGGCGTGCGGATAACGACCTCCGCGACCGCGGAATGGAACCTCGACATCAGCCTTCCTACCGCTGTCCAGGCGCTCAACCACTGGGCCGGCGACCTCGGATTCGACGTCGTTTCCACGCGCGAGGCATTGGACGCCGAGGCGATCCTGAAGCGACTCAGCTCGCTGGAGAGACTGGACGTACTTGCGAGCGCGAAGCGCTTGGCGCTGCTGGAGCGGCTTGCGCCGCTCTCGACGCGCAAGCTCGCGCAACGACTGGTCGCCGAGCTCAGGGCCGCCGGGGAGACGGTCGCTGAGGAGGCGATCGCCGAGCGTCTCGGGTCGATGGCGTCGTTTCTCGAGCTGAGAGGCCGGACGGCCGCCGACCTGGCATCGGGGATCGGTGGTGGGGGCGCGACGAAGAAGGAGGTGCTCACTCTGCTCCCCGACCTGGTCGCGGCGGGGTTCGTGCGTCGAGCGCGGGACGTCGTGTGCCCGGATTGTCGATACCGGACGCTGCTCGGGCTCTCCGAACAGGCGGAGATCGTTCGTTGCCAGGCGTGTGAGGCGCAATTCGCGTTGCCGGTCGTGGACCCCGGGACGACCAAGGAGCCGGACATGATCTACCGGCTTGACGGGCTGATGGCCCGTGCGCTCAGCCAGGACATCCTGCCGGTGCTGCTCACGCTGCGGGCGTTTGCCAAGTCGCGCCCCGCTCTCGGATCGTTCGCGGCCTGGCCGGGGCTCGTGTTCGCTCCGCGCGACGGCTCGCGTGCGGTCGAGGTCGACCTGCTGGTGTCGTTTGGGGCGAGCGTGTTCTGCTGCGAGGTGAAGAAGACAGCGAGGACACTGAAGGAGGTCCAGCTGCTCGATCTGCTCGGGATCTGCGAGCGCCTGGATGCCAGGCCCGCGATTGCGGCACTGAACGGAACGTTCTCGGGCAAGCTCGCCGCGGTGGTCAACCGACGCGGGGGGAGGGTCCTCGACGGCGGGGCGCTGCTGGCCGGGAGCCCCGGCGTGGATCCGCCTGACGGGCGGCTCGGGAGGTTCGCCGGCCTCGCCGGTCTATCCGGCGCGTCGGCTTAGCAGCGTTCGAAGGCCGCCCTGAAGATCCGTCCCCGCGCTGCGCGAGGCTCCTCCTATGACGGCGACTTCGCAGAGCGAGACCGAGGACGTTGCGGTTACTCGGGAGGCCTTCCGAGCAACAAACGAGCAGAACGAAGGAGTCCTGCGCCCTTTGATCGAGCTCCATCTGGGCGTCTACGACGCGATCCTCGATGATCTCGTCGTCGCGCACGCCACTGCCGGCGAGGACAGGCGTCTCGACCTCGCGGGTCCGAGCCGCCACGCCGCGATGTGGCTCGTGACCGGTCGCTGCATCGGCCTCGCCCGGGCGAGCCTCGATCTCGTGCGGATGGGATACGCGAGCGAGGCGGTACCGACGATCCGCAGCCTCCACGAGGCCAATCGTCTGCTGGGCGTCTTCGCGCTCCGTGGCGAGGAGGAGCTCGTATCCCGCTGGATCGAAGGGCGCGCGGTTACCCGCAAGGCGATCATGGACGCGAGCAAACGCCAAGAGGAGGCGATACGCGCGGAGATGCTCCGGGCGGGGGTCACCCCTCCGATGTCGACCAAGAGCTATCTAGACGGCCAGTACGGTCGCTGGTCAGAGATCGCTCACCAGCGCCGCAAGCATCTTCTCGACCAGGTTGCTCCGGTTGCGCGCCTGATGGCCGTCGGACCCCACCCCGACTGGCGCGCGCGGGCGGCAACGGTCGACCACTTCGGAGACGTACTAGGTGAGCTGGTTTCGGCCGGCGGTCACGCGCTCGCGCGTCTGCTGGGACCGGGCGTCGGCGATTCGTTCCAACGTACTTTCGGGGCGCTGATGTCTCTGAAACGGAAGGTCGAGCTGGCGCAGCTCGCACAGAGACGAGCAGCCGATGGAGGATGAGTGCTCTGCCGCGATCCCCGCGGTCAATCCCGAGCCGGCGATCCTCGCTCTATTCGTGGTTCAGGACTTCACGGTGGCTTGGGATGCGATGTGCGAGTGCGAGAGCGAGCAAGGCGTCGGAGGAAACCGAGCGAGATGCAGACGCCTCCCGCGAGGTGACGAATCCTCGCCGTGGATCAGGCCCGCCACTCCGGAACTACTCAATCGTTTGTCCCGCACAACGCTCGATAAGCGCTCTTATGGGAACGGCTGGCTCGGACAACCCCTGCCGCGCGGCGCGCTAGGTGCCGAAGTCAGACTGGCTCGCGGAGCGCTCGCCCTTTGCGAGCCAGGTGTCGAACAGGTGACGCGCCCTGTCGAGCTCTCCCGGCAAAGCGTGCGTGTACCTCTCCTGCGTGATCCGGGCCGCTCCGGCTTGGAAGGCCGGCGCCGCGTGACCCATCAGCTGCGACACGACGACGGGACGGACGCCGGCTGCATCTAGCCAGCTCGCGCACGTGTGTCGGCACTCATGCGCGGTGATCCTCTCCCCCACCTTCTCGCCCGTCGGGTTGCCGTTCTTGTCCTTCGGTTCCCACGTGTCGTCGGCTCGCTTCTGAAGCGCCTCGAACGAAAGCAGCCCGCTGTTGCGACCACCTGGCTTGGAGCCCGGGCAAAGAAGCTCGGTCGGCGAGGGACGCCCCCGCCGAAGCAACTCTTCGCGCAACATCGCCTTCAGCGGTTTCACGAGCGGCACCGCACGCTTGGCAGCGTGGCTCTTGCGGGCAGCGTCATCGGAGCCGAGATAGACGACTCCGAGCTCGAGGTCGACATCCCCGACGCGTATCCGGCGAATCTCCTCGCGGCGTGCCGTCCCGTAGGCCGCCAACGCGTAGGGAACGGCGTCCTGCGCCTTCAGGGCGCCGAGAAGCGTGTGAAGCTCCCCGATGCTCGCCACGCGGTCGCGTGGAGTCGGGTTCATCGCCGGCAACCGCACGCGCGAGGCGGGATCGTGATCGACTAGTTCTCGGTCCTGGGCCCATGCGTACAAGCTGCGCACGGCATTCACAATGGTGCGCACGCGGCTCCCCGACTTATCGGGGGTCAGAGTGTCGACGAGGCGTTGCACGTCTCCGCGCCGCACATCGGTCAGACGGTGGCCACCGAACGCATCCTTTACGTGACCTTCGAGGGCCCCCCGCAGGTCCCGGATCGCCGAGGGCTTGTACCGCCGGCCGTGCTTGTTGAGAGCCTTGCCTGACTCGATCGCGGCGACGTAGACCTCGATCGCCATGGACACGCGCATCGAGTTGGAAGTGGGCACACGGCCAGCGCGCACGGTCGCGTCCAGGTCCGCTCTCGCCTGGCGGGCCTCGTGGATCCCGGGGAAGAAGCGCGTCTTTCGCCGCTTTCCAGCGGAGCGATCCCAGACCTGTCCCCAATAGGACGGGGTGCAGGAACAGGATGTGCTCGCGTGCTCGAGGCCGCAGTCCAGACGATGACGCGCATAGATGCCTTGGTAGCGAGTGCTGGTGTCCTTCGGCATCGCGCTCACGCTACACGCCTCCCGCCACTCGTCGACTGTTGCTCGAGCCAGTCTTCGAGCATCGTGCGGGGATAAATCCGCCGGGACCCGGTGTAGACGACGGGCAGGTTGTGCTTGACGTGGCGGACGAAGTGGTCGACCGAGACCCCGAGCGCCTCCGCGGCCTCCTGCTGGTTGAAGGCGAGACGAGGGACGTGGCGGCGTGCACGGTCGCTCATGGGCACGGTCTGCGATGAGTGGCGCTTGGGCACGCTCGGTAAGACCGTGGCCGCGAGAATTGGGCCCACGGATGTCGCCACGGACTACAACCAATCCGTAGGTGGTGCTCCCGGCTTCCAGGACTTCGCGACACCCCCGGACTGGTGACGGAGAACGTGCGAGTACTCGGCAAGCTCGCGGTGAAAGGCGAGCTCCTCTCGAGGACTCTCTGCGGCGTCGTCGATCTCCTGGCGCCAGACGGCGAGCGCGCAGAGGATCTCGGTGTGGGCGTCGTCGTTCCAGGCGGCGACCGCCGCGTCCTGGATGAA
>Ga0187823_10000083_pt1 | contig 20287 bp, 20 predicted proteins | sample NC_wetland_sal_i_12_FD_132968 | JGI IMG/M metagenome (GOLD analysis project Ga0187823, IMG submission 132968) | Wetland sediment microbial communities from Neuse River Estuary, North Carolina, USA - SourceSoil_3 | ecosystem: Environmental > Aquatic > Freshwater > Wetlands > Sediment | place...
AGGGCCGCGTTCCGTCGCCTATCGCTCCGGGCCTTCAGGCCCAGTGGCCCCACTGGGGCTAAAGCCCAAATTCTCTGCTCCGCGACGCGGCGCTGAAAGCGCCGCTCTTCCACGTCACTGTCAAGGTCATCGCTCGAAGAGCGCCCTCAAGCCATCCGAACGGGACGAACTATTTCTTAAGCGCTCGCGCCGCAATGTCCCTGCGATAATGCGCTCCTTCAAATCCGATCTTCGCGGTGGCCGTGTACGCCCGATCCACCGCGGTTTTTAGATCGGCCGCCCGTGCCGTCACTCCCAGTACCCGTCCACCGGCGGTGAAAAATGCGCCGTCGCGCCGGGTTGTGCCGGCATGGAACACCTTTACCCCTTCCACTTTCCCTGCGTCTTCGAGGCCCATGATCTTTTTGCCGACCTCATAGGTGCCCGGGTAACCGCCGGAGGAAACCACCACGCAGACCGAGGCATCTTGCGACCAGCGGAAGTCGCCCTCGCTGACCCGGCCTTCGATCGAGGCCTCGAGCGCTTCCAGAAGGTCGCTCTCGAGGCGCATCAGTATGGGCTGGGTCTCGGGATCGCCGAAGCGGCAGTTGAACTCGAGCACCATGGGCCCGCGCGCGGTCATCATCAGGCCGCAGTAGAGAATGCCCTTATACTCCGCACCTTCCGCTTTCATCCCGGCCACTACAGGACGAGCCACGTGCTGCAACAGCCACTGGGTCATCGGCTCATCCACAATACTGGCGGTGGAATAGGCGCCCATGCCGCCGGTGTTCGGACCGGTGTCTCCGTCTCCGATGCGTTTGTGGTCCTGGGCCGCCACCAGCGGCGCGACTCGCTCGCCATCGCTCAGGACGAGAAATGAAAGCTCATCGCCTTGCAGGCATTCTTCCAGAATCACTCGCCGTCCCGCTTCCCCCAGGGTCTTTCCGCTGAACATTTCGGCTGCCGCCGAGGCCGCGTCTTCCTTCGTCCGGCAAATCACCACCCCTTTGCCCGCAGCCAGACCGTCTGCCTTCACCACCACCGGGGCATGAAAATGCGTCAAGGCGGCGAGCACATCGTCGATGGAATCGCAAACGGCAAAATGAGCCGTGGGAATACGATGGCGCTTAAGAAATTCCTTGGCGAAACTCTTGCTCGACTCCAGTTGCGCCGCCGCCTTGCCCGGCCCGAAGACGCGCCAGCCTCGCCGGGTAAATTCGTCCACCACTCCAAGCGACAGTGGCAGCTCGGGCCCGATCACGGTGAGGTCCGGGCGGGTCTGTTCCGCCACCGCCACCAGCGAACCAACATTTTTCACGTCGGCAGCCAGGCATGTAGCTTCCTCGGCAATTCCGCCGTTGCCGGGGGCGCAATAGACCTGGGATACCCGCGGGGACTGGCGCAGCTTCCATACCAGGGCATGCTCGCGTCCACCGCTTCCGATGACGAGAACTTTCATAGCTGGAGACTGACAAGGTTAGGAGGACATGCGGGCGATGTCAAACGCGGCATTGCATATTGAGCCTGAGTTTTCGATGTAGGCGCGAGCGCCTACATCGAACCTACATCAGATTAACTATGCTTAACGTATAATGCTTGCTGGATGATCACTGTCTCCAAGGAAGATTACCTGAAGGCCATTCTCGAGGCGGAAAGCGAGGGCGAGACTGTTATCTCGGCCACGCTGGCGCACTGGCTTTCGGTTTCGCCGCCCGCGGTCACCATGGCGGTGCGGCGCCTGAAAAAAGATGGCCTGGTACGGGTGCAGAGCGGCGGCGAGGTCAGCCTCACGGCCGCCGGACGCAAGATCGCCCGCAAGCTCACCCTTCGCCATCACCTGATTGAACGCATGCTGGCGGAAATGTTTGGCATGGAATGGTACAAGGTGCACGACGAAGCGGAACGGCTGGAGCACGCCGTCTCCCCGGATTTTGAGGCCAAGCTGCTGGCCAGGCTGGGGCGCGGCGGGGCCTGTCCTCACGGCAACCTGAGCGAGTTGGAGAGTCCCACCAGCCGGCGCCGGCGCGGGTTGCTGCTGCTGGCCCATGCCGAGGCCGGGGCCAACTACCTGGTCAGCGGCATCTATGAACGCGACCGCCGCCTGCTGGAATTTCTGGAACAGCGCGGCATCCGGCCGGGCGCGCAGGTGCATGTCTCCGGGCGAAATTATGACCACACCCTGACCCTGGACACTGACGCCGGGAGGGTCGCCCTGGGCGGATCCGCAGCGGAGAGAGTCTGGGTGACGGCGACCGGGCGGAAACCGAATGAAAGACGGGCGTCTCGCCCGTCCTCCACCGACACCTAAAGTAATTAACCATAGTTTACTTTTCTGTGTATACTTACGCTAATGTTGTCGCCGCCGGAGTTGCCCGCCATCTCTAGCCCGGAAACCAGCCGAGACCAAGGCTGGCGGCACGCCCTCGCCCGCCCCAGCCTGCCGGAGATTTACCGCAGCCTGCCTATCCCGGAGTCCGCTGGCTTTCTGCGCAAGCTCCTGGCTTTCGCCGGGCCTGGATACCTGGTGGCGGTGGGCTACATGGATCCGGGCAACTGGGCCACGGACCTGGCCGGAGGCTCAAAATACAATTATTCGCTGCTTTCGGTCATCATGCTGTCCAACCTGATGGCCATTTTGCTGCAGACCCTGGCCATCAAGCTGGGGGTGGTGACTGGCCGGGATCTGGCGGCCGCCTGCCGCGACCACTTCAGCCGCCCGGTCTCGTTCATATTCTGGATCGGCGCCGAGATCGCGATTGCCGCCTGCGACCTGGCGGAAGTCATAGGCTCCGCCATCGCGCTCAACCTGCTCTTCCACATTCCGCTGCTGTGGGGCGTGTGCCTGACTTCGCTGGATGTTCTCCTGATCCTGTTCCTGCAGCAGAAGGGATTCCGCCTGGTCGAGGCGCTGGTCATCTCTCTAATTGGCGTGATCGGGGTCTGCTTTGGGCTGGAAATCCTGTTTTCCAAGCCCAGCATGCTGGGTATTGTGCAGGGGTTCTTCATCCCTTCCGCACAGATTATTCGCGACCCGGGGATGTTGTATATCGCGATCGGCATCCTGGGGGCCACAGTGATGCCGCACAATCTTTACCTGCATTCGGCGCTGGTGCAGACCCGCAATTTCGAACGTACGCCCAAGGGTAAACGCGAGGCGATTCGTTTCGGCACCATCGATTCCACCATTGCCCTGACTTTCGCGTTGCTGGTCAACGCGGCCATCCTGATCGTCTCCGCCGCGACGTTTTACAGCCACGGATATAACGACGTAGCCGAGATCAACGACGCGCACAAATTGCTCACCCCGCTGCTGGGCGTGACGGGCGCCAGCACCATGTTCGCGCTGGCCCTGCTGGCTTCCGGCCAGAACTCCACGCTGACCGGCACGCTCGCTGGCCAGGTCGTCATGGAGGGCTTCCTGAACATTCGTCTACGTCCCTGGCTGCGCCGCCTGATTACGCGCGTAGTGGCGATTGTTCCCGCGGTCATTGTCACCGCGTTCTGGGGGACCGGCGGCACCGCCAAGCTGCTGGTGTTCAGCCAGGTCATCCTGAGCATGCAGTTGAGCTTCGCCGTTTTTCCCCTGGTGATGTTCACCAGCGATCGTGGAAAAATGGGCGAGTTCACCAATGCCTCGTGGCTGAAGATCCTGGCCTGGTTCACTGCGATTCTGATTGCAGTCCTGAACGTCTGGTTGCTGGCGCTGGCCTTCCGCGGCGCTTAGGGTGGCGGACTCAGGTTCCCGGCTTGACGATAGGACGCGCCCGTTAAATCCCCAGAAAATTCTCGACTAACTTTTTTCCTTCGTCCGTCAGCACGCTCTCCGGATGGAACTGCACGCCTTCGACGGGAAACTTCCGGTGCCGCAAACCCATGATGGTGCGGGACCCGTCGCGCTCCGTGGTGTAGGCGCTTACTTCCAGGTCAGCGGGCAGGCTTTTTTCTTCGACAATAAGAGAGTGGTAGCGCGTCGCCGTCATGGGAGACGTCAGACCGCCGAAGATAGTCTTGCCATCATGCTGGACCTGGCTGGTCTTGCCGTGCATCAGGTGAGGCGCGCGAATGACATGGCCGCCGAATGCCGCGCCGATCGCCTGATGTCCCAGGCAAACGCCCAGAAGCGGCACTTTGCCGGCAAAGTGGCGGATCAGCGGGATGGTAATTCCGGCTTCCTGCGGAGTGCATGGACCGGGCGAGAGCACGATTCGCTCCGGGCGCATGGCCTCGACTTCCTGGGGCGTCACCCGGTCATTGCGTCGCACCTCGACCTGCGCCCCCAGTTCGCCCAGATATTGCACCAGGTTGTAGGTAAATGAATCGTAATTGTCGAGGACGAAAACCATAGCTGGTCCGGCTGGCTTCTAGCTTATACCAGACTTGTGGATGACCTTTCGAGGTCACGGCTTGCGGTCTGCGGCATGCACATCTTTGCATATCTCAAATCCGGACTGCCGGAGGGTAGTGCCTCAAGTCCGGACAAATCCACCACGCTGGCGTCATCCTGAAGGACTTCAGTCCTGAAGGATCTCGCGCACACCACCACAATTGCCGTAAGGGTTCATATCCGACGCGCGCCAGATCCTTCGCAAGCTCAGGATGACCCCGACACAAGATGGATGGCAAGCAAAAGAGTCGGTCGCCGTGGGCCGAAATACTGGCTTGACACGAACGACCCAAGACGCCATGCTATTCCAGTTTTGCGGAGAGCTCATGGCCGAGGCTGAACCCGAAAAGCGGGCTACGCGCCGTTTTGCGCTGCGACTGCCGGTGGCCGTTACTTACGCCGATAACGGATCGCAGGAGAAGACCGCGCAGACCCGGGACGTGAGTGCTCGCGGCATTTGCTTTTACGTCGATTCCGCCATCGCCCCCGGATCGGTCATCGAATTTACTCTCACCCTCCCGCCTGAAATTACCCTGACAGAAAGCATTCGAGTACGCTGCAAAGGGAAAGTCGTGCGCGTCGACGATGGCGACGGCAAGGTAGCCGTGGCCGCGGTCATCGACGAATATGAATTCCTGGCCGAACCGTGAAAGCGGGCTTCGGGCGTCAGCCCTCGGACCTCGGCAACACCCCTCAGATCGAGTGCCAGTTTCCCTCACGTTTGAAGTCCTAATCCCGAGGTCCGAGGTCCGACGCCCTACGTCCGACCTTTGTTACTTCTCCCGACACCGCCGCGGTGATATCGTGGTCGGATAACCCTCGTTTTCGGAAGTGACGTCTTTGCCCCGTTTCGGCTGCCAACTTGCGCGGTTTTCTCTTCTGGCGGCTACGCTGAGCGCCAGCCTGGGATTGGCGCAGACGCCGGATGATCCTCCCGTCCGCAAGGGTCCGCCGGCAGTGTTGCAATCGGTAAAAATGGCTTCCGACGCGGAAGGACCCGCGTTGGAGATCGTTTCCAGCCAGGCCCCTGATGCCGCGATCGAATTTCTCGACAATCCGCCCCGGCTGGTGATCGACCTTTCCCACACCCGGGTCCAGCTGGCGCGCAGGCGGCTTGAGGTGGGAAGCGGCGAAGTACACGCGGTGCGAATCAACCAGTTTCAGCAGGCGCCGCCCGTCGCCCGGGTGGTGGTGGATTTGGTTCACCCGGTCGGGTACAGCAGCGAAAGCAAAGGCCAGGTTCTGCTGGTGCGCATGCACCCCATGGCTGAGGCCAGGAAGAGCTTTGATACTCCGTCGGTAGCCGCGTTGACCAAGGGAACGCGGCCGGCTTTTGTGCCGGTCGCGTCGGGGAGCTCCGGGGTGGCGGTGGAAGCGGGGAGCCGGCTCTCGGGCAATTCGGCGCTAACCGCGGGCTCAGAAACTGCAATCTTGCGCCTGGCTCGGGGCGGCGAAGTGCGGGTTTGTCCCAAAACCACGCTTTCGGTCACCCCTTCCGAGAACGGCCGCGACCTGATGCTCGGTATGAGCACGGGCGCGCTCGAAGCTCACTACACGGCGGATGCCTCCACCGATTCCGTGATCACGCCGGACTTCCGCATGCTGCTCTCGGGCCCCGGCGAAGTGAACTACGCGATCAGCGCCAATGCTCGAGGGGACACCTGCGTCCGGGCCTTGCCGGGAAATACGGCTTCGGTGACAATTTCGGAACTGATGGGCAATGGCACCTATCAGGTGAAACCGAACGAGCAGGTTTTCTTTCATTCGGGAAGGCTGGACAGGATGGAGACCACGGTGCCTGACGACTGCGGTTGTCCGCCGCCGCAAATCCCGGTGATGCGCGCCGACGTGACGCCTGAGGTTTCCGAAAAAGACTTGCCGCCGGCAGTGCGCCTGGCGCAGCCTGGGGACGAAGCTAAGCTGGTGCCGCCTCCAGATACCGCCGCCGGGATGCCGGCGCAGGCGGCTCCGGCTTCACAGATGACGATGACCATTGCGCCTCCCGGTACCGAGAGCCTGCCCGCCCCTTCACCCAACGCGCCGCACGCGCAAATCGACGCCCCGTTCGTGTTCCGGGCCAGCGACCTGCCCCCATCCGCGCCGGTGCCCGATCTCGAAGCGCAAGCTCTGCCCCTGTCTCGCCCCAACCGTCCCACGCCCCTGCTCACCCTGGCCGAGCCACCCAACCCGCAGTCCAGCAAGGGCGTTATGGGCAAGGTGAAGGGCTTTTTCGCATCCATCTTCAAGTAGGCACTTCGGGCGTCAGACCTGGGATCTTGGACGTCAGGCTCATTTAATGCAGACACGGGCATCTTCGCCCGTGCTTGTCTGCAGGGAAAAGCGGCGATGTTGCCACTACGTGGCGAGGGCAAGATGCGAGGGCAAGATGCCCTCGCGACAGCCGGCGAGATGCCGGCGCTACAAGAACCAGGTCACTTGCCGGCGCCTGACGTCCGAGGTCCGACGCCCGACGTCCGCTCTACCGGCGCATGGCTTTGGTCAGGGGAGCGACTTTGTCCCTTACCTGATCGGCGATGTCGGCGCCGCGTTCCATGGCTTCCTCGGCAAACTCTCTGGCGTCGTCGGTCCACTCGTCGACCGTTTCCCGGGCGCTGTCGAATTTGCGACGCAGGTCTTTTCTCATCTGCTTGCCCGCTTTGGGGGCGAGCAACATGCCGAGCAGAGTGCCGGCGCCCAAACCAATCAGCAGGAAGGTCACCGCAGTCCCAGCGGAGTTGCCGCGATCTGAAGCTTCGTAGTTTCCAGTGCGCATAAAAAATCCTTTCAACTCGATTTCGTTTTGAAGTTGCTTTCATCTGATTCTAGCTGTCCGCCATAGGTTGGAGGATTCTTTCTTGGTTTTCCCGGGTGACCACTGGGGTCCTGTTCCCAAATCAGCTCAAGCCCGTGTAAAATAAAGAGTTGGAACCTCGTATCCGGCGGAAAATGTGGCCTGCCCGCCTTCCGCCGAAGGAATCGCAACAGTTAAGGAGACTTACCCAGCAATGGCTATTCCCGCCACCCAGCTTCGCCCCGGCATGATCATCAAGCACAACAATGATCTGCATTCCGTTTTCAGCGTCGAGCACCGCACTCCCGGCAACCTGCGCGCCTTCATCCAGGCCAAACTGCGCAACCTGCGCACCGGCGCCATGTTCGAACACCGTTTCCGCTCGCCTGACCCCATTGAAAAAATCACGGTGGATGAGGTCGAGATGGAGTTTCTGTACGCCGACGGCGACAGCTACTACTTCATGGACACGACCAACTTCGAGCAGACCCACCTGACTCGCGAGATTCTGGGCGACGCGGTCAACTACCTGATCTCCAACTTGACGATCAAAGTGGAATTCTTCGACGGCAAGGCGGTGGGAATCGAGTTGCCGCAGACGGTGGAGCTGACGGTAGTCGAAACCGAGCCTGGATTGAAAAGCGCCACCGCCTCCAGCGTGACCAAGCCAGCCAAGACCGAGACGGGGCTGGTGGTGCACGTTCCGCCCTTCATCAACGAAGGCGAAAAAATCCGCGTGGACACAGCCGAAGGCGCGTACTTGTCACGAGCATAAGAAGCGAATGTAGGCGCTCGCGCCTGCATAGAGTTAGAGATGACTTCGACCGAAAAAGCTACCCAAGCCTGCCGCTTCATCGTCCGGGGAAGAGTGCAGGGCGTTGGCTTTCGCTGGTTCGTGGAACGCGAAGCGCATATCCTCGGCATCGCCGGCTGGGTGCGCAACAATGCCGACGGCAGCGTGGAAGTCCTGGCCATGGGATCGCGAGAACAGCTCCTTGGCCTGAGATCGCGACTACGAGCCGGACCGCGCGCCGCCCGCGTCGATGATGTCGAGGAAGTCGAAAGCAAGCCGGTCGCCGGCCTCACCACTTTTCGCATCGAAGGAGCCTGGTAAATGTCGAATCCCGCGCCCCAGCCGTCGCGGCTCAACTGCGAGCCGCTGAAAAAGCTGATCCGCGAAGTGCCGGATTTCCCCAAGAAGGGCATTCTCTTTTACGACATCACCACCCTGCTCAAGGACAAGCTCGGCCTCGCCATGCTGATCGACGCGCTGTCCGAACATTACATCAAGGCCGGCATCGACCTGGTGCTGGGCATGGAAGCGCGCGGATTCATCTTCGGCCCGGCAGTCGCTTATCGCCTGAATGCCGGCTTCGTCCCGCTGCGTAAGCCGGGCAAGCTTCCCGCCGCCACCGCCAAGTTCGACTACGCCCTCGAATATGGCACCAACACCCTCGAGATCCATAAAGACGCCATCCAGAAAGGCCAACGGGTGCTTATTGTTGACGATCTGCTGGCTACCGGCGGCACGGCCGAAGCCACGGCCAGGCTGGCGCACTCGTTGGGAGCGGAGATTGCAGGCCTGGGATTTGTGGTCGAACTCGACTTCCTGAAAGGGCGGAACAAGCTGCAAGAGTACGACGTGTTTTCGCTGTTGCACTACGGGGAGTAGCGCAGAGCTTTTAGCTTTTAGCGTTTAGCGATTAGCGATTACTTTTCCCGATGAGGAGTCTTTGGACTCGCTGATGACCAAGCCCGCATCCTTCGCCAGATAACTCTTCTTCCGGAACCAGTCTTCCATCGCCGCTTTCAGTTCATTGATTGGAACGTGGGTCCCGATTTCCATGACTCCATCAGCCACCGGAAGGGTGTTGTCAAAAACAGTGGCGTTGGTGAAATTGCGCATGGAAAAACTGTCCAGCCACTTCATCGGGCAGGCGTGGCGCCGTCCGTTCTGTTCGTATTCCACGCGAATCCGGCGGGCAAACATCAGAAGGTAATTTAACCACAGTCCACGTAGGGGCAGATGTCCTCATCTGCCCAGTCGAGCGCAGCTCGACAGGATTTGTTTGCGCGCAGAGTAGCGGAGCCGCGCTCCGCCGGGCAGATGAGGACATCTGCCCCTACGTTTAATCCGATCTGCCGGGATCGATCTGCACCAGGTCAGCCATGGCATGCGGTCGCGCAGGCAGCGCGTGCCAGCGCGCCGGCATTACCGAGCCGGACCGCAAGCGATTCATCAGCGAACCCACCGCGGTTGAACCTCGGACCAGGTGGCCGATGCTCAGCGGGCCCACCAGCTTTCGCTGCTGCACATGATGCAGGCCGCTTGAAACCACGCATCCGCACTGGCTGCAGTCCGGCGTCCCGCCAAAAATGCAGGGCTCGACGCGGGTCGTCAGGTCGGCCGAGAAGTTCGTCGACATCTTCGAGAAAAGGCATTCCTGCGGGTTCTTCGGCGGCTCCAGCAGAGCCTGCGCGATCCCGGGATTCATCAGCAGCTTGGGATAAGCTTCCCGCAGCGCGGGCAATTCGCGCGCCAGGCGCTGGCGCTCTTCCCGGGTCAGCATCTCCGGCGTGTGTTCGTCCAGCTGCGGACTGTACACGCTCACCCAGACACGCTTTACTTCCGGCTGCGCCTGCCAGAATGCCAGATATTCTTCGAGATATCCGGCACGCTTCATCATCGGGCCGGTGATGGTCCAATGAATGTTGACCTCGCGGCCGTGGATATTTTCCAGAATGCGATCATAAGTGGCCGGCTTGCGGCGTGGGTCGTGGTGCTCCGGAAGCCCATCGATTGAAACCGCAACCCGGTTCCGCCGCAGTCCCATCCATTCCATCGGAATGGGAATGATTCCGCTGGTCACCACCATGCTGAAAATATTCAGCCGGCTGAGTTCGGGAAGAATGCGGCTGAGTTCGCGATGCCGGATCATGGGCTCGCCGCCCACCAGCGAAACGTGCAGCGGCCGGTGTTTCCTGACCAGCCCGAGAACTCCCTCGACCAGCGCGTCCCCGCGCAAGTCAGAGAGTTCAGTCAATTTCTTTTCGCTGCCCAGGTGAGAATCGCCGTAGGCGTAACATCCGGGACAGCTTAGCGGGCACTCGCGAGTAATTTCGATCGACAACATGGGAGCCCGGCCGTTGAGGATGCTTCCCCAGGCGGCAAACAGCTCTCCCACGGTCATGCCAGGACGTGATTGAGACATATGGTTTTAAGAGTTAGATGCGGCAGAACCGCCCTGTTGCTGAGGAAAAGACCAGAGCCGACGCGAAAGTACATCTTGCGGAACGGAACCAGAGGCGCCAACCTGATTTGCAGGAACGTAAGCCTAATGATTGCAGTTTTTTAGACGTCGTTGTATCTGAAAATGTATACCCACGAAGGACACCAAGGGTCCACCAAGCTCGAGTTCCAGGTCCTTCGCGGACCTTGGTGTCCTTGGTGGTTCATGGTTTAGGAAACTGGCCTACTGTCCGATTGCACCACAAGCATTTCAGCCACATCTCTGGCAAAATGGAAGGTTCGACTAACGTACATAATGGCTATGAAGACTGCACGATCCCGCGGGCCGCTCACGCGCAATATACATCTCGTCAAATGGGTCGAAAAAACCGCCGAGTTGACCAAGCCCAAAGACATTCATTGGGTGGACGGTTCGCAGGCGGAGTATGACAAGCTGTGCCGGGAAATGGTGGCCGGCGGCTCCTTCATCAAGCTGAATGAAGACTTGTGGCCGGGCTGTTTCCTGGCCCGCTCCGATCCCAGCGATGTGGCCCGGGTGGAAGACCGCACCTTTATATGCTCACTCTCGAAGGACAACGCCGGTCCTACGAACAACTGGGAAAATCCCTACACCATGCGCCGCAAGCTGAAGGAGAAATTCAACGGCGCCATGCAGGGACGCACCATGTACGTGCTGCCCTTCAGCATGGGCCCGGTGGGCGGCCCCATGTCGCAGATCGGCGTCGAGCTTACGGATTCCCCTTATGTAGTCGTGAATATGCGCATCATGGCGCGCATTGGGACCGACGTCTTCAAGGAAATTGATAAAGACGAGCAACGCGTCGTGCCCTGCATCCACAGCGTAGGCGCGCCGCTCGCTCCCGGGCAGCAAGACGTTCCCTGGCCCTGCAATCCCGACAAATACATTGTCCAGTTCCCCGAGACCCGCGAGATCTGGTCGTACGGGTCGGGCTACGGCGGCAACGCCCTGCTGGGCAAGAAATGTTTTGCGCTGCGCATCGCCTCCAACATCGCGCGCGACGAAGGCTGGATGGCCGAGCACATGCTCATCCTGGGGGTGGAGGATCCTCACGGCAAGAAGACCTATGTGGCGGCGGCTTTCCCCAGTTCCTGCGGTAAGACGAATTTCGCCATGATGGTCCCGCCCGAAGGGCTCAAGGACTGGAAACTCTGGACAGTTGGGGACGACATTGCATGGATCAAGCCCGACGCCCAGGGCTGCCTGCGCGCCATCAATCCCGAAGCCGGGTTCTTTGGCGTCGCCCCAGGGACGTCGCAGAAAACCAATCCCAATGCGATGGCGACGCTCTCCCGCAACACCATCTTCACCAACGTCGCACTTACTCCTGAAGGCGGCGTGTGGTGGGAGGGCATGACCGACGAGCCACCGGCCAATTTGCTGGACTGGCAGGGACACAAGTGGACTCCCGAGATTGCCAAAAAGACCGGGGCCAAGGCAGCGCATCCCAATGCGCGCTTCACCGCTCCCGCTTCGCAGTGCCCGACTATCGACGCGGCCTGGGAGGATCCCACCGGTGTTCCCATCAGCGCCATCATTTTCGGCGGCCGCCGCGCCACTACCATCCCGCTGATCTACCAGGCGTTTAACTGGAGCGCCGGGGTTTACGTTGGCGCCACCATGGGATCGGAGACCACCGCGGCGGCGGCCGGAGAAACCGGCAAAGTGCGCCGCGACCCCATGGCCATGCTGCCCTTCTGCGGTTATCACATGGGCGATTATTTCCGCCACTGGATCAAAATGCAGCGCTCGCTCAGCCGCACCCCGCGCATCTTCCACGTGAACTGGTTCAGAAAAGACGCCGACGGCAAATTCATATGGCCCGGATTCCGCGACAACATGCGCGTGCTGAAGTGGATCGTGGACCGCGTCCACGGCCGCACCCAGGGCAAGGAGACGCCCATCGGCTGGACTCCCCACTACGAGGACATTGACTGGAAAGGTCTGGATTTTCCCAAAGAGAAATTTGAGAAATTACAGGCGGTCGATCGCGCGGCGTGGAAGTCCGAAGTGATCGGCCACGAAGAACTTTTCATCCTGCTGCACGCGCACCTGCCGCCCGAAATGATTTACGAGCGCGAGTTGCTGATCTGCCGGCTGTAAGCAACGCAGGCGAGAGCGTCCCGCTCGTGCGGGACGGGCAGGGACGCCCGTCCTCCATCAAGTTACTCCACGGGCTGGGCTTCCGGCTGTTCCACGACCGCATCGAGGTGCTTGAAAGTTTCTTCCACGGTGAGCGAATACATTTCCCGTCCCACGCCCTCGCCCGACTCGAGCGCGGTCTTCAGATAGTGCCCGGCGATCTCCACCGCGAATTGGTCGGTTATCACTTTGCCGGTGCGCTTCTTGTACTCCACCCAGGCCGGCAGGGGCAGCGCAACCCAGAGCGCGCGCCCGTCCACCAGAAACTTGATGTCAACCGCGTCGGCGTGGCGGGTGGCGATGGCCACAATGAGCGCCTGATAAACGCAGTGCACCTTGCGCTTGGTCCAGCGATCGACGGCGTGAAAATCCTGGTACATGGCTGCAAAAACTATATCTGACCTTGATCAGAGCGGGCAAATCGCACCGTAGCGCCGCCGTCCCGGCAGCTGTCCGGTGGGCGTCCCGCCCACCGCCGCGCGGGGAGCGAGCAATGTGGGCGCGAGCGCCCCGCTCGTGCTCCCCTGCTCGAACCGGGAGGAGCTGCGGGGGCAAGATGCCCCCGCGACAGCCGGCGGGACGCCGGCGCTACCTTGCATCCGCGTGGCGCAAACCGGCCCCTATGATGAATAATCATTAGCCGAAGCCATGAAAAACCTAGGCATCCTCCTCTCCGGGCGCGGCTCGAACTTCGAAGCCATCGCGAAGAACGTCGCCGCAGGCAAAATTCCCGATGCCCGCATCGCCGTCGTCATCTCCAACAGATCGGACGCAGGCGGCCTCGAAGTCGCTAAGCGCATGGGACTCGGGGCCCTGGTCATTCCGTCCAAAGGCAAGCCGCGCGAGGAGCACGACCGTGAAGTGGTGGCCGCGCTGCAGCAGCACAAAGCCGACCTCGTCTGTCTCGCAGGATACATGCGCCTGCTCTCGCCCTGGTTCGTGCAGCAATTCCCCCGGAGCATCTTGAATATCCATCCCTCGCTTTTGCCCTCATTCCCCGGCCTGGAGGCACAGGAGCAAGCCTTCGCCTACGGAGTGAAAGTCACCGGCTGCACGGTGCATTTCGTGGACGAAGAACTCGACCACGGCGCCATCATCGTGCAAAAAACTGTGCCCGTGCTGGACACCGACGACGAGCACACGCTGGCTGCGCGAATTCTCGAGCAAGAGCATCTGGCTTATTCCGAGGCGATCAACATTGTGCTGCAAGGAAAGCACGAGATCGTGGGCAGGCGGTTTGTGACAAGCGTCACAGCGGGATAGGCCGTTTGGCACAGACATTTCAGATTTGTGATTGTAGATTGCAGATTTCCATGGGACCTACGATCAATTCGGAAGGCATGAAAGACCGTACCAAGCATTTCGCTCTGATGGTGATTCGCCTGTGCCGGTTAGTGCAGCCAAGTCAGGAAGGGCGGATTATCACGCGCCAGCTGCTTCGGTCCGCCGCCTCCGTGGCGGCAAACTACCGTGCCGTTTGCCGGTCGCGTTCAAGAGCAGACTTCGCCTCGTTGCGGACTGTTACGGGTTTGAAATCTGAAATCTAGAATCCGAAATCTGCCATCCTCCTCCCCGCTATAATCGTTACCCTATGCCCACCTTCCCCCCCGTCGACGAACAACTCGCCTACATCAAGAAAGGCTCGGCTGAAATTGTGAAGGAGTCCGAGCTGCGCTCCAAGCTGGAGAAGTCGCTCGCCTCCGGCCAGCCGCTGCGGGTGAAAGCCGGCTTCGATCCCACCGCGCCCGATCTCCATCTCGGCCATACCGTGCTCCTGCGCAAGCTCAAACATTTTCAGGACCTTGGCCACACTGTCATCTTCCTGATCGGCGATTTCACCGGCATGATTGGCGATCCCACCGGACGTTCCGCCACCCGCCCGCCGTTGAGCGCGGAAGACATCATGCGCAACGCCAAGACCTACATGGCGCAGGTGTTCAAGATTCTGTCGCAGGCTAAGACCGAGACCCGCTTTAACAGCGAATGGTTCGACAAGATGAAGCCCGCAGACTGGATTCGTCTGACCGCCAAATTCACGGTCTCGCAAATGCTCGAGCGCGAAGACTTCCACAAGCGTTTCCAGGAAGAAAAGCCCATCGCGTTGCACGAACTGCTCTACCCGCTGGCCCAGGGATACGACTCGGTCGCGCTTAAGGCCGACGTCGAACTGGGCGGCACCGACCAGAAATTCAATCTCCTGGTCGGCCGCGAGATGCAGCGCGCCTACGGCCAGGAGTCGCAGGTAGTTTTAACCACACCCATCATCGAAGGCCTCGACGGCGTGCAGAAAATGTCGAAGTCTTTGGGCAACGCCATCGGCATCCAGGAGCCGCCGCTCGAGATGTACGGCAAGGTGATGTCGATCTCCGACCCGATGATGTGGCGCTACTACGAGCTCCTGACGGATGTTCAGTTAGCCGAAATTGAAAAGATGAAGCAGGAACTGCATCCCATGGAGGCAAAGAAAGGGCTGGCGCGGAGAATCGTGACCGACTTTCATTCTGTCGATGCAGCGGCAAAGGCGGCAGAAGACTGGGCGAAGCAATTCCAGAAAGATGCGGTTCCGGAAGACGTAGAAGTCATAGACGTGAGCCTCGCCGACGTTGAATCGACTACAGCCGGCCGCATTAAATTGGACAAACTCCTGGCGCTGACCGGTCTGGCGGATTCGGTCAGCGAAGCGGGCCGGAAGCTGAAACAGAACGCCGTAAGAGTCAACGGCGAGGTCACCACCGATCCTGCACTCGCCTGGAACAGCGCCACCGACCTGACTCTAAGAGTGGGAAAGAAAATCAAAAGAGTGCGCTTCACCAAATAGTCATGTCATCCTGAGCGGAGCTGGGCGATTCGCTCGCGAATCGCATGGCGGAGTCGAAGGACCCCTACCTGGGGAAAGTACTCTCAAGATTGGGTTGGCAGCATCAAAAACGAGCCCGGCGAGTTTGCCGCTGCCAGGGGTCCTTCGACTGCGTGGCGGCTTCGCCAAGCGAAGCCGCTACTTCGCTCAGGATGACAGCGCTCCGGAGCTAGTGGTGGCACGAGCGAGGACGCTCGCGCCTACATACGAACTACGGCAGCAGCCCAAAGACGCCCACGCTGTCCGTGGTCCCTACGTAGACTTTGCCATTCGCGATGGTGGGAGTGATGAATTTGTTGCCCGCTCCCAGCTGATCGCGGCTGCCGGCCTGGTTGCTGTTGTAAAGCTCATGCAGAGTGCCGGCGTCGTAGGCATGCAGCACCGCCGGAGTTGTGTTTTCGGCCGCCCATACAATTCCGTTGCTGATGCCGTTCGCCGAAATGCTGGGCGTCGCTCCCGGATAGCGAAAGCTGTTGCTGGTCTGGCCGGCCGGGCCGGGCGCAAGCATGGCGTTGGTAATCTTGAAGGCCTTGATCGCATCTCCCACCGCGCCGTAGTAAAGCGTGCCATTGAAGTAAGCCGGCATGCCAAATACACCGCCGCCTAAAACCCCGGTGAGTTCCTGATAAATATTGTTGCTGCGGGCGTTGAATTTGCCCATCGCATCCCGGTTGACCACGTAAATGTGCCCGTCCTTACCGGCGCCGACGGCCAGGTGCCGCACGTTTCCGCTGCCATCGGTCAGGTCGGGCAGCACCAGCGCGCCGCCGGAGCCGAGATCGGCGTCGGAATCATTCTCCTGCTGCTGGTTCTGCATTTCGAAGTAGTCAGCCACGGCCAGTCCGCCCGCGGTCGAAATCTTCAGGAACGCGTTGCCGTAATTGCCGTTGGCGGGAAAGCCGCTGGAGTTCAAAGTGGTGCCAAAATCGCCGTTGGCATCGAGGACATAAATGTTTCCCGCGCTGTCCACCGATGGCCCGGTGTCCGACATCCAGATGGAGCCTTCGCTGCCGTTAGGCACAACGTTGAAAACCGCGCTCTGCGCCAGGGTCGTTTGGTTGTATCCCATGATCCAGCCGGTATAGGGGCGAATGTCGCAGTGTGACGCCCACGTGGTATAGACCACGCCATTCAGCAGCAGCAGGGCCGCCCGCTCTTTGTACTGTGCCGGATCGAAGATCACGTTGCCGTTGGAACTGTTGTCCCCGGTTCCAGGGAATGAAGCCGTGATGTTCTTCGGGCCGCCAAACATTTCCGCGCCGGTGGTGACGTCGAGCGCGTGCAGCCGCTGGAGATAAGTGGAGCCGGATTTTGACATCGCCACCACGTAGATCACGCCGTGCGCACCGGCATGGCGGTCAATAACCGGGGTGGCCGTGACCCCGATCTCGGGGGTTATCTGGTCGCATCCCCTGGCATCGCTGGTGGATTCGCCCGCTCCCAGGGTCGAAACCTTCCACAACTGCGCTCCGGAATCGGCATCGAAGGCATACACGCTGCCATGCTCGGTGGCCACGTAGAGCACATTATGGGTTGCGCCATTGATATTGGCGACCTGGGCCAGGTAAAGAGGCTGGGCGTCAACCTTTCCATCCACCGGGAGCGAGCGCAGTTTGCCGAAGGTGGCGGAGTTCACGTTCGCGGTCGTGAGAGCCGTCTCGTTCAGGTTCTGCCCGGTCCGGGCCAGGTCATTGTGATAGGTCACCACGTCGACGGCCTCGTTGGCTCCACTCACCAGAAGCGTCGCCGGATTGCTGGTCACGCTGCCGGCGGAATTGCTGATCACTATCCGGAAGGTGGCTCCGTTGTCCGCCACGGTCACCGGGGAGGTGGTGTAACTGTCTGCGGTCGCCCCCGAAATCGCTGTGCCGTTCCTCTGCCACTGGTAACTCAAAGGTCCGTTGCCGGTGGCCGTCGCCGAGAAGGACGCGGTCTGGCCGGGCGCGACGGTTTTGCTCTCAGGATGGGTCATGATTGCGGGAGCCCCCGCGCCGGCCGACGGCGAAGACATGCCGCCGCCACATCCCGCCAGAATTGACGCCAGGCTCAGCCACAGACACACTTCGGCAACGTGTCGCAAACGCATAATTGGAAAGACTCTCTCTCTGTAGGAAGCGGCTGGGAACAGCGGCATTGACTTGCAGGCCAGTTTCAGAATGCCAGGGCTGCCTTCGAACTCCAGGACAGATGGCCTCGATTGCGGCCAACCATCCTTACGTTCTCCAGCTGATCATGCCGATTCCGATAAGTACAGGTGCCATTAGGTCATGCCTTATGGGCCAGACACCGAACCAGAATTCGGCCCTGACATTTTCCTCGCTCCACTGCAATTTGTGCTCCGCCGGGTTGACGAATAGGCGTCGGCAGCTACTTTCGTGGGTTAAAGTTTGTTAACCTCGGGCGGCGAAATGCGTGCTGCCGCCATTCTCGGCTTGGGTTCGTCGACCACGCATCTGAAACCGTTTGCACGAACCTCGGATGCGCTCTGGCAGTTCGGGTTGCCCGCGAACCCAACCGACGCCGATGCCATCCTGATTTTCGGGGGCGACGGCACGGTGCACCGTCATCTGCCGCAACTGGTCAGACTGCAACTCCCCGTGCTGGTGGTCCCGCACGGCAGCGGAAATGATTTTGCGCGGGCGCTCGAACTGCGCAGCCCGGCTGGTGCGCTGCGGGCGTGGCAACATTTTGTTTCCGGCCGCGGCAGCGTGCGCCAGATTGATTTGGGGGTCATTTCGCCGGCGGACGCGGGCGGGTCGCCCGCGCCCCACGAACCTGAACCGCGACGCTATTTCTGCTGCGTCGGTGGAGTGGGCCTCGATGCCGAGGTGGCCCGGCGGGCCAACCAGCTTCCTCGCGCCCTGCGCCGCCGGGGCGGCTACCTGCTAAGCCTGATGCCGGCACTGTTCGGCTTCCAGCCGGTGGAGGTAAAAGTCCAGGACTGGCGGATTGATCCCTTGGGCGGGTGGGACACTCGCCACCAAGGACCTGCGATGGTGGTGGCCTTCGCCAACGCCCCTACCTACGGCGGAGGCATCCTGATCGCCCCGCACGCCCGGCTCGACGACGGAAAATTAGAGATCTGCGTGGTCGAAGCCATGGCAAAGACGCGCCTGCTGCGGCTCTTTCCGTCCGTCTTTTCCGGCCGCCATCTGCATCTTCCCGAGGTCAGGTATTTCCAGGCAGACCGCTTACGGATTGAAACCGAAAAACCCTCGGAGGTCTACGCCGACGGCGAGTACGCCGGGTCCACGCCGGTCGAAGTCACGGTGGAGCGGGCGGCGCTGAAAGTGATTGTGCCGTCGCGCGGCGCTTGAAAAAGGGCGGACACGAAGTCCGCCCGGCTTCCCTCCCGCTGCTGCGTTTCTAGCCCGGGCCCAGATACATCACGTGCACATAGTTCCCCAGACGCGTGTTGTACGCCAGGTACCACCCCACGTGGTCGGGATCGTCATAAATTACGATGTCGTCGCTGTCCCACAGCCAGTCGGCGCAAGCGTCGTAATCGTAGGGCGATGCATGGAAGAAGAATCCACCCACATCAAAGCGCTCGCGGTTGCCGCCATGCGGCCGCCAGATATGCTGCGGGCCGATGGCGCCGGTGAAACGTCCATGCTCCCAGGGATGGTCGAGATGATAGTGAGCATCGTTCCGGCCCGTGTCATGCCCGATCCAGCGATCGTTCTGAGCGTGCACGTGCGGCGCTTCGGGATGTCCCGGCGCGTCCTGGTAGGTCCGCCGCTGTTCGCCCTGCTGCCCGCGGAGTTGGATGGCCGAAGTTACTTCTTGCGCCGGCCCTTGCGCAGCGCGTCCATCATGGCGGCGATGCGTTTTTCCCGGGTTTCCGGCCTTTTCGCGCCCTCGATCTCCCGCACATATTCCTTCTGATGGGTAAAGGAAAGCTGCGGCCAGAATTCCCTGGCTTTGGGATCACGGTCGATGATTTTTTTCAGGTACGCCGGCACCTCGACCGTCCGCTCGTCCTGGTCGAGTTCCATGAGCACCGCAACGGTGTCGCCGGCTTTGCATTGCGCACCGGCGCGCAGTTGGGCGTTGACCACCATCATGTGTCCATCCCCCATGTTCATCAGCGAACTGCGGAAGGGAAAGCCGTTGATCGTACCCTTGACCGGCACCCGCCCCTTGCGCTCGAAGACCTCGACGACATCGAACGGCGGCTTGAGCGCGGCCACCTCGGTCCCGGCCTGGCCGAGAAGCTTGGCCTTGAATTTGTGCTGCGTCATGGTTTCTCTCCTCTCGCCACCATCTTGCCTTTCTCATCCTTCGCGACATACGTCCATGGCAGGTTGGCATCGTGGGTAAACATGGTCAGCCACTTCTCCGGCACGGCCTGCGCATAGTAACGCTTGCGGCTTTCGATGGTTTCGATCGGATACAGGTCATAGGACATCACCCAGTTCAGGTCGAGGTGCGCGCTGGTGGGGATCAGGTCGGAGATGTAGCATGCGGTCTGCCCGCCGCTCTGCACAATTACGGCCTGCATGTCTCGCGTGTGTCCGGGATAGACGCGTACCGAGACGCCGGGAACAATTTCCGCGTCACCCCGTAGAAGCGTCATTTGCCCGCTTTCGACCAGTGGATCGTAATTCTCGGTGAGATAGCTGACCGCGTCCCGCTGATTTTCGTGGGCGTGCTTCCATTCTCCTTCCTGCACGTAATACTTCGCTTGGGGAAACGTGGCGATCACCTTATCGCCCCGGCGGACCGTGTTCCAGCCGCAATGGTCGAAGTGCAGGTGAGTGTTGATGACGACGTCGACGTCTTCCGGCGCAATGCCCGCCGCGTGAAGCTGCTCGAGCAACTCCGCCGGCTGTCCGTAGATCCTGACCATCCTTTCCGAG